>LLBY010007071.1_pt2 | contig 30231 bp, 21 predicted proteins | sample 1489401 | NCBI WGS metagenome assembly LLBY01 (sample SAMN04092656, study PRJNA295927) | soil metagenome | biome: Soil prokaryotic community; feature: Bulk soil; isolation source: soil from tomato rhizosphere | host: tomato cultivar Hawaii 7996 | place: South Korea | collected 2011-11-01 | reverse complement strand
TATAATTGCCTAAATGTTTTGTTAGCACTTCCTTAAAAGAAACAATTTCTATGAAAATTCTTGGGAAAATTTGTTTGTTTATTCTAATGTTTTTTTTACTCCCCTATAACATCATAGGGCAACAAAATTTTTCACTTGAACATTTTTTAGTGGAAGATGGACTTCCACATAACACAATAACCCAAATTATTCAAGATAAGAAAGGATTTATTTGGTTAGCTACTTATAATGGTCTTAGCAAATATGACGGTTATACGTTTCAAAACTATAAAACACAACCATCTGATAAGGTTGTAATGAAGGATAACCGCATCGATAAAATTACGGAAGATACATATGGACGTATTTGGATAAGATCTAATGCATATGAAACATACACCTACTGTTTCGATCCTAAAACTGAAACCTTTTGGGGCACTGAACTAATTCCCAATATACCAAAAGAAGGATTCTCGTTAAGTAACGTAAAAGTAACTAAATCTGGATTCGTATGGCTACTTTCTGAAAGTGATGGATGCATACTGGTTTCTGACTCTTTATTTACAACCAAAATATACAATAAAAAACTCAAAACCCTCAATTCGTCTGCTGTTTATTCAGTTTATGAAGATGAACACAACAATTCATGGCTTTTAACAAATAATGGATTAACACTTGTTAAAGCAGGCAAACTAAATGAACCTATTAATTACTTTTCAAACCAAACAGGAAAAACTAATGCTTTCTTTACCACCGTTGAGCTTGATAATGAGATTTGGTTTGGAGGATCTAACGGCATAATAGCCAAATATTCTAAAAGCCAACAATCTTTTAGTACACAAAAATTAGAATTGGATGCTAACATTATTTGGATGAGCAAATTAAATGAACAGACAATTATTGCTTTAACAGACCAAAAAGGTTTCTGTACTATTAATATTTACACTGGAAACATTCAAGTTTATAATTCCAAAACCCAACCTGGACTTGTAACCAACAATATAATGCCTATTGCATTGACACAGAACAGTCAATTATGGTTTATAAGCAATCGGGAAACGGGCATCTATCAATTTGATTTTTCTACACAAAAATTTTATGATTACCCCTCTATTTCACAGGGATTAGCAAGACCGATCAGACCTACAAGACCTTATGTCATTACCGATTATAAAGGTGATATTTGGGTACAACCTTATGGTGGTGGCTTTTCAAAATTCAATCCAAGTAATCATGAACTCATTCCATTTCAATATAATGGCTATTTTCCTAAGGGTAATTATACAAATAATTTTTCCGCCGCATTTTTTGACAAGCAAGGAAACTTATGGTATAGCAGCGAATCAGCAGGTTTAGTGAAAGTGGTGTTTAGTGAAAACAATTTCAAAACATCTAGTGTAACCAATAAATTAATTCAGTCTTCCACTAGTGATGTAAGATCTATTTTTCAGGATAAAACCGGAAATATTTGGGTTGGTAACAGACAAAGTCAAATTGTTATTTTAGACAAAAATTTAAATAAAATTGGATGTCTTTCACCTTCAGGGCAATTAAAAGAAAACTCCAAATGGAATAAGGCCGCTTATTGTATCACGCAAGATAACCAATCTAACATTTGGATTGGAACTCGCGGAGACGGACTCTATAAATTAATCCCACAAGATAATCCGTTTACTTACAAAGTCATTAGTTTTAAAATGGATGAATCAGACCCTTATAGCATAACTAGCAATGATATTTATACCGTTTTTCAAGATAAAAGTAATCGCATTTGGATAGGAACTTTTTATGGCGGTGTCAATCTTATAGATACCAATGAACATGGCGAAACACGTTTTATCAACTACAACAATATATGGAAATCTTACCCTATAGATGATTTTAATAAAGTACGTTGCATAAAACAGACCTCTGAGGGACTTCTATGTGTTGGAACTACCAAAGGATTGCTTATGTTTAACCCCAATAATGTATTAAGTAATCCTTCTGCCATAAAAAAATATGAAGTCGGATTTGATGACACTCATTTGGGGTTAAATGGTAATGACATTATAGATATTTGTATAACCAAGAAAAAGGAAATTTTTATAGCTACTACCTCTGGAGGCATCAGCAAAGTAGTAAAAAAAGATTCTTTTGGTTTTCCAGTAGCATTTAAAAGTTTTACTAAAAAGGACGGTTTACCATCGGACAATATTCTTTCGCTATTAGAAGATGTTGATGGCAAAATATGGATCGCTACTGATTACACCTTATCTCGTTTTAATCCTGATCAAGAATTTTTTGAGGTTTTCCATGAAGTAAAGACCATTATATCCAATTACAATTTTTCTGAGGCTACCAGATTACAATTAAATTCCGGCGAATTGCTATTTGGATATTCAGAAGGTATTTTACATTTCTTTTCAGACCAAATAAAGACTAATAATTTCGCTCCGTATTTAGCATTATCCAATTTTCAACTTTTTAACCAAAAAGTTTCAATTAACGAAGACTCTCCATTAAACCTATCCATTGACAATTGTAAAGAATTGGTTTTATCACACGATCAAAACTTCTTTACTATTGAATTTGCGGCACTGGATTATAAAAACCCTGCAAATATTAATTACACGTACAAATTAGAAGGATTTGATAAAAATTGGAATTATAGCCAAACGCACGGTACAGCAACCTATACCAATGTACCCAAAGGGACCTATATTTTTAAAGTAAAATCAACCAATAGCCAAGGTATTTGGACAGATAACGAACGTCAACTACCAATAAGCATCAAACCTTCCATATGGAATACCAACTTAGCTTATTTTATATATGTGTTTGCTCTAATTGTCATCTTTCTACTTATTAACTATACTATAATTACCATATACCGTTTAAAAACCAATGTGAAATTAGAAAAAGAGATGTCTAACATGAAGCAAAAGTTTTTTATAGACATCTCTCATGAATTACGCACACCTATAACCCTAATTTCCTCTCCTATAGAACACTTAATAAAGGATGATAAAACTCCCGAAGCAATAAAAAAACAACTTTTATATATAGCCCATAGCTCGAATAGACTGCAAAGACTTGTTAATCAAATTTTGGATTTCCGTAAAATACAGCATACAGGAATTAAAGTTTCCGTAATAAATGTACCCAAGTTTGTAAAGGATATTTTTAACGATTTTGTAGAAGTTGCAAAAGAACAACATATCAACTTCACTTTTCATAACAATGCAAAAGATGCTAAAATTTGGGCAGATAGGGATGCCCTTGAAAAAATTGTTTTGAATCTTTTATCCAACGCCTTTAAATACACCCCAAAAGGAAAATCCATTAATGTCCAAATCACGAAAAACAAAAAACAAGTAGGTATTCATTTCATTGATGAGGGTATTGGAATTTCAAAAGACAAACAAAGTAAGTTATTTACTCGCTTCGTTTCTTTTAACGACAAGAGTAATAATCCTAGTACCGGAATTGGTTTGTCTATGGTAAAAGAACTTGCTGAAAAGCATCACGCCAAACTATATTTTGAGAGTGAACCAAATAAAGGTAGTTCATTTTCTATATATTTTAAGTTAGGTAAAGAACATTTTTCAAATGATGTGGAGTTTATTAAAGAGGAAAAAGAATCGGAATCTAATTTGGCTATACCTCCAAAATTCCCTGCAAGAGATCATCAAGAAAAAATTCGAATTTTGGTTGTTGAAGATGACCCTGAAATACGATCATTTATTAAAAGCATCCTTGAAGACACATATCATGTGATAGAGGCTGAAGATGGCGAGATCGGTTATAAATTAACTATTAAAGAAAATCCAGACTTTATTGTCAGTGATATTATGATGCCAAAACTAAATGGCGTTGATCTTCTAAAAAAAATCAGGAACAATATTGAAACCAGCCATATTCCTGTCATTCTTCTTACTGCAAAAGCTAATATAGAAAGTAAACTTGAAGGACTATCTTATGGTGCTGACGATTATATTACCAAACCATTTAGTGTCTCTTACTTTATAGCTCGAATAGAAAACCTGCTTAGTCAACGGAAACGATTGCAAACTATCTTTGGTTCTTTAGATAAAAGTGAATTTAAAGATTTTACCCCTAAGCCTTGTCTCATTACAGACCAAGATGAAGAAATAATGAAAAAGGTTATGCTTGCTATAGAAAAAAACATAGATAACAACAATTTTTCAGTAGAAGAATTAGGATCAAGTGTTGGCCTTAACCGAACCACATTTGGCAATAAAATTAAAAGTCTGACGGGATATACCCCTGTTGAATTCATAAGAGACGTCAGAATAAAGAGAGCCGCACAACTCATTGTGAGCAGCCAACTTTTAATAAAGGAAATTGCTTTCATGACAGGGTTTTCAGATATGAAATATTTCATCAAATCCTTCAAAAAAAAGTATGGTGTTACTCCTACAGAATATCGGAAACAAAATAAATAGGTATTCGCAATAAAATAAAATTATTAAGCCCCAACAAGTGACAGTCTAAACAAAATTCAGTAAGAAAGCATCTCTGCTAATAAATTATGAAATTGGTACTCAAAGTATTGGCAGTAAAAACATCAAACAAGCTCCGCTTCAAAAAGTACACTAAAATGTTTTAACAGTTTTTCTTTAACATCTGTTTCATCAACTTTATCAACACCAAGTTCTACATTTAAGGAAGTTACAGCTTTACCACGAATGCCACAGGGTATAATGTTATCAAAATATCCCAAATTGGCATTCACATTCAATGCAAAGCCATGCATAGTTACCCAACGGCTGGCACGCACACCCATAGCGCAAATTTTGCGTGCAAACGGGGTGCCTACATCTAGCCAAACACCTGTTTCACCATCGCTTCTTTCGGCTTTTAATCCATATTCGGCAAGCGTTAAAATAATCATTTCTTCTAAAAAACGCAGGTATTTATGAATATCAGTAAAAAAATTCTCTAAATCTAAAATAGGATAACCAACAATTTGCCCAGGACCGTGATAGGTAATATCACCACCACGGTTTATTTTATAAAAGGAAGCCCCTTTTTGCGTAAGTTGCTGTTCGTTTAAAAGCAGGTTAGACAAATCGCCACTTTTACCCAAAGTATACACGTGCGGATGCTCTACAAACAAAAAGTGATTTTTGGTTTCGATAGCCGTATTGTCACGCCTATTTTTAATTTTAGCGTCTACAATGCTTTTAAACAGTTGCTCTTGGTAGTCCCAAGTTTGTTTATAATCTTTAAGTCCTAAATCTTGTATTTCAATGGTTTTATTCAAAGCTTAATCCTCTAATACAACTTCTAAATTTAAGGCTTCGGGATTCGTTATATAGTCCATAAAATCAAACTCAACCGTAAAACTTTTTCTATCGTCGCTAAACATAGCTGTTTCATTAGAAACCGATTTTATAGGCTTAGGAAAATGGTAATTTAATTTATATGTTGAAGAACCAAACATCATAGCCATTTGCCCCAAACTATCGGTGACTTGTTTATAGGCTTCTTTATCAATTATTCTGGCGGTACGCTTAAATATTTTCCCATCATAATTATAATCCAGCTCGGTAGTGCCATCACCTCCAAAAGAAGAAAACGGATTGTTTTCTCCGCTCGCTTTCTCCTTCCCTTTTAAATCCCCAAAGCTTTTCATAGCCTTAAACATATCTTGAAGCTCACTTACTTTTTTAAAATCGGTAAACATATCAAAAGTCATTTTAGAGGTTTTTGGATCCATAACCATGTGCATATTAAATGGTTCCAAACTCTTTATTTTTTGCTGTTCTTCTTCCGATAGTTTAGAAATACTATCACGCATGGTATCAAATAATTCTTTAAAACTAAAGGTTGAATCAATGGCTTTTTCTTGGTTTTCACCTATTTTATCGCCTGCCATTTGCATAAGCTGGCTGCCATCAAACGAAAATTCCATTTTACCGGAACCGTCAGCGTTTATATAAATATTCTCAGAAAACTGGCAACTAACAAAAGTTGTTAAAATTACCAAGCAAAAAAGGGCAAAAAAAGGTCTCATAAATTATTATGTTTAAAATTCTACAAGCAAATATAAGTTTAATTTTTTGGATTATTAAGAATAACCAAGGCTGCAATAACACCAGGAACCCATCCACAAATCCATAATAGGAACACAATAAATATGGAACCGCAGCCTTTATCGATAACTGCTAAGGGCGGACAAATAATAGACAGTATAACTCTCCAGAAACTCATGTTTTGATTTTTTATGATTGATGATTACTTCTTTGACGTAAAAATAGATTATTTGTTACATTACCACGAAGCGCTTAAACCCTAAAATTCGTAAATCAAAAAATCGTAAATCGTAAATCAAATGTTTATCTTTGTGCCTTTAAAAAATACTCAGAAATTTAGAATATGTCGCATTTATCAGAGCAAGAGCTTGTACGAAGAGAAAAATTAGCAAAATTACGCGAATTAGGCATTAACCCCTATCCTGCCGATTTATACCCAGTATCCCATACTTCAAAACAAATTAAAGATCATTTTGAAGATGGTAAAAAGGTAGTTATTGCTGGCCGTTTGATGATGATTAAGGTACAAGGAAAAGCAAGTTTTGCCGATTTACAAGATGCCGACGGAAAGATACAAGTGTATTTTAACCGTGATGAAATTTGCCCTGGCGATGATAAAGAAAAATACAACGAAGTTTTTAAAAAACTTTTGGATTTTGGTGATTTCGTTGGTATTGAAGGTGAATTGTTCACAACTAAAGTTGGTGAAAAAAGTGTACGTGTAAAAGACTTTACCCTATTAAGTAAAGCCTTAAAACCGTTACCACTACCTAAAGAAAAAGACGGTGTAGTTTATGATGCTTTTACCGATCCCGAGCAACGTTACAGACAACGTTATGCCGATTTGGTGGTTAACCCACAGGTGAAAAACGTATTTGTAAAACGCACCAAATTATTCAATGCTATGCGTCAATTTTTTAATGATGCCGGGTATTTTGAAGTAGAAACTCCTGTTTTACAACCTATTCCAGGTGGTGCCGCAGCACGTCCGTTTGTAACACACCATAATGCTTTAGATATTCCGTTATATATGCGAATTGCTAACGAATTATACTTAAAACGCTTGATTGTTGGTGGTTTTGATGGTGTTTACGAGTTTTCTAAAAACTTTAGAAACGAAGGGATGGACCGAACCCACAACCCCGAGTTTACCGCTATGGAAATTTATGTAGCTTATAAAGATTACAACTGGATGATGGATTTTTGCGAACGCCTACTTGAGCATTGCGCTATCGCAGTAAATGGCACAACAAAAGCTACTTTTGGCAAACATGAAATAGATTTTAAAGCGCCTTATGCCCGAGTAACCATGGCAGATTCCATAAAACAGTTTACAGGCTTTGATATTACCGGAAAAACTGAAGACGATATCAGAACTGCCGCAAAAAGCATGGGTGTTGAAGTGGACGACACCATGGGTAAAGGCAAATTAATTGATGAAATTTTTGGGGAAAAATGCGAGGGCAACTACATACAGCCTACTTACATTATAGACTACCCAAAAGAGATGAGTCCGTTATGTAAAGAACATAGAGAAAATCCGGAATTAACTGAGCGTTTCGAACTAATGGTTTGTGGCAAAGAAATTGCCAATGCGTATTCCGAACTTAACGACCCCCTAGACCAACGCGAACGTTTCGAGCATCAATTAGAGCTTTCTAAAAAAGGTGACGACGAAGCTACAGGAACTATAGATTACGACTTTTTACGTGCTTTAGAATACGGTATGCCTCCAACATCGGGTATGGGCATTGGTATGGATAGACTCATTATGTTTTTAACAAACAACCAATCGATACAAGAGGTATTGTTCTTTCCGCAAATGCGTCCAGAAAAAAAGGCTGTGGAGCTAAGCGATGCTGAAAAAACCATATTTGGAATTTTAAAAAGCAAAAAAAGCATAGCGTTGATCGAATTAAAATCACAATCCGGTTTAAGCAACAAAGCATGGGACAAAGCCATTAAAGCTTTAACTAAACACCAATTAGCTAACGTTATTAAAACAGATGAAACATTAGTTGTTGAATATATTTCTTAATACAGAGTTCACTTAAATCATTGGTGGCCATTATTTTTATTGCTAATCTCATATCCATTGTCACATAGATAGCCTATCGAAATATATATTTTAAAATCTTCGACAAGACTCTGACTAACATTTATTCCTGATTGGCTTGAAATTTTAATCTAAAAATCATTCTTGATTAATTTTTGTCTAATTACACCCAATGGATTATATTTATAAAAACTTAACTACAGAATAAAAAATGGTAATAATTAATTATGGTTAAAAAACAATTAGATATTATAATTGCTATTACCACTTTTTTTATACTCGTATCTCTCATCTTATCCATTTACTCTGCTTCTATAAGTAAACATTACGCTGATATAGAAGAAGACTTGTATCATATTGGAAATTTAATTTCAAAGGAATTTAATAATATTGTACAAGCAGATGTTACTAAGCTAGAAGACATTAAAAGTAGATTAGAATTTACCAATGGTAATTACTTTGAAAACTGGGAACATGATGCTAATTTAATACTAAATCAAGATGACTCTTTTAGGTTTGTTGAATGGATAGACAGCTTGATGGTTATTAGAAAAATAAATCCTTTAAAAGGGAATGAACGTGCATTAAACCTAGATATTTCTAAACTTGATTACAGACAGAACGAATGGATTATCCATTCCAAAAGCGGCAAAACCAACATTACTTCCTGGATAAAATTAACACAATCCGGACATGCCTTTCTTGTAGATGTCCCTGTATATTTCAAAAACACGTTTCAAGGCACCATAAGTGCTGGCTTGGATTTTAACAATGATTTTGACAGGCTAGTTAATTACTTAGAAAACCAATATGCTATAGAACTTTATGACGACAAAAACACCCTTTTTTATCAAAAAAACAGTGATTTAAAACTTAAAACAAACCGCAACATCGTTTATACAAACACCTTACAAGTTGACGGGCAAGAAACACAAACATGGCGTTTGAACGTCTATCCTTCAGAAAAATTAATCCTTGCTGATGGTAAAATTATAATCAACATGGCCTTAATAATTGGCCTGTTTTTAGCCCTTATCGTTGCAATGCTTGTTTATTTTTATTTAAGGGCTAGAAAAGGTACTAAACAAGCCCTAGAATCTAATTTATCCTTAATAAAACTAAATGAACAATTAAACAAAGAAAAGAATAGAGCCAATAAAGCATCGCAGGCAAAAACCGATTTTCTGTCTAATATGAGCCATGAAATCAGAACCCCATTACACGCTATTATTGGCTTCATTGAAATTTTAAAAAGTGAAAAACTAAACAATACTCACAAGGAGTATGTGGATTTAATGGACAAATCTTCAAACAATCTTTTAAATCTGGTTAATGATATTTTAGAAATAGATAAAATAGAATCTGGAAAAACAGAATTAGATAAAGTTGAATTTAATCCAGTTAAGAAAATTAAAGAACTCGTTGAAGTTAATCAGTTTTTATTTTTAAAAAAGGATCTTTATTTAAAGACCAATTTTGAAAACGTTTTTGATCTAACAGTTATTGGCGACTTAAACAAGTTTACTCAAGTTGTATATAATTTATTAAAAAACGCCTTAAAATTTACTAAAGAAGGAGGTGTTACCATTACCTGTTCTGAAACTGTTATTGAAAACAAATTAAAATTAATTATTAGTATCGAAGATACGGGCATAGGTATTCCAAAAGACAAGCTGCACACTATTTTTAATAGGTTTACCCAAATTGATAACAGTGTCAAAAAACAACACGAAGGCAGTGGTCTTGGATTAGCGATTTGTGTAAATCTGGTAGCCATGATGGGTGGGGAAATTTCTGTTGAAAGTGAGTATCACGTAGGCTCTAAATTTACAGTATCATTCTTATTTGATATCACAGAAGAAGTCGTAAAGCATTCTGAAAACAAAAAAACAATTAAAACGACCGATATAAATGTGTTAATCGTTGATGATAACAATCTTAATATTATTGTTTTAAAAAAATTCCTTGAAGATATAGGCATAAAATCGGACACAGCAATAAACGGCAAAATGGCTTTAGACAAAGTCAAAGAGAAAAAATACCAACTTATTTTTATGGATATTCACATGCCAGAAATAGATGGTTGGGAAGCTACACGTATTATTAGACAAACAGACAAAGATGTTATTATTTTTGGACTTTCGGCAAATGTAACAACCGAAGCCATAAACAAAGCTATCGAAAACGGCATGAACAACTACCTCACCAAACCTTTTAAAAAAGAACATCTATACAAACTTTTAGAATTCCATTTTTATAATAGCGAAGAACAAACGCTTTAATACCGCTATTATTTAAACAAATAAAAAGCCCAGTGATTTTAAAATCACTGGGCTTTTACAAACTAACCAACTAAACTTAATTTATTACTAAACTAAATAACAACTATATGAGTATTATCTGTTTCCAATAAATAACTATACAAATTGACGCATTTTATTCCATCTATTAAAACTATTTAGAAATGTTTAACATAAGAAATTGAAAATTTAAAACTTCCTTAAGACAAATGGTATTGAATGTTAATTTTTTAAGAAAAAACAGCCGTTAGATAACATACAAAACAAACAATTTCAACCAAAAAACTCAACTTCATAAATTTTAAAAATTTCTATATTTTTACTAAATGCTAAAAAATATGATACTCATACTTACTTGTGGATTCTGCTCCATTTTGGTGGCGCAAAAACAAGATAGCATCTCATTTAAAAATGGTATTGAAAAACCTAATATCTTAAGCACCCATCATTTCGGAATTTTTAGCTCTAGAATTAATACCAATTTCAAAATAGCTTCACAAAAAAACACGACGATTACCTTTAGTTCCGCCAGTGGAAACAACTTTCACCCTTTTGTAGAAACCTATCTGCCAAAAGACCCCGAAGTAAGAAAAGAACAGAGCAAATTAATTTGGTATCATAGAAATTTTTATTTTAAAGATCAGGAAACGACACCGGCAGATTATATGAACATCGTTATTGATGCCGTAATTAAAGAGTTTAGACTGGGCATTAATATCCCTTTAAATAAAAAAAACGAACTAGACGTTACACTTCGCTCTTATTTAATTACCAAAGGGACACACCCTTTTTCGTTTTTTACGAGCGATGAGAACCTAGAGTGGTTCCACAGTAATGTCGCTGGAGGAGAAGACCCTTTTGGGAGGCGCTATTATGGATTGAATCAAGTAAATTTTAAATACACCGACAGAAACGGAAATACGCTCGAACTAAACAACAACGATTTCTTTTTAAGTGGCATAGAACTTAATTATTTTTACTATCCTACATTCACAAAAAGCAATTCTAAAAATATTTACATTAATTTCGGAAGCCATTTAGGTATTAACACCTCAAAATATAACCATTCTTTAGATTTCGGCTTATCTGCAAATGCCATTAAAAAAATTGAATTAAAAAACAACTACGAATTTAACGCAGGTGTTGCCATAAATGTATTGCGAAAAAACCTAATTAACTTTAAAGATGTTATCGATTTAGGTAACAACCCCTATTTAGCAACTATTGAAAGCCATCTTGAAATAGCAAAATTCACAAAACAAAAAAACTATAATGCCTTAAGCGTTAACTACCAAATTCAATCTAGATATAACCAACGAAAAGAAGCCGATTATTACCGATTAATTGGTAAGTGGCAAGAAATAAACGGCGGTTGGCAACACGGTTTTTCTACGTTATATACCGCCTTATCCTACTGGACCTTTATTTACACTTATGGCAGACCAAACCTAACACTGTCACTATATTTTAAAGAAGATTTTCGTGTAAATAATGCTGCCGATTTCCAAACAGGGATTAGTCTTAAAGTACCCGTTTTCAAATAATACTTTTTATTGGGCGTTATCATACCCTTCGGCTCCGTTCAGGAGAAGCGGTCGTACTTGATATTTATCTTGATTTCATAAAATAATAAGCATGAGTAAGCCCTAACGCAAATCCATAGCGTTAACTTTCTGTTAAAATCAACATACCGTTTAAACCTTTTTAAACTCTTAAAGTCCTAATAGCAAACAACATAAAATTTTAATAATGAAAAGACTTATAATAATTGCATTGGCTTTAGTATCTATTCAAGGCTTTGCTCAAGAAGAAAGAAAAGAACGCCCAAACCGCGAAGAAAGAGCTCAAAGAATGAGTAATTTAACGCCAGAAGAAACAGCAAACCTTCGAACAAAGAAAATGACCTTACATTTAGATTTAAATGAAGCGCAGCAAAAAGAAGTTTATGCCATAAATCTTGAAAACGCCACCAAGCGTAAAGAAATGATGGATACTTTTAAAGCAAAAAAAGAAAGTGGCAACATGGAAAAACCTTCGGAAGAACAACGTCTTGCTATGAAAAATGCTAAGCTTGACCATCAAATTGCTATGAAAGCCAAAATGAAAAAAATTTTAAACGAAGAGCAATTTGATAAATGGGAAAAATATCAAGCAAAAATGACACAAAAAGCTACTGGCATGAAAAAGCGTGATGGTAATAAAAGGGGCGATGGCCCAAAAAAACAATAAAAACCTGGTTTGGTTAGTTTAGTTTGTTAATGTAAAGCGTATTTCTTTTATTTAGAAATGCGCTTTCTTTTTTTATTGAACGGTCATAGTGTTTTTGCTACTTTCTTTACAGCTTCTATAGTAAAATCTAAATCGCTATAAGACAAAGCATCGGTGATAAACCAAGTTTCAAAAGCACTTGGCGCAATGTAAACACCTTCCTGAAGCAAACCATGAAAGAATTTTTTAAAGATGTCGTTATTTCCTTTAGCAGCTGTTTCAAAATCCACTACAGGTGTTGCCTCAAAATGCACAGAAATCATAGAACCGACTCTGTTTATCGTGTGAACAACCTTATTTTCATTTAAAACTTGTGCAATTCCTTTATGCAAATATTCTGTTTTTTCAGCTAAACGATTAAAAACATCTACATCGTTGTTCAATTCGGTTAACATAGCCAAACCTGCCGCCATGGCTAACGGATTTCCACTTAAAGTCCCCGCTTGATATACGGGTCCTACTGGAGCCAACTCATTCATAATTTTATTTCTAGCTGCAAAAGCACCGACTGGCAAACCGCCACCTATGACTTTCCCAAAGCAAACAATATCTGCGTTGATATCAAACAGTTCTTGCGCTCCACCTTTTGCCAAACGAAACCCCGTCATCACCTCATCAAAAATCAGTAATATATTATTGGCATCACACAAAGTTCTTAATGCTTTTAAAAAACCTTCTTTTGGTGGCACACAACCCATATTACCTGCTACAGGTTCTATAATGATACAGGCAATCTCATTTTTGTTAGCTTCTACTAACTGCTTCACATTTTCAATATCGTTATAACGTGCCAACAACGTATCTTTTGCAGTACCCTGTGTTACACCTGGACTGTTGGGGGTTCCAAAAGTACTCGCACCACTACCCGCTTGAATTAAAAACGAATCGCTATGCCCATGATAACATCCCGCAAACTTTATAATTTTATCTTTTTTAGAAAACCCTCTTGCCAAACGGACCGCACTCATACAAGCCTCGGTACCTGAATTTACAAAACGGATTTTATCAATATTTGGCACCATAGAAACTGCTAATTCAGCAATTTGCGTTTCAATTTCAGTAGGCATTCCAAACGATGTACCCTTTTTAGCTTTTTCAACAACCGCATCAACAACAGGTTGGTAGGCATGACCTAGAATCATAGGTCCCCACGAATTTATATAGTCAATTAACCGGTTTCCATCTTCGTCATATAAATAGGCACCTTTGGCTTCTTTTACAAAAACAGGTGTTCCTCCAACACCTTTAAAGGCTCTAACAGGTGAGTTTACACCTCCAGGAATCACCTTTTCGGCTTGTGCAAATAAAGCACTACTTCTTGTATAATTCATGTGTATTTTAATTTGCTGGTTTAACTTGAAGTTCTTGCCCAATATTTAAGGCGGTATTGTTTAAACCATTCATTTGTTGAAGTTCTGAAACAGTCATATTATATCGTTTTGAAATGGAATATAAGGTCTCCCCTTTTTCAACAATATGGGAACGATATGCTACCACTTCTTTCACTGCTGTTTTTTGATTTGAACCAACTGCTACAATATTATTTGAATTTTTATTTATTCTTAATTTCTGACCAATACTAAGTGTTGTAGTTGATAAATCATTCAACGCTTTAAGTTCATTTATAGAAATATGGAACTTTTTGGAAATGGAATACATCGAGTCTCCCTTTTCTACATAATATATTGAAAAATCGCCTATTTCCTCTTCATATTTGACATAAACATCACCCAAGACTTCTTCATCATATTTATACAAACTGTATCGGTTTATCAAGCTTATTATTTTATCTGGGTATTTTTTATCGGTCGCATATCCTGCTTTTTTCAATTCTCTTGCCCAACCTTTATAATCTTCTTTTTTAAGTTTGAACAACGCAGCATAGCGGGAACGCTGTTTTAGAAACAACGAGTGGTCCCTATATGAATATTTGGAATCGTTATATTTTCTGAAACATTCTTGTGAAGCATCATCATCATGATAAATCCTATCTCCGGTCCAGTCGTGGCATTTAATCCCAAAATGGTTATTAGCTTCAACAGCAAGTCGACCTTTCCCTGAATTCGACTCTAAAATACCCTGTGCCAAAGTAATACTTGCAGGTATGCCATATAATCGCATTTCTTCTTGAGCAATGGGTTTAAAAAGGGCTATATATTCATCTGTTGATGTTATTTTAACTTCTACACCATTAACGACTTCCTCTTTAACACCTTTTTGAGGTGTCGTTTTTATTACAACTTGTTCCGTTTTTGGTTTACTTGAAGTTTTCCTTTTAACCGCTACTTTTTTAGCACCACAACTTAAAACCAAACTTGCTAACAAGCAAAAAACTATTATCTTCTTCATTAAATTATACTATTAATGGTAAATTCTTCTTTTTCAAAACAGTATTCATTCCAGTAATACCTTGTAAACCACCTGTATGAATTGCCAATATTTTTGATTCTTTTGGAAAATACCCTCTTTCAATCAAATCGAAAATACCAAACATCATTTTTCCAGTATAAACGGGATCTAAAGGAATGCTATACTCTTTTTTAAACTGATTGATAAACGTTATTAACTTGTCGTTTATTTTCGCATAACCTCCAAAATGATAATCGGTTTTCAATTCCCAATTGGTTTTCAATGCAAATTTACTAATATCTTGTGTTAAAAAGTCGCCTTTTAACGCTGGAAATCCTAAAACTTGTTGACTAGGTTTTGAACAATTCATAAGTCCAGATATAGTGCCGCCAGTTCCAACGGCGCAACATATATAATCGAAACCCTTATCGTCTTCATTTAAAATTTCCTCACAACCTTTAATAGCCAAGGCATTGGTACCGCCTTCTGGAATTAAATAAAAATCACCAAAATTTGCTTTCAATTTTTTGATAAATAGGTCTGATGTTTTTTTCCTATAGGCTTCTCTAGAAACAAACTCAAATTGCATCCCACTTTGTTGTGCAAAATGTAAGGTTGTATTATCATTTATAGCACCTTTTAGCTCATCACCTCTAATAACCCCAATGGTTTTAAATCCCATGAGCTGTCCTGCTAAAGCTACCGCTGCAATATGATTTGAAAAAGCGCCACCAAAAGTTAGCAGTGTTTTATAGCCTAATTTTTCAGCTTCAAGAAGGTTATATTTAAGCTTTCGGTACTTGTTGCCAGACACAAAAGGATGAATGGCATCTTCTCTTTTAATATACAGCGTAACACCGCTATTATTAGGTATATTTATTTGCTGGTTGACACTATGTTCTAAATTGAAATTCATTGCTGCGAAGATACTTTAAAAAACTCCAAAATTTCCGCTGTTTTAAATAATCTAAATGTGTTTCGTTAGCATAAGCTTCACGTTCAAAAGAAATATTTCTATAAGCTATATGCCAATTTTTATATTGAATGAACCGTATTAAAAACTCAATAATATAAAGCAAATAGAAAAAAATCAATAGCATTTCAATCTGTTGCCTTAAATGAATGTTTTCATGATTAAGCAATACAAAATCAGATTTTAATTCCTTCGATTTTAAAAACACAAAAGGATAACAAACAAATCCTAAATACCCTTTAGGAACTAAATATTTCGAAATAATAATCATGTTTTTTATATATGAACTACCAATGATGTTTTTAAATTAGGACTTCGACAAGCCTGACAAACTAAACAGCATTTTATATTGTTTTTTTAGAATAAATAATGATACCTCATCTTAACTTTTTCTATTTCAAAAATCAGTCCAAAAAACATTATCTTTGTTATACATGAAAAAAATAATCCCCATTGAAGAAGGTGACTACTACCTAACCCCAGAAGGGTATCGCTGTTTTACCGAGCAATACTTATTAAAAAGAGGGTATTGTTGCGAAAGTGGCTGCAGGCATTGCCCCTATGGATTTGATAATAAAACAAATAGAATAAAACACTCAAGATAAGGACACCTTATTTTACACGCCCTTGGTATGATTATTGATGCTATTTAATAAAAAATATATTTATTTTTAAACTAATAAATTTTAAACAGCTATGAAAAAATTACTTAAAACATTACCATTTTTAGCTTTGCTAATTCTGGTAACATCATGCAGCTCGGTTAGGGTTGCAACCGATTATGATAAGAATGCTAATTTTTCAACATACAAAACCTTTGCCTTTTTTAAAACAGGCATAGACAAAGCTGAAATTAGCGATTTAGATAAACGTAGAATTCTTCGAGCCATTGAAGCTGAACTATTAGCTAAAGGTTTTACAAAATCTGAAAATCCCGATTTACTTATTAGCCTTTTCACCAAATCGAACCAACGTGTAGATGTCTATAACAACTACTGGGGCTACGGTGCTTGGGGCTGGGGAGGCTGGGGGCCATGGGGCGGAGGCTTCGGACCAGGTTGGGGCTGGGGTTGGAACCAACCTAGCGTTTCTACCAGAACAGAAGGCGTTTTGTTTATAGACTTAATTGATGCCAACAAGAAAGAATTGGTTTGGCAAGGAATGGGCACAGGCTACTTAACCCAAAACATGGAGAAAAAGGAAGAACGTATTAAAGAATTTGTTGCCGAAATTATGGCAAAATACCCTCCAGGATCACAACCATAAAACAGAATAAAAAAGCAGCTTTAACGGTTGCTTTTTTTTATTTAACAATACTTTTAAAAGCATTTTATATAGAATTTGTATTTTTACTAAAACACATTTAACACAACGTTTTATGCAAAGTTCCATAGAATCAAACCCTATATTAAATCGCCTACCTAAACATTTATTACAGTTTATTAAGCCACAAAACTATGCCAACTATTCGGCAATAGACCAAGCGGTTTGGCGCTATGTGATGCGTAAAAATGTCGATTTTCTTAAAAAAGTGGCACACAAATCATATATAGAAGGCTTAAAATTAACCGGAATTTCTATTGATAGCATTCCCAACATGTATGGCATGAACCGTATTTTAAAAGATATAGGTTGGGCGGCTGTGGCGGTTGATGGATTTATACCACCTAATGCATTTATGGAATTTCAAGCGTATAATGTACTAGTAATTGCGAGCGATATTAGACAATTAGAACATATTGAATACACGCCTGCTCCCGATATTATTCACGAAGGTGCAGGACATGCGCCTATTATTGCCAATCCCGAATATGCTGAATATTTACGCCGCTTTGGGGAAATAGGCTGTAAAGCTATTTCGTCAGCCAAAGATTACGAGCTATATGAAGCTGTTAGACATTTATCCATCATCAAAGAAGCACCAAACTCCAACGAAGCAGATATCGCTTCCGCAGAAAAAAAAGTAGAAGACCTACAGAATAATATGGGCGAACCTAGTGAAATGGCACTTATAAGAAATCTACATTGGTGGACGGTTGAGTATGGCTTAATTGGGACTTTAGAAAACCCGAAAATTTATGGTGCCGGTTTATTGTCGTCTATTGGCGAAAGCGCTTGGTGTATGACCGATGCCGTTAAAAAACTACCCTATACTATTGAAGCCACTTATAAAGATTTCGACATAACAAAACCACAACCCCAGCTTTTTGTTACACCAAATTTTGCCCATTTAAGTTTGGTATTGGAAGCGTTTGCCAATACCATGGCATTGCGGAAAGGAGGACTTTCTGGCGTCACCAAATTAATTCAATCGGAAGCTTTGGGAACCATTGAGTTGAGTACCGGCCTTCAAATTTCGGGGGTTTTCTCTCATGTTATTGAAGATAATGGCAACCCTATTTATATTCAAAGTACTGGCGAAACCGCTTTATCATATAGAGAAAAAGAACTGGTAGGTCATGGTATAAACACCCATAAAAAAGGATTTGGATCGCCTATTGGAAAATTAAAAGGCATTAATTTAGCGATTGAAGATATGAGTCCGCGCGATTTAAGTGCTTATAATATTTTCGAAGAAAACACGGTAACTTTAGAGTTTGAAGGTGGCATTACGGTTTCTGGAGATATTATAACAGGTAAAAGAAATCTACAAGGAAAAATAATTCTTATCAGTTTTAATAATTGTACGGTAAAACATGGTGACACTGTTTTATTTAAACCTGAATGGGGCATTTACGACATGGCGGTTGGTAAAAACATTGTTTCGGCTTTCTCTGGCCCTGCCGATTTGAACAGTTTCAATTTAATTACCCATATGCCTTCCTCTAAAACCATCCATGTTGAAAAATCCAACAAACAAATTAAATTAGAAGCGCTTTACCAACAAGTTAGAGACTATCGTGAAGGCAAAAACAAAACCATTTCCAGAACTAAAGTCTTAGAAGCACTTATTGAAAACCATCCTACCGATTGGTTATTACCTGTAGAATTGTACGAACTGGCTTTTGCAGGTAATGAAGCTAAACTATGTGAAGCTATCTTAAACCATTTAGAAACCATAAAACAAAACAAACCTGAAGTTGGACGATTGATTGATGATGGCCTGGGGATTGTGAAAAAGGAAGCAATAAGGCAGTAAAGTAGTTGGCAAATTTAACAGCTATCTAAACCGCTTCAGTGTGTTTTTAGTAAACTTACTTAACACCAAAGCACCGCTAATTTCGGCACGTTCGGTTAAAAGGGTCTCCCAATGCTGTGTGTCTTCCCAAAAAACCGACTTCATTTGTTTTAAAGCTTCAGGATTGTAAGTGCTTAATTTTTCGGCTAGCTCTTTAACAGCACCATCTAAAGTCTCGGTAGTTTCAAAAATATCGGCATATAAGCCTTTTTCTTTTGCCCATTCCGCAGAAAAAAACGTTTCAGCGTCTATCGTCATTTGCGACATGGCCGCTAATCCAATTTTTCTTGTTACGGCTGGCTCTATAACAAAAGGCCCAATACCTATACTTAATTCACTTAATCTTATTGAGGCATATTTGGTTGCTAAACAATAATCGGTTGCGGCGGCTAAACCTACACCTCCTCCAACGGTTTTTCCTTGTACACGCCCAATAATAAGCTTTGGACAAGTTCGCATAGCATTAATAACATTGGCAAAACCAGAGAAAAAAACCTTGCCATCTTCTGCTGTTTTAACCGCCATAACTTCATTAAAACTAGCACCGGCACAAAACGTTCTGTCACCACCACTTTGCAATACAATAACATTAATAATTTCGTTATTTCCCGCTTCTTCAATGGTTTCTTTTAACTTAATTAAAACATCACTGGGCATAGAATTTCTATTCGGGTGAAAAAACTCTATATAGCCAACGTTGTTTTTTATGTTTAATGTTACGTACGGTTCAGTCATTATTCAGCAATTTTACTAGTCTTTTTAAAGGTTGAATATACATAAAACTAAGACAAAAAAAAAACATTAGTTTGCTTCGACAGAGAAGCCCTAACTAATGTAAATTTAACTAATTCTAACGGGTACGAAATTAACGCAGAAATTTTTAATTGGTATTAACAAAAAGTTACCAATATGTTATATTAAATTATTCTTTTTAGCCTTTTCTACCGCTTCCAACTTATTGTGCACTTGTAGTTTTTTGTATATATTTTCGATATGTTTCCTTATGGTTCCTGATGACAAAATAAGGTTATCGGCAATAATATTATAACTAAGCCCTTTGCTTAATTGTTCTAACACTTGTATTTCCCTTTCCGATAGCTTGATATCATTTTCATTATTTTTGCAACTAAAATCTATTGGATTTCGAAGCAGTTTTAATGTTTTTAAAGCGATAGAAGGATTCATTGCGGCGCCACCATTTAAGGTTTCCACAATGCCATTGTGTAAATCCTTTGCATTGATTTCTTTAAGCAAATACCCATCGGCACCTGCTTTTATCGCATTAAAAATATTTTCATCATTGTCAAAAACCGTGAGCATTATAATTTTGATATGCGGGTATTTTCTCTTGATAATTTCGGTAGTTTCTATGCCGTTTAAAACAGGCATCTCAATGTCCATTAATATTAAATCGAGATTGTGGTTATCTTCGATTTTGCATAACAAATCGAAACCATTTGCAGCCGAAAACTTCACGCTTAAATCTTCAAAAAAAGACAACTTTTCTTTTACGGCGTTAATTAAAAATGTGTTATCATCTACAATGGCTATTTTAATTTGCATGGCATTGGTGTTTTTATTAAACCGTAAGTACTATTGCTGTTCCTTTATTTACTTCGCTAGAAATCTTTAAAGTTGCAGCTATTTCACTTGCTCGCTTTTTCATATTATTAAGTCCGTTACCATCTTCAACTTGCAGTATATCAAAACCCTTTCCATCATCAACAATAGAAACCATAAGGTGTTCATTTTCTTTAATGAATTGCACGTCAATGGTATTGGCATTAGCGTATTTAAGCGCATTATTGATGGCTTCCTGAATGATTCTATAAATATTCATGCCTTCAAAAGAAGTGAAGGTGAGGTTGTTTGGCAAACTACTATCGATAGTGAAATTGAATTGTGTTTGTTCAGTCGAAATATTGGCTTTTTCTATGAAGTTGGAAATACGTGCTTGTAAATCTTCCAAAGAAATTTCGCTTTTATTCATTGCCCAAATGGTATCACGCAATTCATAAATGGTTTCTTTGGTAAAGATACTTATACTAGAAAGCTTACTGGTGAGTTTTTCATTGGTAATTTTAAAACCATATTTCAAATTATCAATTGATGAAATAATAAAGGTTAGTTGTGCGCCAATGTTATCGTGTAAATCTCTTGAAATGGCAAGCCGTTGTTCTTGTAAATTATTCTGATTTTCAATTTTAATTAAAGCTTCTTTTAATTCGCTTTCTTTTTGAAGTTGGTGGTTTTTTAATTTTTGCTGATTATAAAACAAATACCCCAAAATGGCTACAACTATTGCTAAAATGCCTAAGCCTATTATTTGAGTGTTCTTTTGATTGATGTGAAGTTCCTTTTCGGCAATGTTGGCACGTTGTGATAGTATTTCTTTTTCTTTTTTTTCGGTTTCGTATTTAGTTTCCAATTCAGAAGTAATATTTTGCATAGTTTCTTGCGCATTTACTTCTTGGGTTTTAACATATAACTCGGTATAGTACGAAACACTATCTGGTTTAGATTCATATGCGTAAACAGGTATAAGTTGCAAGTAAGCCAATAAAAGCTTATCTGTAACGCTTTCTCTTTTAAATACTTTTATGTTCTCTAATAAAATAGGTTTGGATTTTTTAAATTCACCTAACTGATTATAAATACCTGCCAGGGTAAGTTTAGAACTTTCTAATTCGGTTTTCAAATTTCCTTTTTCTCTAATTTCAATAGATTTCAGTATGTATTTTTTTGCTTGTTGGTAGTCTTTTTTATCGTTAAAAATTGTTCCAAGATTATTATATGCCGTCCCAAGTGTTGGATATGAATTAACTTTTTCTGAGATTTCTATGCCTTTTTTTAAATCAGAAATTGCCTGTAAAGTATCCTTTTTATAGAGATAAATACTCGCTCTATTTACCAAAACATTCCCAAGCAACTCATATTCGTTGTTTTTTTCGAAAAAATCAATATTTTCATTAAAATAATCTAAGGCTTTGTCATAATTTTTCAACGCCATGTGAATAGTTCCTATATTGCTTTTTAGGGAGTTTACAATAACATCTGCTTTCTTTTTTTCATAAAAATTAAGTGCTTTTAAATAATAAACCATTGAGCTGTCTGACTGAGCTTTTTTGCCATAAATATTTCCAATCTTAAAATGTAATGAAGCAATTCCTGCCGAGTCTTTTTGTAAGGTTCTAATTTTCAAAGATTCTCTAAAAAGCTTTTCAGAAGTGGAATAATCACCCTTTAAATAATAAATAACGGCATTGTCACTAATAGTTTGTGCAAAAAAAACAGAATCCTTTATTTTTTTGGCAAGTGCCATTGCTTTTTTACCATAAAATAAGGCAGAATCTGTTGAAATTGAGCCATAGTACCAAGTTAAATCGCCATAAATTTTAGCTTTCAACTCATCTTTTGGTGATTTTGAAAGTTCAATTTTTAAACTATCGATAATTTTCTGTGGACTTTGGGCAAAACTGTAATAAAAACCGCAAATCGAGAAGATGACTGCAAAAAAGATTCTTTTCATAAAACTATTTGGTGTATGTTTCAAATATAAACTGTTGCATCAAAAGAATATCTTCTGTAATTTTAAAAAAACGCTTGAAAAGTGTATGGTGCAAATCTTCAACCAACAGCAATTTTTGTTTGGTTTTTTCTAGTTTGTTGCTCTCTTGAAATAAATTTTCCTGTAAGATTAGCTCGCTTTTAATTGCTGTTTTTTTTAAATACTTATTTTGAAATACAGCTTTAATAACAAACAACACCAAAACAAAAACCAATGCATATATTACCCAAATGAATAAATAATTAAATCCCATAATTAAGAGAATAAATAATTTCGCAAAAAGACCTTAAATAGGCTTACAAAAAAAAAACACCAATTATCAATCGCTTTGGTGATTGAACTAATTGATGTTTTTTATTTGAACTGATTAATAGCATATTAAATTTAACTTAATAACTTGAACCTCAATTAATTTTTCGATAAAATGTTATTAAAAAAGATTAAGCGCAATAATATAATTTATCACGCCTAATCGAACAAATCTCAACAACAAGATTTATTTTTGAAGATTATAAGCGTAAATTGTCTTGTCATTGGCTTTGTAATATAAAATTCCTGCAACCTCATCTACTTGGTATTCTGGCTTTTTATCTTTAAGCACAATTTCTTTATCTACTTTGCCTGTATCTTTATTAACTTTTACCAATCCAACACCCGCATCAAGTTTTGTTAAAATAAATTGGGCATTCTCGGTCGCTGCTGTTGCTTTAAAACGTTTTGACATCACATCAAACGCAGCATCTCCTATAGATGCAAACATATCGGAAGCCCTTTTGTTTTCTTTTCCGTAGTCGTTATAGTTGCCTAAATCATTAGAACTTCCATAACTATTGGTTCTATTCATACCTGCTTTAGCAGCATGAGCCATTGCTAATCCTGTTGAGGCTACGGCCAACGCTCCAGATAATACTTTTACAAAACCACTTTGAGAAGGCGATTTATAATATTCGTGATATACTTGGTTTCCATCACTATCTAGTAAGGCTACATTTTGAGAAGCGCTTAAAAAAATGTTACCATTTCTCATTTGCATAGTATTGGCAACTTCTTTTTCATCAAACTTCACTTTTGCAAATTCAGTGACATCTCCAGAGTTGGCATCAATGGCATAAACATCGCCATCGGCAGCAATTAGATATCTATTTTTTGCACTGTCGAAAGTTGAAGCTACTGCAGCCGAATTTTTATATTTCAATGGCTTGTTCCATACTTGGTCGCCTGTTTTTAAATCTACAATATTGGCATCTTCACCCGTAATATAAATTAACCCCTGTGGAGACTCTGCCATAACCATAATGTTTGCTCCCGTTTTTAAAGGCTTTTTGAATAATGTTTTTCCATCAAACGAAATTTTATTAATCCCTCCTTGTTGAATACCAAATAAAATACCATCATCCTGTACATAAAAATGCTGTACATAACCTTTTGTTTTTGGAGATTTTTGCCATAAATCTTCACCCGTAGAAGCACTTAAAAAAGCAATTTCAGATTCGTCACTTGTAGCAAACACACTAGAGCTGCCTCCAGAACTTTTATCGCTAACCACAGCTATTCCTTGTGGTAAAATTTGAAAATTAGATACATTTCCTTGTACTTTTCTGTCATCTTTCCATAGTTCGGCACCATTGCTTCCTATTTTATGAATTCGTGTGTTTTTTCCATTAACAGTAGTTTCAAAACCATAAATTTCTTTTTCGGTTTTGTCGGCAACCATCCAGTTAACACCTTTAATTTTACATTCCCATAAATCATCGCCATTGTGCTTTTTTGCAATTAATCCTTGAGCTGTTGGTATTATTAAAATTTCTTTTAACAATAAAGGCACACCTGTTACGCTAAAATCTTTGGCAAGACCTACTCTTCCCGGTTTATCTAAAAAGAAGCTATAGTCTAGTTTTTGTGTACTTAAATCGTACACGGCTACTTTGGGAGTCATTTTTTCAAACTTATCGCCTTCCTTTTGAATACCACTAATTATTAATTTGTTTTGTGGCAATACGATGTTACAGGTATAAATTTGATTCCAATTATCGGTTTCAGAATTAAAAATAGTCTTTCCTGTTATATAATTTATAACAGCTCGTTTTGTTTTTGTTAAGCCTGCAAACTTTGAATCAGCACCTTGAGAAACCACAATATATGGTGATGCAGGTATAAAATCTGTTTCCTCCGGTTTTAATTTTCCGAAATTATTAAAAGTAAATACAGGGGTGTTTTGTTTGGGGTCAATCCCCACCAACCCTTCGTTGGTTGCAGCAACCAATATGCCTCCAACGGTTAGTGTCATTTCATTAATACTTGATCCTAAATCGTAAGTTTGTTCTGGAGTTTCTGCTTTTTGGGCTGGTGCTACGTTTACCATTAGAATCCCTACTAATAGTAATACAAATTGATTTAATTTTCTCATTGTTGATTTTGTTTGGTTAATTAAGTTAAATGTTTACTTTTCAAGATTGAATGATCCATCCGTGATATTCTTTGTTGTTCCGTCATTTGAATTTTTACAGGTAAAACTGAACGTGCCTATAATGTTTGTATCTGTTTCTTCAGATATTTTAATCTCTCCAACAATCCCTGAATCTTGATATGGAGCAGACCAAATTTTAGAATCTAAAGGATTATTAATATTGGGCTCTGTATAAGAAGCAATAATAAACACGTTATTATCTGAAAGTTGATAAGTTCCAACACCATCATATCCATTAATAATCATGTTTATGGCTTGCGAAGATGTATTGCCCTGTAGTGTAATTGTTGTTTGTTCCCCTACGGTTACAACACTTGCTTGTGAGGTTATCTTTAAAGAAGTGAATTCTTTGCCATCAACTTTGGCTGTAATAGTTCCTGATGCTGCTGTACCATTTTTACCTCCATCATCGCTAGTTGAGCATGATAAAAATGTAATTAATGATACTGTTGTTAGTAATAATACTAATTGTTTTAGTTTTTTCATTTTAAATTATTTTATGATTAATAGCATCACAAAATTGCAGTTTTATTAAAATGAAATCAATACGACGAATTGCGTATTTTTTAAAAACTAGTATGTTAGAAAACAGAAAAGGCCGTCCTTAATTAAGACAGCCTTATCTACACGTATTAGAATCACTTCCTTAAAAAATTATTGCCCCCAATAATTGATTCTAATACAAAATATATAAACAAAAAATCCCTATAAATAGAGTAAGCTTTACTAATAGCTTTTACAATAATAGCAATGTAAATCTATACATAAAAACACATATAATTTGGCTAACCAATTGCATAAGGATGGGATTTAAATCAATCAATAAGAATTTAAGCAAATCAGTAAATGTAAAATTGAATTAATAAAATCATTTCAACTGGAAAAACCCTTGCTTTTCATACAAATGAAATAGCTTTCAAGAAAACCCATGTAAAAGAAAACGAAAAGGCTGCCCTTATTAGAACAACCTTTTCAACAACTTAAACTTAGAATTTCTTCTTTAAAAATCAAACCCTCAACTATTTAAATTCTATCATAATTTACAAAAACAAATTGAATTAGAACAAGAATAGTTTTTTTAAAAGGAAAGATGTCATTTTATTGAAAAAACATTTTTTATAAATCAATTTTCTATCTTATCCAAGTAGAAAACCATGCATCCCTTAGTTTTCTTGGTAATGATCCTTGCTATATATCCGATTCATATTTATTACTGCTGTACTGATAATTAATGAAGTGGTTTAAACTTTTTTCAATCTGTTATTCCCCCAAAAGTTTACCGTTTTTATTCACCCCATTTCCAGAACCTATCTCCCCTTTTTCATTTACTGCTTCGGAATATTCAATGGAAATCCCTCCATTTTTATTAATTATTGCATACAATACATTTGTTGACGTAGATGATGTTGCTTCAGATGCCGAACAATTATTGGAATTGGTATAATTGACTGTAATAGTTTTACTCCCATTTGTCAACCATTTTAAGACAACGGAATGATCTGTAATTGTACCTCCGGAAGTGATTGAATAATCGGTATTTAAAACGCCTGGAATTGTCCAAACATAATTTGATTGACCGGCTTCCGTTGTATAAGTCACATTCGAATTAATCGCTGTCGTTATTTCTGCTTGTGTGGTAAAAGTTGGTGCAGGGAGCGGATTTACGGTTACCAATTGTGAAGTACAAGCCGTATTGGCATACGGCCCTTTTCTTTTAACATAATAAGAGGTATCTGCGTTAGGAGTTACGGTAATTGTTGATCCTGTTCCCACAATGGGACTGGATCCTAATTCGATAAAATCAATATCTAAAGTTGCGCCACTAGCGGTTGCATAGTCAAATCGCCAACCTGTTATATTACTGTCCATCCAATTGGCATGTGCCGACATATCAAGGGTCGCAATATGCCAAGTATTATCGGATATCAACGTTGTGTTTAAATAATATCCACCATTAGGAGTGGTTATTGCTGAATTTAAAAAGAAAATCTGAGCTTCCCCAGCAGTTCCTGAGACCACCTTATACCTAATGTTTATATAACTATATACTGAAGGGTCGAAACTCCCTAGATTAAACATATTGATCATTGGATCTGTTGAAGTCGTAGTCACATTTAATATACCGTTGACTACGGAATTAACTGTAGTAGCCACTGTGTCATAAGACTGTGTGTCCCAACCTTGTGAAAAAGCTTCCCCGCCACATGTATCAGCATACCATACATCGACTACATTTATATCCGTACTACCTCCAGAAGATGTTAATATTGTACTGCTTCCATTGCAAATATCAGTAGCTCCTGAGATTGTAGTAGGCGCAGATACTGTTGGATAAATTGTATTATTAAATTCTATTGCAGGACTACCAGTCCAATTGGCACCATTACTTGCAAAAATATTATTAGATATAGTCGTTTTACTCTGTTCATTTGTGGTTCCCGTATTAATAACCGTACCTATATTTCCTGTAAAAGTATTACCATCAAATAAATGATGATTCGTGCCCAAAGTAGCTAAACCCCAACCTGATGAAATATTTGATGAAAATGAAAACAAAGTAGATCCTGTATTATTAGAAAATGTCGAATTTAATACTTGATATCTATTTAATCCTCTAAATTGTCCTATTTGACTTGTATTATTATTAAAAATACAATCGTCAATTTTAACAAATCTTTCTGTTCTAAAAATAGTTCCCGTATTAAAAGAAAATGTACATCCTGTAACAACTATTCTATTAGTATAATCCGTTTCTATATCAGACGTTGTACTTGGTGTGGAACCATGATCACTTCCAAATAATATTCCACTATTATTAGTAAATGTAGAATTTGTAATTGTTATGGTAGAAGGATTATTAGTATAAAACGCATAACTATTTGAATTTCCCGTTACATTTATTGAATCGGCAATTACCGAAGAATTAGTATTATCAGCTCTAAAAATTGAACCATTATTGCTTTTATTATTACTAAAAGTAATACCTGAAATAGTTAATTGAGCACCTCCAGAAACTTGAAACATATTATATAATCCCACACCTGAGATCGTCAAATTACTAACTCCATTACCAATTATTGTTAAATTTTGAGTAATGTTTGGCAAATCTGCTGTTAACGTAAGTGTTCCTCCATCAACACTTGAATCGAAAACAATTGTACCACCTACGGCAGTATTCAGAATAGCATGCCGAAGGGTTCCTGGGCTTCCATCATCACTCAAACTAGTAACAATAGTTTGTGAAAAACTACTTAGCGTTATAAAGAAAGTTATAATAATATATTTATTCATTGTAGAAAATTTTGTTCATCGTGGAAAATTCTATTGTTTTAATAATAATAGTCAAATTGAATTCTATCATTTAAAGACAGATTATATCCACCATTATTTGCCGGTATGTAAGTCAAAGTAGTTCCGCTTGTGCTATAAGCTGTATTGCTTATTCTTATACCATTAACATACATTTTAACCTTACTATTAACTGAAGGGGTTTGTGTTAAAGTAAAACCACTTTGAGATGCTGTCGCCGTAAATTCATCGGCTACTTCCCTAACTGGTGAAGCACCTGTAGAAACCGAACCGTCTGCCATTAAATATTCTGAAGAAGTACCTCCTACTTTAACTATGGAGGTTCCTGTAATACCACCTCCTGATGTTATAGCTCCACTAGTATTAACTAAAGTTACATTCGTATTTCCTAATTGAATAGTATTATTTGCAGCAGCAACAGCCTGAAAACCAATTGCCGTAGAATTTGTTTGATTATTTGTAGCAACATTAGCCTCTGTCCCTATAATAGTATTATTTGAACCTGTGGTTATAGTGCTTCCAGAACTTTTTCCAACACCAACATTATTGTTACCTGATGTATTAATTAAAGATTGATTTCCTATCGATGTATTTGAGGTACCAATTGACAAACCCATCATGGACTCTGCACCCACAGACGTGTTTCCACTCCCTGTGGTTAGGCCTGGCAAATTACTATACCCTACACTTGTATTGTTATCAAAACCAGTTCCAGAATAGCTTCTTAAGGCACCATTACCAAATGCAGAATTTCTTGAACCTGTACCGGTGCCTAACGCCCCATTACCAACGGCCGTATTCTCTCCATTATTACCATCACCTCGTCCAATTTTAACACCATTTACAGTGATATCACTACTAAAGGTTTTAATTCCTGCGATGGTTTGATTTGTGGTTAAGTCTACAAATTTCCCTGTTGTGGCAGTAGTTACAAATTCCGTTGTGGCTATCTGTGTAGTACTGGTTCCCGCTGTGGCAGTAGGTGCCAATGGCGTTCCCGTTAACGTTGGTGACGCTAAAGGCGCTTTTAAATCTAAGGACGTTTGGGTGTCAGTTGAAACTGGTTTATCGGCATCACTAGTATTGTCCACGTTTCCTAACCCCACCATCGTGGCACTTATCCCTGATACCGTACCCGTAAAGGTTGGGGAAGCTAATGGCGCATATGAAGTTGCATCAACCGACCCATCAGCTTTCAAGAATTGAGAAGCTGTTCCTCCAGACTTAATGAAGCCCGTAGTTGTTATTACACCCGAATAATTACTTGTTACAACATTTGAATCAATTGACAACGTTGTACCGGTCAAAGTAAGTCCTGTTCCCGCACTATAAGTTGTATCTGTATCTTCTCCCGGAATACCCAATCCTTCGATATCCGCTTTTGATATATTCAATTTAGAAAAAGCTATGGCTGCTGAAGAATTAATATCTGTATTTACAATGGTTCCATCTGCTATTTTTGCAGAAGTTACAGCATCATTAGCGATTGATGGCAAGGCGGCCGTTCCTGACAAATCGCCCGCTAATTGAATCTTCCCTTTTACCGTTGTACTTGCGTCCGGTGTGCTTGCAGTAGTGATAGCATCTGTTACAAATGCTGTTGTCGCTATCTGTGTAGTACTGGTTCCCGCTGTGGCAGTAGGTGCCAATGGCGTTCCGGTTAACGTTGGTGATGCTAAAGACGCTTTTAAATCCAATGCCGTTTGGGCCGCTGTTGAGACCGGCTTATTGGCATCGCTGGTA
>LLBY010002412.1_pt9 | contig 30290 bp, 34 predicted proteins | sample 1489401 | NCBI WGS metagenome assembly LLBY01 (sample SAMN04092656, study PRJNA295927) | soil metagenome | biome: Soil prokaryotic community; feature: Bulk soil; isolation source: soil from tomato rhizosphere | host: tomato cultivar Hawaii 7996 | place: South Korea | collected 2011-11-01 | reverse complement strand
GGAAAAGCTACGGAAAGAAAAAAAGATGTAGAGTGGGCAAAAAAGGGCGATTTTTTAACCAATGGAAAAAGTTTAAACCACTTCTATATCCCAAAAGCGGTTATAATAATTGCTCTTGACCCACCATGATTTCTATGTTCACAAAGATAAATTCCTTGCCAAATTCCTAAGTTCAATTTTCCATTCGTTATTGGTATTTGTACCGAAGTTCCTAATAAAGAGGCCTTAATATGTGCAGGCATATCATCAGAACCTTCATAAGTATGTTTATAATAAGGCGCATTTTCAGGAACCATTTTGTTAAAATGACTTTCAAAATCTGTTCTTACCGTAAAATCGGCATTTTCATTTATGGTCAAACTAGCCGATGTGTGTTTAATAAATACCTGTAATTGCCCTATATTAATTTGACTAATTTCTGGAAGTGCCTCCAAAACAGTATCGGTTATTAAGTGAAAACCTCTTGAGTATGACTTTAATTTTATTTGCTTTTGAAAGGACTTCATATATCTTTATTATTAAATTAAAATGATGCCTAGATTTAAGTTTTAAAATATAATTGCACGCCGCATTTTTCGTTTTAATAACGCAACCTTTTAAATTTAATAGCATCTATACAAAAATAGAGAACCTAAATTTAAATACGATGAGACCTAATATTTTAATTGCATTTTTAAGCTTTATTACTTTAACAAACTGCTCTATTGGTAATAATGACGATATCCCAGAGCAAATAATAACTACGTATTGGCATTTAACGAATGTAAGTGGTGGGGTGGCAGGTGTTGATAATGATTTTGATCTCAATGATATTGTTTGGCATTTTAATAATACCACCAATAAATTAACAATTAATAATACCAACACCGATGATACCATTGAAGATGGTTTTGATTCCGGAATTTATAACTTTTCGGTTACAACTGTTGGTAGTGACGAATTTCTTGTTATAGATTCCAATGAATTTGGCAAAGTGGTTGCTACCCAAACCCAATTAACAATAGACCAAAATATGACTACAAGTGGAACTGGTGCAGATGGTTTTATATATACTTTTACCCGCGTAACTATTGTTGAAGATGCTGAATAAAAACGTTTAAGTTTTCTGTTTCTTTTTTCGGGCTGCAGGAAATAATACGTTGTTTAAAATGAGTCTGTAACCAGGTGAGGTTGGATGTAAATCGAGTTCGGTTTTAGAGTCTCCTACCCTATGCTGATAATCTTCAGGATCGTGACCACCATAAAAAGTAAAAAAGCCTTTTCCTTTTATGCCATGAATATACTTAGCCTCTCCGTTAGACTTGGTTTCTCCCATTACCAACACATTCGATTTTATCTCATCTCTGGTAAAAGCGGTTGTTTGACCCATAAAACCTTTTACCAAAGCGGTGTGGTTTTGGCATAGCATCGTTGGAATAGGATCCCATTTAGCCGAAAATTCCATTAAAGAAAAATAATCGGAGGTTTTGGAAACTGCTCGCTTTTGAGTCATATCAATAGAAGAAAACTCATAAACATTCGGGTTACGTTCTAAAATGTAATTTGTAAAGGCAAAGGTTTTATTATAATCAATTTTATTTTGATACCCCGAATCACTACCATCACCATCAAACATGGGTTCGCAAATATCGATACCTTCGGCAGATAAAGCAATATCAAAACTATCGGTAGCGCTGCACATGGCAAACATAAAACCACCACCAATAACATAATCTCTTATTTTCAAAGCAACATCCAGCTTTTCTTGTGATACCTTGTTATAACCCAATTTTGTTGCTAAGGCTTCTGCCTCTTTCTTCTCTTCAATATACCAGGATGACGCTTTGTAAGCACCATAAAATTTTCCATATTGCCCCGTAAAATCCTCGTGATGTAAGTGCAGCCAATCGAATGCTAAAAGTGCATCGTTCAACACTTCTTCATCATAAATAGTTTCATAAGGTATTTCTGCATATTCCAACACCATGGTTACGGCATCGTCCCAAGGTAATTTTCCTTTTGGGGTATAAACAGCAATTTTAGGAGCTTTTTCTAAAATAACGGCTTCCATGTTTTGGCTCGGACTACTTATTTCTTCTAAAATGCTTTCGGTTTTTGAATCAGAAAGTACTTCAAACGATATGCCCCTAATTTGACATTCTCGTTGAATTTCTTGTGTATCGGGCAATAAAAAAGAACCGCCACGAAAATTAAGCAACCATTTTATTTTTTGCTCTTTACTTAATACCCAATAGGTTAATCCGTATGCCTTTAAATGATTTTTTTGACTCTCCGCATCCATAGGGATTAGAATGTAGGATGCATAGGTTTTTAAACCTATGAATAACAAAAATAATGTGACAAATATCTTTTTCAAAATTGAGGCTAAGCTTTATATGGTTTCTCAGCCACTTCTTCTCCGAAATGACTAACTTTCCATAATTTACGTTGAAAGATACTTAAATTTTATTCTTTCTAAAATTAGTTTAACAGAAGATTGGATTTAAAATGGCACATCGTTATCATCATCATCATTAAACGAACTACCAAAAGCTTGGTCTGGACTTGCTTTAAACGTATCGGACTTAAATGTATCATCGTTTGCTGCAGCATTCATTTTAGAATGAAATTCGAAAGGTGAATCAAAGTCATCTAAATTATCGAACTTACCTAAATGTCCAATAAACTTTAAACGTATATTTTCTAAACCACCATTACGGTGCTTTGCTACAATAAACTCACCTTGTCCTTCGGTTGGTGAACGTTCTTCATCATCCCATTCATCGATTTTATAATACTCCGGTCTGTAAATAAAGCTTACAATATCGGCATCTTGTTCAATAGCACCCGATTCACGTAAATCTGAAAGCAACGGGCGTTTACTACCACCACGAGTTTCAACCGCACGCGATAATTGTGACAGTGCTATTACGGGTACATTCAATTCTTTTGCCAAAGCTTTGAGGTTTCTGGAAATCATCGATATTTCTTGCTCGCGGTTTCCACCATGGTTGCTACCTCCTGTCATTAATTGTAAATAATCAATCATGATGAGTTTGATACCATGTTGCGAAGATAAACGGCGCGCTTTTGCTCGTAAATCGAAAATAGAAAGCGACGGTGTATCATCAATAAACAAAGGGGCTTTTTCAAGACCTTTAACTTTTACATTAAGTTGCTCCCACTCGTGTTTCTCTAGTTTTCCTGTTCTTAATTTTTCTGAAGACAGTCCAGTTTCACTAGAAATTAAACGGGTTATTAATTGTACCGAAGCCATCTCTAACGAGAAAAATGCTACGGGAATATTCTGGTCCACGGCTATGTTTCTTGCCATAGATAGGGTTAATGCTGTTTTACCCATACCAGGACGTGCTGCAATAATAATTAAATCGGACGGTTGCCAACCCGATGTTAATTTATCTAATTTGGTAAAGCCTGTTGGAATACCACTTAACCCTTCCTTGTTAGAAATTTCTTCAATTTTCTTTTTAGCCTGAATTACTAATTCTTGAGCTGTTTCGCTCGATTTTTTAATATTACCTTGGGTAACTTCGTATAATTTTGATTCGGCAGCGTCTAATAAATCGAAAACATCTTTGGTTTCATCATAAGAATCTTCAATAATCTCACTTGAAATTTTAATTAAACTCCGTTGAATAAATTTTTGTAAAATGATGCGTGCATGAAACTCTATATGTGCCGAAGAGGATACTTTTTGGGTTAAAGAAATGAGGTAAAAATCACCCCCTGCGAGCTCCAGCTTAGCATTTTTCTTTAATTGTGTTGAAACGGTTAATAAGTCGATTGGTTCACTATTCTCAAACAATTGAAATATAGCGGAAAAGATGTGTTGATGCGCTTCTTTATAGAAAGCGTCTGGACTCAAAATATCGATAACTTCATCGACTCCTTTTTTATCAATCATCATCGCCCCTAGCACAACTTCTTCTAAATCAAGTGCTTGTGGTGGTATTTTTCCTTTCTCAAGGCTAATCAATGTACTTTTGTCAACTTTAAATCCTCTAATTTGGTCGGGTTGTTTCATAACTACGAAAGTAACTAAAAAGAACGTGTTTTTTGTTAGAAAATGAATTATGATTGTTAACTAGTCTTTAACAATTTAGTTGTTAATAACTTATAAGTATTGTCAATAACACAAAAAAAATCCGAAGCTTTATACTTCAGATTTTCTTGTATTATGTTATTAAACGTATTAGCCTTTAAAGACTCCCATATGAGAATATTTATCCATACGTTTGGCAACTAAATCTTTTGGTGATAAGTTTTTAAGTTCTTCAAACGATTTTACAATGGCATTACTAACCGTAGAAAATGTTTTATCTCTATCTCTATGTGCACCACCTAGTGGTTCTTTTATAATTTCATCTACTAATTTTTGCTTCTTCATATCGGTAGCTGTTAATTTTAAGGCATCAGCAGCTTGTTCTTTAAACTCCCAACTACGCCATAAAATAGACGAACAAGATTCGGGAGAAATTACAGAATACCATGTATTTTCAAGCATCAAAACTACATCACCAACACCAATACCTAAAGCACCACCGGAAGCACCTTCACCAACTATAATGGTGATAATTGGCACTTTCAAGCGGGTCATCTCTAAAATATTTCTAGCAATGGCTTCTCCTTGTCCACGCTCTTCGGCTTCCAAACCTGGAAATGCACCTGGCGTGTCTATAAGAGTCACTACAGGTATGCCAAATTTTTCAGCAGATTTCATTAAACGTAATGCTTTTCTATAACCTTCTGGGTTTGCCATACCAAAATTCCTGTATTGGCGTGTTTTGGTGTTATAACCTTTTTGTTGGCCAATGAACATAAAACTTTGGTCACCAATTTTACCTAGTCCACCAATCATTGCTTTATCATCCTTAAAGCCTCTGTCTCCATGTAATTCTAAGAAAGATTCACCGCAAATAGCACGAATATAGTCTAAAACATAAGGTCTATCTGGATGACGAGACATTTGCACACGTTGCCAAGGTGTTAAGTTTTTGTAAATATCTTTTTGGGTGGCAACTAATTTTTTCTCAATATTTGAACATGTTTCAGTAACATCTACTTCACTCTCTTCACCAATAACTCTACATTTTTGCAATTGGTCTTCAAGTTCTTTTATGGGTAGTTCAAATTCTAAATATTCCATAAGAATTTTATTTTGGCTATTAATCTTAAGTTAGTCTACAAACCTACATATTTTTTCATTTTAAATTGATAAAAATATAAAAATGTTGAGGCTTTTAACTTCTTTACAAAAATAAGAATTCTTAAAGAGAATACTTGTTTTTTAACAATCTTATGTTTTTTAGAATGGCATTTAGTAACACCGTGGCAATAATTACTATAGCTCCGTAATAAAATGACGAACTCATATATTCTTTTTCTGGAAACAAAATAACTGCCATAAAAATACCATAAATAGGTTCCAAATTATAGCTAAGAACCACTGTATATGGACTAATAACCTTCATGACATGCACCGCTGCAATAAATGCATAAGCTGTACATATAGAGGCTAAAATAAATAAGTATCCATAATCCGAATGACTTAAATTAAAAAACTCCGCAGAAAAGCCTCCACCAAAAATCAAAATATAAATAGATATAAATAAAACACCACTTAAAAATTCGTAAAATGAAATAACCGTCGCTGTATGCTGCTTTAAAAAACTACCGTTTAACACTGCAAAAAGCGATGACAAAAACGCAGATGAAATTCCTAAAATGATGCCATTAATATACTTTATTTCACTTTTAGTGATTATAAAAACACCTATTATTACTATCACTCCAAATAGAATTTCATACCAAATAATACGTCGCTTATAAATTATAGGCTCTATTAACGACGCAAAAAAAGCACCGCAAGAAAACATGGCAAGTGTTATGGATACGTTTGATGCATCGATAGCTCCAAAAAAGGTAATCCAATGCAAGGCTATAATAATACCAGCAATAGATAATCTAACAATTGATTTGAGACTTATTCTTATATCAATCTTTGCTATTTTTATGTAAATAAAAATCAAAAAAGACGCCATTACCATTCTAAACCAAACTAAAGGAATGGCCGTAATGGTAATTAATTCACCTAAAATAGCAGTAAAACCAGCTATAAAAACTAAGAAATGAAGATGTAAATGATTTTTTAGCTTAACGTTTAGCATTGCGCAACAGGAAAATGGCTAGAATACCGAAAACGACATTTGGAAACCAAGCAGCTACTAGTGGTGAGAAATCGGATTGTTCTGCCATAACACCAAAAATTTTATCGAAAAACACAAAAACCATGGCAATACATATCCCTACTGCCAAATTAACCCCCATACCACCACGTCGTTTTATAGAAGATACCGCTACAGCAATAATGGTTAAAATAAACACAGAAACTGGTAAACTCCATTTTCGGTATAATACTAATTTAAAACGCCCCACATTTGAAGAACCTCTGGCCTCTTCTTTGGCTATAAATTGTTTTAAATCACCATACATCTTAGTTTCAGCTGCATAAATTTCAGGAATTAAATCGTCTACATCAAAAGCAAAAAGTGTGTCTTTGGTTGCGCTGATTTCTAATTCATCTTCATTTACACCTATAGTACGCTTAACATAATTGGTCAATCTATAAGTAGTATCTTCCTCAATGTATTTAATATTATTGGCTGTTATCTTATACTTTAGTTCATTCTTTTCAAAATGCTCTAACGCAAAATTACTTCCATTTTTATTTGCTACATCAAAACTACTCACATAAATAATGTCGTTATCGTTAATTTGCCTGAAAACGTTTTGGCCAGTTTCTTCAAAAGCTGATTTACCTTTTTTTAGATATTTATAAGTAAAGTCGTTAAAGCCTTCGCTGGCTTTTGGAGCTAAAAATAAACCTAGTAAAATAGCTAATACCCCAACTATGGTTGCGCCAATCATGTAGGGACGTAAAAATCGGGAAAATGACACACCTGAACTTAAAAAAGCTATGATTTCGGTGTTATTGGCTAATTTTGATGTAAACCAAATAACAGATAAAAATAAAAATAACGGAAAGAGTAAATGTGCAAAATATATTGTGAAATTATAAAAATAGACGAGCACTTCACCTATTGGCACTTCGCTTTCAAGAATTTTACCTATTTTTTCAGCAAGATGCACTGTTATTCCTATGGGAATAAACAATAGCAACATCATAAAAAATGTAAACAAATAACGTTTTAATATGTACCAGTCTAGTATTTTCAAATTGGGTATTTATTGTTTGGTTTTGGGTATCAGGTGTTGGGTTTTGGTTGAAAACTTTAAACTCTTAACTCATAACTTTTCATAACTCTTAACTCTTCATAACCTATTGTCCATTTGTTTTACCATTTGGTCTTTCCAAGTTTTAAAATCTCCTGCTAATATATGCTTTCTTGCCTCACGAACCAACCACAAATAAAACCCTAAATTATGAATGGTAGCTATTTGTTTTCCTAATAATTCGTTAACCGTAAATAAATGTCTTAGATAAGCTTTAGTGTATTCGGTATCTACAAAGGTTATCCCCATGTCATCTACTGGCGAAAAATCGGCTTCCCATTTTTTATTTTTGATATTTATGGTTCCGTGTGCTGTAAACAACATACCGTTTCTGGCATTTCGAGTTGGCATCACACAATCGAACATATCAATACCTAACGCTATATTTTCTAAAATATTGATAGGTGTACCAACGCCCATTAAATAACGGGGCTTGTCTTCGGGTAAAATTTCGGTTACCACTTCAGTCATGGCATACATTTCTTCGGCGGGTTCGCCAACCGAAAGTCCACCAATGGCATTTCCAACAGCTCCGGCATTGGCAATATACTCGGCAGATTGTTGTCGTAAATCTTTATAAGTGCTACCTTGAACTATAGGAAAAAAGGCTTGATCGTAATCATATTTTAAAGGCGTTTTTTCTAAATGATTGATGCATCTATCCAGCCAACGGTGCGTCATATGCATGGAACGTTTTGCATATTTGTAGTCGCATGGATATGGGGTACATTCATCGAACGCCATAATAATATCGGCACCAATTGAACGTTGAATTTCCATAACGTTTTCGGGTGTAAACGTATGGTAACTACCATCTATATGCGATTTAAATTTAACACCTTCTTCTTTAATTTTCCTATTTGCAGAAAGCGAATACACTTGATAACCACCCGAATCGGTTAAAATATTTCGATCCCAATTCATAAATCTATGAAGACCGCCCGCTTTTTCTATAATGTCTGTTTGTGGACGTAAATATAAATGATAGGTGTTCCCTAGGATAATATCTGGATTAATGTCCTCTTTTAACTCGCGTTGATGTACCCCTTTTACAGTTCCTACAGTACCGACAGGCATAAAAATGGGGGTTTCAATGACACCATGATTGGTGGTAATTGTACCTGCTCTTGCTTTACTTTGGGTGTCTTTCGCTTTTAATTCAAATTTCATCTAGTATTCTTATCGCTTTTATAAAAAAGGTTAAATTTATAACCTGCTGGGTCTAATTACGTTATTCAGGCTAATTATATTCATTGTCACATTGAGCTTGTTGGAATGTATTTTTAATATCTTCGACAATGCCCAGACTGACACTTAAGTGCTAAATTGACTTAAATCATTCTAGACCAAATTATATAAATAGCATTTTGGTTGGCAAAGATAATTAACTGAAAAATGATATTGATTGTTATGAAAAGAAAATAATTTGCTTTTGAAAACGTTTTTGATTGTATGTGAATACGTGTTCATTTGAATTATATAAAAAACTAAATGAATTGTATAACATAGAAAAATTTGATATTATATATTTTTGGATATATATTTTTAGAGAAACAAAAACCCCACGTCAAAATTAAAAACAAAAATTATGAGACATTTAAAAAGCAAATTGAATGCTAGTAAAAAATCAGTTTTACTAATATTATTTTTAGTATCAACATTATCATATACTTATGCGCAATCGGCCACCGGTTTTGGATTAAAAGGTGGATTAAATTATAATGCCAATGGCGATTATTTTGAATCTATTGGTGATAACGCACAAAACCCCGATAGGAACATTGGTTACCATATTGGTGTGTTTGGGAAAATTGGAAACCAAATTTACTTTAAACCGGAATTGGTTTATACAAGTACCAAAAGTGATTACAACGACGATAGCTTTAAAATGCAAAAATTGGATGCCCCATTATTAGTTGGCATAAAAGTAATAGGCCCAATTAGTGTTTTTGGAGGTCCGTCGCTACAATATATATTGGACTCCGAATTTGATGGTATTTCTATGGATGATGTTGAAAATGATTTAACAGTTGGTTTGAATTTTGGTATTGGACTTAACTTTAATAAAGTTGGTATCGATTTAAGATACGAACGTGGTTTTAGCGAAAATGAAGCTACTTTTATTGGTAACAATGGTATTGGAACTGGTAGATTAGACACTAGACCCGACCAATTGATTTTAAGTTTATCTTTAATACCGTAAAAATAAATTGCTTTAAAACAAAAAACCTCGCTAATGGCGAGGTTTTTTGTTTTAAAAATATCGAGTATGTTGTTATTCTCTAATTTTATCATTTGGATCTAAATAGTTAGGGATGCCATTGTCATTTGAATCGTCGTTGGTGGGATCGCCATCTTTATTGATATCTTCATTGATAGTTGAAATACCATCACCATCATCATCGACATCTATATAATCGGGCGTACCATCACCATCGGTATCATCATCTGTAGCATCGGTTAAATCTTCAAAATTTACTGTAAATTCTCCGTCACCATTCAAATCTTCAAGATACGAGGGAACGCCATCACCGTCATGATCGTTTTCAGCCATTTGTAATAATTCAAACTTAAATATTAATGGTGAATAGGCTGGAATACCACCAGAAGCATTAGAAAAATAGGCCAAACCCGAAGGTAAAAACATGACACCTAAACCTTTATTGGTATAATTAACGGTGCCATCGCCATTTTCGATAAAACTTTCAGCTGTATTAAATTCAGGTATTACTTTTCTCCAACCAGGTATAAGCCCTGAAGTTGTAATGCCATTACCTATTAAATCACTATCTATAGGGTTTACAGAGTAATCAAAAACAACATCATCAAGTGTAAAACCTTCATAATTAAAACGAATTTTATCGCTGAATTTAGGTGAATCTCCACCTCCCTGGTTTAATTTAAGAACGTAATATTCATAATCTGTCTCTGCAAAAATAGTTGTTTTTGGCATTCCAACTGCATCTTTAAGCTTCGTATATCCATCAGGAATAGTTTCACCTTCTAATCGTTTGATAATAATTATGTCCGAAATACTAGGATTGGTATTAGATTCGAACTCGCTAGCATTATAATAATGAGTATCTAGATACTTATCCAAAGAATCTTTATCTTTAAGCTGTTGCTCTGCCCTATCTCTTATCTCAATAACAACAGGATCTGGATCGTCATCTTTCTTACATGATAACACTCCAATGGTTAAACATAACAGATATAGGCTTACTTTTCTTAAATTCATGCGTTATTTTGTTTTTTAAAGGCTTGGCCTGTGAATTCTTTTCTTGATTTTATTAAATCTTAAAAGAATACTCCATTATTCCTTATTTTTGAGCCGCAAGATACAATTTAAATATAATTTTGCATAACAACATTAACGTAGTTTTCATCTGTATATTTTATTTTTTATATGGTCAGATGCAATTCTCATAATTAATAATTCATATGGTGAATATTTTTTCATCCATGCTCATTTCACAATAATTATATGCGTATAGATAAGTATTTATGGTGTGTTAGATATTACAAAACAAGAACTATTGCAACTACAGCTTGCAAAAAAGGGCATGTTCGTGTAAATCAAGAAATTGTTAAACCCAGTAGAGAAGTTTACCCTCAAGATGTTATTGAATTAAGAAAAGACCAAATAAACTACCGCCTTACTGTAAACGACATTCCTGAAAGTAGGATTGGCGCTAAATTAGTTGACATTTATAGAACCGATACCACTCCTAAGGAACAGTTTGAAGCGCAAGAACTTTTAAAATACTCAAAAGATTATTACAGAAAAAAAGGCGTTGGCAGACCTACTAAAAAAGATAGAAGAGACATTGATGGTTTTACCGATGAACCACCTTTGAAAGCTGATGACTCGGAAGAGTGAATGTAGATTACAACTTCCTCTGAAAAAAATAATAGAAACAGGTAAAAATGAGTAATTTTATACTTTAAAACAATACAACCGATATGAACGTTACAAACAATGTGATATTAAACCACGATGAAATTAACCATAAAATAAGACGTATTGCGTTTCAAATTTATGAGAATAATGTAAACGAAAAAGAAGTTATTTTAGCCGGTATAGATAGTAACGGTTACATTTTTGCCAAAAAATTAAAAAGCGTACTTCAAAAAATATCAAACATCAATCCTATTCTATGTAAAGTAAATATTGATAAAAAAAATCCCCATCTGCCAATAAAAACATCTATTCAACCAGAAGATTACGAAAATAAATCGCTGGTATTGGTTGACGATGTTTTAAACTCAGGCACAACCTTAATTTATGGTGTGAAGCATTTTCTAAATGTGCCCTTAAAACAATTTAAAACGGCTGTTTTAGTAAATAGAAACCATAAAAAATATCCTGTTAAAGCCGATTTTAAAGGTATTTCACTCTCCACTTCTTTACATGAGCATGTAAACGTTGTATTAGATGGCAAAAAGTTTGAAGTTGTTTTAGAATAGCTGTAACACGACTTCTTCTACGATATCGCTTTCTGGTTTGTTATCTGTAGTTATAGTGACATGCGCTAAATTATAATATTGAGACCGCTCAAAAAGATGCTTCCCAATAAATTCAGCCAATAAATCGTCTGTTTCTATATGGGCAATTAACGGTCGTTTGCTCTTTTCATTCTTCAATCGGGCAATTAAAGTAGGGATAGACGCTTTTAAATAAATACTTTTTGCATTATTCGCTTTTAAAATTATATCCATATTATTACTATAACATGGCGTCCCCCCTCCTAAAGACAATACTAATTTGCTTTTAGAAGCCAGTAATTCTTTTAAATAATGCGCTTCTAGTTTTCTGAAATGAATTTCTCCTTTTGATTTAAATATATTACTAATGGTCGAATTTTCTTTTTCTTCAATGTAATCATCTAAATCTAAAAACCCATAATCTAGTTTTTTTGCCAAAATTCTACCTAAAGTAGACTTTCCTGAAGCCATATACCCAATTAAAATTACAATCATTTTTACGCTATAAATTGATTATTAAAAACATACGTTTTAGTACTGCAAAAAAACAAAAAATTCTTTTAAAAAAGTCTTGTTTTATTGAAAATAGGTTTTATATTTGCACCCTCGTTACAGAGAAACAAAATACAAGACCTGGTAGCTCAGTTGGTAGAGCATTTCACTTTTAATGAAAGGGTCCTGGGTTCGAATCCCAGCCCGGTCACAAGTTTAAAGAATTTGATTCTTTAAAAACAACTAAAGTACTGAATTGAAGTGTTAACAAGGCTTGCAAATGCAAGCCTTTACACTAATCTTAACTTAATTCGGTACCATGATCAACAGCCTAACTCTTTTTGACACAAGAATTGACACAAACAAAAACTTTGTGCCAATGACCATTAATTTTAAACTTCGTAAGTACATTAATTCAGATGGACTTTCACCTATCTACCTAAACGTTTCTTCAAAAAACAGGCGCGTTAGGTTAAACCTGGATATTTTTGTTAAAGCAAAATATTGGAACGCCAAAGACTGTAAACTTAACGGGCCCGCGGAAGAAGTACACGACACCAATCTATTGCTAAACAGTATTCGTACAAAAATAAATAACATTCAAATCAACTACCGGTTATCTTCCAAAACATTGACTATTGATAGTTTTTTGGATGAATTCAATAACGAAATGCCCCGCGCAAACTTTGTAGCGTTTTATCACAAAGTGCTTACCATCAACAAGCAAACCATGAACCCGAACACCTACAAAAAGGAAATAGGTATTTTCAGAAAACTGAAGGCTTACAAACCTGAAATAATTTTTTGCGATATCGACCAACACTTTTTCGTAAAGTATCGGGGGCACATGGCCGCTTTAGGCAACGCCAAAACGACAAGGAACAACAATATAAAGGTTATAAAGAAATATCTGCGCTATGCCACCAAATTGGGCATCAAGCTCGCTATTGACTTAGAAGATATTAAACCAGGTTCTACCAAAGGCAACAGAACTTACCTAAATGCCAAAGAAATTGAATGCTGCTACAACTATTGTAAGTCTGAATTTATAAGCCCAAGCTACAAATTGGTTCTAGGTTATTTTTTGTTCAGCTGCTTTACCGGGTTGCGCATATCGGACGTGATGGCCATGAAACGCCAGCACATTAAACACGACAGCTATACCTTGCACAATGTAAAAGGACAAAAGCTGCAGGTTATTAATTTCAACGAAAAAGCAAAATTTATAATTAACGACAACCCCGATTTATTTGTCAAGCATTATTCCGAAGCGCATGTTAACGAGGTTTTAAAGAAAATAATGGATGCCTTGAACATCAACAAAAAGGTGAGCTTTCACGTGGCACGCCATTCGTTTGCTACCAATCTCATTATTATGGGATGTCCGGTGACTACGGTTCAGCAGCTATTGAATCATAGCGATATTAAAGACACGATGTGCTATGTACATTTGGCGGAACAGGAAAAAAACAATAATGCCGATCTACTCGACGGTCTGTTTAAGTGATTCCGTGTTCAATTGGATTAACCACACGCCAGGCTTTACCAAATCTTTGGTCATGGATTTTATGATATGGTAGTTTTTATAGGCAAACACCTTGTTTCTAATGTCTAGATTACGCATGATCTCTTCATACATTTTAAAGGACCATTCGTAATTCTGACCTGTTAGACGGAAATTAAACCACTTCAGGAAATGTTTGTCATATACCTGAGGAATCAACAGCTCAAAAGGCGTTTCGGATGCATTTATTTTGCCAATTTCGCCTTCGTAAAGAATTACCTTTAGCTTGGAACCTTCGTCTAAAAAATGGTGTGCCGTAATGATATTTCCACGGTTAATGATTGGCAACGGAATTGCATCTATAACTATTTCTGAAGTATCTTCGTTTGTCTCGATGCCATTGGTAGTGACCCCATTTAAATCTACAAACACTTTTTCAAAGGTATAGTCTTCTGAAGTGACATCTGAAAATTTCAATAAAAACGATTTGCCCCTGCCTGGCAAACGTCTGGGCGTTTTTTCCTCGTAAGAGGATAGATCCTTAGCGTCGGTAATATCTATTTGACTTTCAATATAATTGAAGTACATAATATTTCCTTCAGGCACTAAATCGAGGTTTTTCCAATTTTTTAATATGGTAATAAACTCATCGACCGTCATATCCGGAACGCACTTAGCCAATTTTACCTCGTTTGGAAGCACTAAAGTAGGCAACAGGTTACCGCTTGCATCTAGCTTTGATAGCTGGGTGATTGATAAATCGCAAATCGGTTGGTCGGGCACAAATTCGCCGTCAATTATTGCGCCGGGATATTGCTCTGAAGTATATTCTATAATAGCTTCGTCGCCTTCAAAAAAATCGATGTTCATGTCTACAAACCTGGTATATTCCTTATAACTGAAAACAATGCCTTCTTTAATGGTTAGCCAAATCCTTTTACCGTTTAAAGTAATCTTGTCCCATGCAATAGAATAATACCTCCTAATGGTTAAGTTTCCCGCTATTTTATATCGTCCTTTTTCAGTTAATATTATGGATTTTTTATATTTTCCATCGTGACCTTTAAACCCATACTGTTCACCACTATGCATCTTTAATTCTGTAGAATCTACATTTATAGTATGGTAATAGCTGCTTATTTCGCTAAAGAGCGCCTTCTTAAGTTCGACATCTTCCAGTACATCGCCCGCCAAGGTAAAGCCGGCATCTTCAACCGCTTTTTGTAGTACATACAATAAATATGGTTGTGGCATCATGATGTTTCTGTTCAGCTGCAAGTCTTCTACTGCATCATATTCATTGACCACAAAAGCAGAACCTACACGTTTGTTTATGACACCTTCAAAAGCCTGCCACTGATCCTCTGCAGCATCAAATTTATCGGTATGGACCATAACAAAATTATGGCTTACTTCTGGCCATGTTTTAGTTATTACGGTTTCGGCATGTGTATATATGGTTGCAGGAGCTTCTAAAGCAAAATCATCCAGAGGTAATTCGGATAATTTTTTATTGTAATTAGGCAACTCTTCCAATCCAAATCGAACGACTCCAGAACCTTCCCTTCCCGTGAATTCCTCAATTTCAAAAATGGCCTCATGCTCTTTACCGTTATGATAAAAATACACTTCGAAGTACGTTTCCCAATCGTTGGAATTATGACTCAATAAATCGCCGATGGCCGCATTTAGTTCGTCGGTAATATAAAAAGTAAACGGCAGCGTAAACTTTGTAAAGAAGGTATCTGAAAACCAATGATTTTCTTCAACGATGGAAATATCGTAATTCGAGAGATCTAGCTGGAAACTAGAATGTATAATTTTCAACATCGTGCTGGCGGTTTATGTGGAATTCTAACTCAAAATCATACAATTCTTGGTCTGAGTCGAAATTTGTTAGTTTTTTGTCCAATGGAATCAATTCTATTGCCGGTTTATCAGGAAAAATTAACCAGGCTTTTTTAGAGCGTAGCATTTCATCTATAACTACCTGGTCTTCTTTAAAAATATTGCCCGTATTAATAAGCAACCTTAAATCTTTGGTAGATTCTAAAGTTTCGATATGCTCAATTAAATCTTTATAGTATTTATGGGTAATTTTTTTAATATCCGATTGCAGGGAATAACCTCCCAATAGCTCTAGAACCTCTAACGTATTGAATTGGTTTATAAAGGCAATGTGGTTGGAATAATCGCCTTCAGTAATTAATTGATAGCTTTTTTTAAATACGTTGCCTTGAGACAAAACACTTAACGTAATAACATCTGCAGGGTTATATGCCGCGAAATCAAAATAATATTGAAAGATATTATGGCCATCGGTATTTCTAGACGCAATAGTCTCTGACGCTTCTTTGTTTTTTTGAATCTTAATTTCGAAACCACCTGCAGGCACTAAAAAATTAAGCAGCTCTCTCGATGTTTTCGTAACCCGTTTAATGGATTTACTATTGCTCAATATTGCACCATTGCTTATAAATGATGCAGGTTTTTTGCCATTAACAAACAATAAATAATCGAGGTTTTCGGTTAAAATCACTGCAGCAGTTGAACGCTTAATTATTTCGATTTTCGCATTGACCGAAGCAGGTTTGTATACCGGATAAAAATTAATTTCTGGATCTAGGTTCTCTAGATTGAAATCGGTAATTTTTGATGGTTTTTTAAGCAAACGCTCAATGACTTCTCCGATATGAAAGCTCGCATTATACTCAAAAAAAGGTAAAAAATACGTGTATGAAAGCAAGGTTTCGGCATGCGAGAGGTAACTGTACACTTTGACGTCTAAAGTTAGCCTTACCACATTTTCGTCGTCTCGGTTTGCATTTCTAATATTTATATACTCAATATCTTTTGTAAAATTGAAATTGTTTGACTGCAAATTGGTACTAACACTTCCATGAACAATGTAGGTAACAGGTAGTATATATTCGGCAACATTGGTTTTTAAAACAATTTCGCCCGTATAGGTTTTAGAACTTAGATTGTTTGCGCTTATAGGCGTGGCTATAAATGTTCCAGAAGACACCCCACTGTACGCCGATAAATTTAACCATGTTGGTGCAGTTAAAGTAAATGCACCAAAACCCGACACTTGAAACGCTTGCGCATCGGCTTCCGTAAATCCTTTAACGGCTTCAAACAATAGACTTTTAGGCGTTATGGTAAAAATATCTGTTTCTAGAATGTTTACCGTAACAGAAACCGATCGGGTCGTACCTACAGGTTCTTTTATAACTATAACGGTTTCGAACTTATTACCAGCAAAACCATTAATTTCAGAAGCAATACCAACACTTACGGTTTTATTAGAAGTACCTGTAATGATCGTTTGGGTAGCAGAAGAATTGTCTACCGTAGAAGCTTCAGAAAGCGTTACTTTTTTGTCGGTTGAAGCTATCCAAGAGCTACCCGCCGTGATATTTATATTTTGGGATGCAGGAAGCGCGCCATTTCTTATCATGGAAAACACCAAGGCAGTAGGTGTTACCGATAAAAGCGGTTGCGACATGACATTTAGCACAAATGAGAAAACAGCAGCGCCTATTTGAACCGGTTGTATTAGTGAATCGGAAGCGTTATATACTAAAAATTCAATGACACCAAAATATGCACCTTCAGTAAGCAATTGTGTGTTTATAAAACTAACGGTATTGGTTACATTTAGATTTAAATTTGTAAGCTCGTAACCTGTTTTGTCTGTTATCCCAATAGGTTCTGCAGGCGTGGCGGCAGCTATGGGACCGGATAATGTAGCCCAATTTAAATTACCTACTTGTCCAGGTGTATTTATTTTGGCCCGTACTATTACTTTTCCGTAAGACCCTGTTAGCAAGTAATTTTTAATGAACGTGTCTATATTTAAATTACCTGGCAGCGCACCACCTATAACATAGTTTTTTTCAACTCCGGAACTTGGAACAAACACCCAATCGTTAACCAATGGCGTGCCTGGTCCTGTTGAGAATTTTTTTGCTTTATGTAAAATGATATTATATGGCATGGCTATAAAATGTAATTAGCAATATTGGCTTTATTTTCAGAAAAAATGCCGTTGGTATCTACGAGTGTTAATGGCGATTTAAACCAAACCTCTATATACGCACGTGGTGTAATCACTTGAAACCTATCGGTAAACTGAATCACTCCATCTACTTGCACCATAGTGTTTATATTCGCTTTTAAATAGTCGTAAATAGGCAAACTATTTGTAATAAAAGGCACTACATGTATATAAACATTGGGTTCTCCTTGGATAATTTTAGCAGTAGATCCCGTAAGACCAAAAGCAGCATTGACTGTAGGAGCATCAAATTGATTGATTAGTGCATCCATAATGGCATTGCACATAGCATTTATGTTGTTATCGACAAAAACCCCTTCAGTGGTATATAGATCGTAAGCCATTAGCGTTTATTTTTAAGTTTTAGTTTATTGTATTTATCGAGTTCTTCCTGAAGCTTTTTAATGTTTCGGAAGTTTTTGTCCATAACAGCGACAATACCGTCTTTTTCAATGAGCTCCAGTAATTGATTGGTACGGTTTAGGGTGGCGATAAGCAACGGATCTGGTGCTGCAGTCGTAGAGCTATTGTTAAACTGGGGTTGGGTGGTTTGGTTTTGTACATACCCACGCTCAAAGCCTTTTACACGTGCCAATTCGCTATACAGCGCTTGCTTTACATCTGGATTCATTTGTTTGAACGAACGGCCATCTATAATCATTTCGGGGAAGTTTTTACCACCTTCACCGGCAAGGAAGACCGTAGGTTTATCCACTTCGCCAGTTCTGGATTCACCGCCAAACGCTGCATTAAACACCTTGCCGTCTTGCTCTCGCTGTACGGGATAGTAGCCGCTTTCGAAACCTTTGGCGGGTAATGGTTGGGCAACTGCTATAGCAAGCTGTATAGCGCCTAACGCAGCGACAATTCCCGCCCATGGCACACCTAAAATAAGACCACCTTGCGCCAAAGCTTTAGAGACACCAACAGCCGTATTCATAATAATAGAAGCAATATTCATGGTTTTTTCACGCTTTGCCGCTTTATACTCCATTTCTGCTTTCTTCTTATCGGCAGCCTCGTCTAATGCTCTGATGGCATCGTTATATTGGCGTTCGTTTATATACCCAGAATCCAATAAACGCTTTTGTCTTTCCTTTTTCTTGTCGGTAGCCCGTTCAAATTGTTGCAGCTCTTTTTGTTGGTTTGCCGAAACGAATTGGTTGTACATGCTCCAGGCATTCATAAACGCACCAACAGCCATTTCGCCTGCTCTAATTTTTTGCTCTAGCGTTTCTAGCTTTTCAAATGTTTTTTCCCATTCATCTATTGAAAATCCTAAAACATCAACTTCACCGCCAAATTCAACGTCTTTTTCGCCCCTCATGTAAGCAAGTAGCTTATTGATTTCGGATAAGGAAAGACCCAATTCTGAAAGCCTATCTTTAATTGCTTGAAGTTGTTCCGGTGTTAATAATTTGATATCAAAACCTTCAAATTGTGAGGTTTCAAGAACTTTGTTTACCTCTTTTACTAACGATTCTAAATTGGCTTTTTTATTCTCCAGTTCTTTTTTGTCAAATTCTTTCTGAAGTTTTTCTTTAGCCCTTTCGTTATCACCAAGAGCCGCTAACGCATTATTATGAGCTATTAATCGCTCTTGAGCTTCTCGCTCATATTGTGCCTGCTTAAGCTCTATTTGGTTTTGTAAACCTTTTTCCAGAATGGTGGCCTTACGAATTTCGTGTAGCTCGTTTTCGCTTTCTATTTGGCTATTTACTGCCTTATTATGGGCAATATATGAGGCTTTAAGGTTTTCGTCCTTGGTTTGTTGGATAAGCTTTTGGCTTACTAATTTGTTTTGTAAGTCTTCAATTTTACGGAAATGATTAAAGTCCTCCAGAAGCATTTCTTTATCAAAGCCTTCCTGCATTAGCTGTAATCGAGCGTCTTCCGCATCGCGCTCTAGCTTTAATAATTCTTCAGCACGTTTTTTGCCGTCGTTTTTTTCTTTGTCGGTTAATGGTTTGGTAGGTATTGGCGGTGTTGAAACCGTTGATGTTGTATCTGTAGGCACTGGTGCATTATCTGCAAAAAACGCATCGGCATCTGCTTCAGAAAAATTGAGGTCTTTTAATTTTTCAGCAAGATCTAACCGTCTTTTTTCCTGTTCTTCTAATTGTTTTTGTATTGCTAAATATTCATCTGCTTTTTTTCTGGCTAATTTGATATCAGCATTCGCATCTATATCTGCTTGAGACGATTTGCCAGGATCTAATTCAGCACGAGCTTCTCTAGCTAATTTGTTTGCATCTTCAAAATTCTTTTTAGCATTTGGCAATAATTTTTTTAAACGTTCCTCCTCGTCTTTAACACCTTTAAGTCTGGAAACTAATGTTGCAGCTTCTTCATCGGCAGCTAAACGCTTTAATTTAATTTGCTGCCTAACAGCTTCGGTATTCAATTTTAAAGCACCTGTTTCGGCATCTATAGAAACAACCGAATCACCTAACCGATGTTGAAGTTGCAGTGTTATTTCATCTAAACGCTGCTTTGCTTCCGCCGTAGGATCTACACCATCAGCTGTTAAACTTTCGTATTCTTCAAGCAATTTTGAAGATTCTTCAGCAAGTTTACGATTTGCTTTAGAGGATTCGTAAGTGACTTTCGTTTCTTTTTCAAAAGCTTCACTAGTATCATCTACAACCCCTAATAAATCTGCAAAACCTCCTATAATGCTTTTAAGTATGTTATTAAATCCAGAAGACGAAAAAGCGAGTGTCATTGCTTTTTTCACCTTATCAATAGTTCCTGCCAGGTTGTTGTTTTTTAAACCATATTCCTCAGTTAAAGAAGTTGCTTCAATCAATGCTTTATTAGACATTTTTTGACGTTTCTCGAGCAACTCGGTATTACTTGATAAAGCAGAAAGCGCTGCCACACCACGCGCCCCACCAACCTCTAAGTCTTCTAGTTTTTCGGACATGATTGTCAAGCCATCGTTATTGCCGTTCAAGCCTTTTAAAAATAGAAGCATCGCCGCATTGGCATCTGTATTTAACAGGTTGCTAAATTCACCAACACTAACACCAGCAATTTTAGCATAGACATCTGCGTTCGAAAACATGTCTATCCATATTTTGTTCATAGCGGTTGCCGAAACTTCTACAGATTGCCCGAGCTCATCAAAAGTGGCAGCATAGGCGATGTTATCTTCTGCAGATATTCGAGACTGTGTCGCCACACCCGCTTGCCTTTTCAGATAATCGACCAAGAACCCTGCTTGGTTAGCTCCTGAAGCTGACACTTCGTTAATGGCAGAACCAAGAGACAGCATCGAGTTTTTAAAGTCACGCCCCGTTTTTTCACCTACTTTATAGATGTTTACCATTTTACCGACTTCGCGAATTTGCTCGGTACTCAAGTCGTCGCCCAATGCCACTTTCATCTGGTTGGCAACTTCCACGAAATCTTTAATATTTTTTGTGCCCTCGATACCTAAACGCCCTGCTTCTTCGGCAAGCTCCAGAAGCTCTATGCGGGCAGTACGGGTTTTCATTAACCCAAAGGATTTCGACAGCTCATCGACCTCTATTTTTGTTAGCCCAGTGGTTTTTTGAACATCGCTTTGTGCATCCGCCAGTTTACCATTGTAGTCTATCATTTTTTGAATAGACAGTACAACACCGGTTCCCATAGCGATTACCGACGCACCTAATGCCGCATATTTGCTAAAACCATTGGCGATGCTGCCTATAGATAGTTTTGTGGATTGAGCGTTGAGACGAAGTTCGTTCATGCGCGCGCTTACCTGCTTTAATTCTGCATCGAGCCGTTTATATTGGCCAGAACCAGGCACCATGTTACGAAGCTGTAGCCTTAATTGGTTGGCTTTAGACGATAGCTGCGCCATGGTAAGCCCTGTGATGCCTATTTCTTTTTGCAAGGCGTTCATCTGTGCCTTGTTTGACTTAATTACCTGGTTGTTTTGCTTTATTTCGGCAGATAGTCGCTTATACTCTTCAGTATTTTTTTTGCCTTGAGCGACCAAACGTGCCTGTTCGGCCTTTAACTCTTTATTGGTAGCGGTGAGTTTTCGGGTAGCATTTTCTAGCTCAAAGAGTTCTTTTTGTGCTTGATTACCATTTACGATAATCGAAAAACGCATTTCTTCGTCTAGAATCTTCTTTCCCATGGTGCTTTAAAATTTAGGTAAGTTTAAAGCGGAAAAATGGAACGGTTTAAGACATGAGCAGCGGTTAAAAAAAAAGAGCGCATCCGTCGATACGCTCTCATCAAGATTTGTCCAATCTTTAAAATAACCTTAAATGAAAAAGGCTAATCGGTTTTAAAATATAAATATGTTATGAATAGAAACACTATAAAAATTGTCGTCACGGCTAAACTTAATTCCAAACCGTGCCTATAACCTAATTGGTAATGTTTTTCATTTTCTTTTTTTATGAATTCTTTATCTGAAAATTTCATAAACCAAATATAACACCAATTATTAATTAACCTTTACGGGTTTCCGTAGATGGATAAAAATCATCTGTTATAGGTGATTCGGCATATTGATCGTCATCTACCAGAACCAGCACACCGTCCTTTTTTTTCCAAAGGCTACCGGTTTCAATCTCTCCACCTTGTTTGGTGTACATTAACTTACTGTTTCGATAGTACATGGCTGCAGGAGTTTAATAGTTAGTTGGTCCAGGGCTAAAAAGTCTTCGTGACTGTATTTAGAGAGCAATTGGTAAAGGTTGGCTAGCTGCTTAAAAATAACCATCGCATCGTTGCGTACCTGGTTATCGTCTGCCAAGGAGCTGGTTAAAAAGTTTTGATAAACATCGTTTAACAATTCTTCCTGATCTTCAAACTCTTCAAATTGACGAGCTTCTGCAGCCCATAAGGCTAAATGCGCCATGAGTTCTTGGGCGCGCGGGGTTTGATTTTCTTTTGACATATCGAAAATATTAAAACGCGAAATCCATCCTTAGATGTGTCAAAACAGTCTAGGACTGGATTTACCCTACTTTCGATTGAAGGCTTTCGCCCGGGAGCACCATAGATGGACTTCTATTATTAAAAAATTGTGTTTCGGATTTCTCCTAAATCTGTTTTGACGAAGCTAATATATATAATTATTTTGTACAATGTGCAGTTGTATAATGCTTATTTTTAATAGTTTAACTATAAGTAAATATAGTTAATTATTATTTACTAATAAGTAAACTTATTTGTATTTGTTACGGCGTATATATTCGTTCACATATAGCCCTAATATGTAGAGGGGGATAATTATTATTAGGTGCCAGAGTTGGAAGTATGTAGGCATTAAGAATGGTTTATTTCAATGGTTAAATTTAAGAAACTATTTGAATAATCCTTTTCTAATACTCGTGCTGAATAAGGACGGGAAATGATGTCATGAACTTCATCTAAATCACTTTCAGATATATAACCCACATGAACACCTTCAACTTCAACCATAATGGCTTTGCTTGAATATTTGTTTTTGGGTTCTGGGATTAACTCTACAGGATTATGCTTTTCAACATAATTTATAATATGCCATTTTCTCTCACCTAAATGAACTCCAACCACTTCAAAATCACTCATGTATTTACCAACTAACTCTAAATCTATAAGTTTAGGTTGTATAACTGTGCTTTTTTTATAACTAACACTTATAAAAACAACCATAGTAATAAGGAATAGAACTAAAATAATAAACATTGCTACTAATTTAAAATCTTGGCTTTTTCATTCTCGAATTCTTCTTTTGTTAATATTCCTGAATCTAAGAGTTCTTTTAATTTTTTTAATTTATCATATTTATCTACAACAACTTTTGATGAGGCTTCTGACCTGCAAGGAATCACTTCGCATGAAGAAATTGCATTTTCTATATCTATAGTGTAATTAGTAATATTACCTCCTCCAACGGTAAAATACACTCCTTTGTAACGTTTATAATTATATTTTTTTATTTTCTTTACAGTTACTATTAAGCCTACATTTAAAGATCCTAATCTATTTTGTTCGGCACTTGACGACACTGCCCAACCCCCAACATTTACATATACAAATTTTCCGTTTGTATCTGAGCCTCTGCCAAGTTGAAACTCATCGCCAATGCTATAAGTCACTCCATTAGATGCAGTATAGGTCTCTAAATTTTCAATTTTTTTCTGAGCATTAACAGTAAACACCATCAAGCAAGCAAGCAATAATAAATTTTTCATTTTTAGTTGGTTTTGAATTAGATAGGAAAAATAGCAATTTTTTTTTAATAGAGAGGTATTACTGTTTGCTTAAGCGTTTTATAATTTTTTTAAGCTGTTTTTTAAAGAACAGTTTTTTTTGCCTGTCGGAGAGATTATTGGCTTCAGAACTGTTTAGGTAGAGAGTGAACAATTGGTTTAAATGTTTTTTGGCTTCTTTTTTTGTAAAGAACTCAAAAAAATTCGTGCTTACTTGTTGTAGGTTGTTTTCTTGTGGTTGTTTCATTGTTGATAATTTTTGGTTTAGCCTTATAAATTATCAATATGATTTTAAACAGGGGTGTTTTTTTTCAATTGTTCGGCAAGTTGCGCCATTTCTTCTTTAACGGCATTGGTATAGCCAAAGGACAAACGCTTAACGATATTATTGGCATGGCCCCACAAAATGCGGTTGTGTATGGGGTGGCTTTTCTTTTTTATGGAGTTTCCCTGCACGTTACGGCGTTTCATATCGACAAAGCGGTGTTTTGCCAAATGGTCGTAACGCATTGTGGTGTCGTCTACCGAATAGGTTCTGCTATTAAAAAACTCGCTCGATTTGAAGCCACGCCGAGACATAAGACTTGTCTGGGCAACATCGATGTCCTTGGATTCTTCCTGAAGCTCACGACGAATGAAGATGCCCTTTAATATGGCATCGGAGTTGTCTTTTCGTTTATCGAGTAGGTTCATTTAAGTTTTATTTTATCGAGCATCCAAAGTATTTCAAGTTTACGCGCCGTGGAACATGGTTTGTTCTCCAGGTTGTATTTTATAAACTTTGAAAGCTTGAGCTGTTTGAGTTCGTTGTTTTCAATTGCGGTTTTGAAAGCGTTGTCAATGTCTTGTGTGGTCATGATTATGTTTTAAAAGTAGATAAATATACTACTTTTTTAATCAGCTTCAAAATTAAATTCAATACTCCATCCGTTACATTCTGCCAATCCCCAAACTGGTTGTATGCTTATACTGGGTACGTTTAGATCCTTCATGTAGAGACAACCCGCCTCGGTATCATCTAACTTATCGGCAATCATTTTGGTTTCAATAGCTCGTGCCGAAATTAAGGTTTCCTGCATGATCTGCAGGAACTCGGCGTGTGATACCGAACTGTAATCTGTTTTCTGAAGCACCAATATAAGGGTATCGGTTCTTTTTTTGATGTCATCGACGTTACGACCTGAGTTACTGAAATCCGGCAACACCATAAAGAGCATGTGTTTGTCTTCCAAAGAGCGCTCTTCAAGAAAATGTATTAATTGGGAATCGTCAACGATAACTTCCTTGTAGTTGATGCTATCTATAGCGGTTTTTAGCCTTTCGGAATAGTTAATTAAAAAGTTTACGTCTATCATGTGTTCTTAGTTTTAGCTTTACGTTCAGCGGCCTCTTGACGCGCTTTTTCATCTTTATCTCGTTTAGTAATGTCGTATAGACGGATAAGTATTTCATAGAGATTGGTTTCGCGTACTTCTTTGTTGTTTCCAAACACTGCTGATTCGGAAATTTGATATTCAATGCTTTTTAATCCAAGGCCAGGCAGGTTGCTTGTAACCTGTTTTTCTGAAGATTCCTGGAACAATAGCCCTATATTTATTTCGGTACCATTAATATAAAGAACGCAGTTAGTTAGGTATTTGTGAAAGCTTGCAACCAATAGATAAAAACCATACAACTGACCGATGGGTACATATTGAAAAGTTTTTGCACGCATTTCTATAGTGTCTTCGTTATAGGCTTCACGTTTATCGGATTTGTACTTAAACAGGTTTCTTATGGCATGGAACGGGCGTTTTTTACGGTACAAAACAGCCATTAGCAAACGTAGTGATTCTTCGTCCTTGTTTTTTTCATAGTCCACAAGCAGGTTGATTGCATCGGTATATTCTCCAAAACTTATGTTACGGAATCCATCAGTAGGACCGTAATAGGTTCGCCAAAGCGGTTTTACTTTGGGTATGTGATTATTGATGTAATTTTGTTTGATAACGTTTGTGAGCTCTCCTTTTTCGTTCACTTCAAAAAACGAATCGATAAGATTCGATAACTGGTAAATGTTAGCGTTTTTGTTTAAGTCTTCTTCTTCAGACAGTTTGTTTTTACTTGGTGTTAAATTCAATAGTTTATATACGGCCTGAATTTTAAAGGTATCGAAGAGTATTTTATTGGAATTAAACCTAAATATAAGCTCACAAACATCTTCATATTGCTTTGAATCGCATTCGCTTAAATCTTCAGGAAGATATAAGGTTGTTTTTGTTTGTGGAATTTCCAGAGTTATCATAGCGCAACCAATTCTAAATTGATGTTGATTTTAATTTTATGAGCTATCATGCGCTTACCAAACTTCGCCATCACATGCGTACAGACTTGACGACGTACATGCAAGGGAATGAACTTGCTTTTTTTATCGATTTTAAGCTCGTTAACCAGGTAGTTCTTAATTTCGGTTGAAAGATTAATACGTTCTTTTGCTTTGTCTTTTAAAGCGATTAACAGCTTTTTGTTTATTTGGTTGATTTGTTTTTTTGGAAACAAACGGTACCATAATTTTCGAATTAGTTTTTTTAGTTTTTTCATTGTTGTTGTTGTGGTTTAAAATGATACAAATCCGTCGCAATCGTCGAACTTATACGTTGGTGTGGTAATAGCTTTTACTACTTCGGGATCTGGTTCGGTTAAAGCTGCTGCAGTTTGTATTCTTTCTATTTGATTTAAGGCTTCCTTTGCTTGTTTTGTGAATTCTTGCGCCGCTAATTCAGCTTCCATTTTTTCGGGTGGTTTAGTCGCCTTGGTTGACATTCTATCGGATGTAAACCGCTGTAGAACACCTTCAGGAAATAGTGCTACCCGAAGCACACGCATACCCCAAGCAAGAGCGTGATATACACACGCTTCTTTAATTAGGCTTATCAATATATTTTCTTCAGAAGTTAGAACTGTAGCTTCTTCAAGCTTTAATTTGAGCGCATCGTAGGTTGTTTGTGTTATTAATGGCACAATGCTTTTTCGTTCGCATTGTCGGAACCCCGGCTGAAGCTTCATTAACAACAAACGGGAATTTATAGGGAAGAACTCATCAAAATCGGATGTTAATCGCACGAAATATTTTTGAGAGTCCTTATAAGCGTTTGAGGCTTTCCATGTTGCTGAAGTAGCGTCTAGATAATCAATTAGATCATCTACTGCTTTATAATATTTGCGCTCGAATATTTCGTTGTCGCGATCTATCATCCATTCAAACGGCACTTTATATTTTTCGTCAACGCGAATTTTACGCCCATTGTTTCCATGCTGCACATCTGAAGCCCTGGCGTAGCTGCTATATCCGTTTAATGCTATGGGATAACGCACTTTGAATATTAATTCGATATCTGCCTCAAGAGCCGAACCGGCTTCATACTTAGCCAAAACAGCATCGTAAACAGGTTGACCTATTATTTTTATTAAATCGGTAGTTGCTGATTCGATATCGGACTTTAAATTAACAAAATTGATATCCTTGTCTATATGGCCTATAAGCGCTTTTAGCTCATCACTTCCTTTATTTGGATTGAAATCGAATAATAGTTTCATGGCTTATGCTTTTGGGTTACGGTCTTTTGGTGCGGTGTCTTCCATTTTTTTGGTACCTAAATGATAGAAGCCTAATTTTAATTTTTTGGTTGGAAAGTTGGCTTTTATAGCGTAGTTAATAGCTTTTAAAACTATCATTTCTGGAATATCTATAGATGTGGCCAAATAGTTGTTAAGTGCATGATATTGCTCAGAACCGCTATCTGATTTACCTTCCTGGCCAACATTGGCAATAGCCGAATGTATGCCTGTAGTACCTGTAAGGACATGATCGGCACGTTGGGATATTTTAATTTGGGCTTCAACAAAGTCGCGCACGTTTTGGTCAATCGCTTTTATTTCCCAACCGTGTTTAAGCAAGTTTGTGCCATCTACCTCTAATTTTATTGTGGTATGAATGGCTTTGCCAACATTGTCGTCTCCAGATAAGCTTTGGATGATTTTTTTAAGGTAACTGCGTTGATAATCTTCTAGCATTTTGTCTTTATACTCGATTCCTTCATCCGTACATCTTTCCTCTATCTTTGATTTTGCATCATCCCAAAAATATTGAGGTGATTGTATATGGAATTTGGCATTAATAGAGTGCTTTGATAAAGCCTTGAATATTAATGGTACCGCAGTCGAGCGTTTTATCCATTCTAAACTTCCATATAGGTCTGGTAAGGTGTAATATTCAGTACAGAAACTATACATGTTACTGTAGAATATGGCGTTTTTATGCTGGAATGGTTTTAATGGATCAAACTTATGGTATGCCTTAGCTTTCAGTATAGAGTTGATATGCTTAAATTCATAATCTGTCACTATTACATGGGTAGGTGTTCTGTCTTCGTTGGTTAGGTGAGAAGCTAAACGTGCCTTATCTGGCTGTACGTGCTCTAATTTAGCAATGAAGTCTTGACCTATGCGAGTGCCTAAGCTCTGATATACCTTACTGAACACCCCTTTAATATGATTGAAGTCTACACAGGCTTTAAGTAGATAGTCTTCATACTGCCAGCTGTCTAACCAATCCTGTATCTGAGCATCTTCTTGCCAGTCGTATATAAGCTCTCTATTCTCAAACACTTCTTTATAAAGCTTTGGTCCTTTACCCCATAGCATATTGGTTTGCTTATTCAAAGAACCAGGAGCAAGATGATTGTTCTGTACCGTTTCTTTGATGATGGTAGGTAGGTTGTTATCATCCCCATACGGATGTATGCGCCACTCACCTACTATATGATGTTTATTAGACCATGTTAACGTGTCAACCTTTGGTCTATCTTCCTCAAACTGTCTGGGGTTTTCCGTCACCTCAAAGGTGAAAGCGATGTTGTCGTCGCTCACAATGGCGTTACCGTTTATAATTTCAATATTCATTGCGTATGAGGTTTCCGTTAAACTTAGTTAGTAATGGTAGGTGGAAATGCTTAGGCTCTTCAGTTGTTAAGTCTGTGTATGCTACTAACGATGGTGAGTTTGTTTGTCTACCCTTTCTTAGTAACGCACTATCTACCTGCACAACCCCGTTACTCTTGTTAGTTGATTGGTTGATTGATACAAACTCAAAACTAAACGGTATGCCGTTGGATGATAGGTAGCGCATCTGCTTTATTACATCGTTTATTATCAAAGCTTATCTATTATTATACATACAATAGTATCAATACTGCTTTAAATGGTTTAAGACATGAAACAATCATATATCCACACGTTTAATTGTATGCCGATGCAAATACAGATGTTAGCGGGACGGTGTCAAACGTCTTATTTCAAATTGCGAAAACTAAAGATTTAGGTTTCTTATTTGAAAATGAGCGTTTTACGTTTTTTTGATTTTAAAAAGAGTGTGGTTTTTTTGTATTTAAATATCTGTTTTTGATTTATTTAGAAACATTTTAAATTGTATAGATATTATAACTTTTTGTGCTTAAAAGTAGATAATTTATCTACTTTTTTGTATATTTAAGTATTAATAACAATTAAATTATTTCTCAATGAGTACAACAAAAGAAGCGCCGAAAGGCAAAGAACAACAAAAAGGAATCGCAATATTAAAACCCGTTGAAAGGGCAAAGACAAATATTGACGATGTATTAAACCCTACCGCAGAAAGTAGGTTAAAAAAGCTTGATACATTCAAGATTTTAGCAGAGAAACACAAATACTTGGTTTCAAAAAATGACGACTTACAAAAATTCATTGCTTCAAGTGATGGCATGAAAGAAAAAGTTATTTTGAAAAATTCTCAAGGGTTTGAATTTGAGGTTTCAAATTCTAGTGTTATCAATAAAGTTATTAATGTAATGGAAAATGAATTGCAACAAATTACAAGCAATTCGGAAAGGCAAGTAATTGATTTCACTATTTAATTAAATTAAAAATCCTGCATTTCGCAGATGCAGGATTTTTTTAACAAAAAAATTATCTCATCATGACCACACGACAAAACAATTCACGCAAATTTAACCCTTTTTTACTATCTGAACAAGTAAAAAATATACTTAAAAGTAACGGGTTTACTTCACTTTTTAATTACAACGATTACGAGTTTTTTAAAGAAGAATGTAAAGAAGCTTTTAATAAAGCCTTAGCAATAGCAGAACGTTTTATGGCAGATGCAGACCCAAACCAAAACGACTTAAACGACTATTTATTTTAAAACTTAACAGATGAATTTTGTTAC
>LLBY010007491.1_pt10 | contig 30385 bp, 28 predicted proteins | sample 1489401 | NCBI WGS metagenome assembly LLBY01 (sample SAMN04092656, study PRJNA295927) | soil metagenome | biome: Soil prokaryotic community; feature: Bulk soil; isolation source: soil from tomato rhizosphere | host: tomato cultivar Hawaii 7996 | place: South Korea | collected 2011-11-01 | reverse complement strand
AATCAAATAAACCTTCAAAAAGATTACTTTGTTAATTTTGATCTTGATGAAAGCAAAGTCAATAAAATCTTGTTTTCTATATATGGTATCAATATGGAAGATAAATCATCCAAAAATGCTGAAGATTATCATGATAATGAAATTGATGATGAAGAAAGTGATAGCTAGTATAGAAACGACTCATCTAATTGTTAACAGACTTAAAGTATTCTAAAACCTCTTTTGAATGTCCCTTTGGCTTTACTTTGTCATAAATCTTTACTATTTTGCCACTCGTATCGATCAGAAACGTAGATCGGTTGACTCCGTAGTATTCCTTTCCCATAAATTTTTTCAGACCAAATACGCCGAAATTTTTTGAGATATTATTATGTATGTCTGACGCAAGCATATAAGGGATTTTCATTTTTTCGCGGAATTTGACGTGTGATTCCTCCGTATCTGGACTGATGCCAATGATTTCAATATTGTCTGTTCTAAATTGATCATAGTCCCGGCTAAATTCTTCAGCTTCAATTGTACATCCGGGTGTAAAATCCTTCGGGTAAAAGTATACTATAATTTTTTTCTCTCCTATAAGATCCGAGAGTTTAGATGTTTTTCCTTGTATATCCTGGAATTCAAAATCAAAGGGCTTATCTCCTTCCTTGACGTTTCTACCGTCTGTTCGTAACTTATTTTCTTCTTCCATTATAACATCGAGTTAGCCTTGATCTCTTATTATCGTGTCTATTTACTTATTAAAGCCAATCCTGTCAATGAGTAGTGCTACCCAAAAACAAAAGTATAAAAAAAGAAATTGTCGGTCCTCGGAAGTATTTCTAGCTTGTGTATTTCATGATTTTTTGTTTTTACTATATTCATCAGAAAAGGCCATGTAATGTCTGCTGAACTGACTCCATCTACCAGTTTTGAATGGTATCCTAGCTGATTTTCACTTAAATACTTGCCATCAAGCATGATCTCTGCATTAGCTGGTTTACCATCAGTAGAACCGGTTATTATGTTGACGTTTGATGCAGAATTATACTTAAAAATGATAGATGGATTCTTATCCTTATGGTCCAGAGAAGCGCCTACTCCTTCCTTTCCCCAAAACCATTTTCCTTTCAAATAGACCACATTGTCCAATGCTTGAGGTACTTCGTTAAAAATATTATGTTCTTCAACTCTTACCTTTTGATTGTTCCCAAAGCGCCTAAGTCTAGTATAACCAACACAGATCTCCGGTGCCATCCCTGGAAAGTGTATACCGTACATTTTTGTAATGTTAGTTAGTTCGTTACTACTTTGGGAATTAGGTATGATGGCGTCGTCATTCTGGGAGGTCAAATCTCCAATATCAGACTGATCCTTAAATTCAGTTTCTTTTACAGAAGTGTCAGAACCTGAGATATCGAGTAAATCTGATAGCGCATCATCAAAATCTTCGGCAAGGCCATACCCGGGGTGCTCATATCTAACAAATCCATCCTTGTCGATAAGAATGTGTTTTGGCCAATAAGAATTTCCATATAGTTCCCAAGTCTTATTGTTTACATCCAAACCAGTAATGGTGTTCTCTAGGCCATACATTTTTAGAGCCCTAACTATATTCTCTTCTTTCTTTGCAAAATCATATTCCGCAGAATGTATCCCTATAACTTCTAAACCATAATTTTCATATTTTTTTTTTAAAAGTTCTATTGTAGGGATTGTTCTTAAGCAAAATATACATGTATATGTCCAAAAATCTAATAATATGACCTTACCCTTTAGGTCTTTTATGGAGCGGACTTTATTGTCGTTCCATTTTAGTATATCTTTATATTCTGGGGCGGGAGTAGCCGGAATAATATTCATGATCTAAAAACTATTCACTTCTTTGTAATTTATTCTTACTTTCTTGACTAGATTATACAATATTGAAACTTGTATGCGGGAGATGGGATTTGAACCCACGAACCCCTAAGGGATAAGGCCCTCAACCTTACGCCTTTGGCCAAGCTGGGCGACTCCCGCTTTAGAGATTTATTATCACAGCTATAATTTGAATATTCCCACTCAATTGACCATAATGTGGTTGAATGATTTTTATTATGGGGTTCGTTTTTTTATAATGTGCTTGTTCCGGTTAGATGCTTTACATGTGGAAAGCTAATAGCTAATATTTATAATGAATTTCTGGCCCAGGTAAAGCAAGGCGAAGAACCCAACAAAGTGATGGATTCTTTAAAGATCACCAGATATTGCTGCAGAAGAATGTTCGTTTCAAGTGTCGAAACCATTTATCAAGTTATACCTTATTATGAAGCTCTTAGAAAAAGACGCGCGGAGATACAATCTGAGATGGAATGATATCATTTGCCTGAAATCACATCCATAAGAGAAAGACTAGTCTTTAATAGCCGCGGCGATAAAACCATCGAGATAGATGTAACTTCTGACCACAAATTTACAGGGAGGGCCTGTGCCCCCTCGGGAGCAAGTGTGGGGAAGTATGAGGCACAGAGTTTTATTAACAATGATCCGGTTGCGACCCTCTCAAATTTTAAAAACATAAATAGAAAATTTCTAGGCCTGGATTCTTCGGATTTAAAAGGTTTACATGAAAAGATAAAAGAAATTGATACCTCTGAGAATTATTCAAACATTGGAGGATCGGTTGCTTACGCACTCACCATTGCAAGTATTGACTCAGCCTCCAAATCATTGGAAATTCCATTTTACAAAGTCTTGAATCCTAAAAATGATTCTGTTAATTTGCCTTATCCCCTAGGAAATGTTCTTGGTGGAGGTGCACATGCTGGCCCCGGCACACCTGATCTGCAAGAATTTTTAATATGTCCAGTCGTATCAAAAAACATTGAAGAAGCTATTACTTTGAATTCGAAAATACACAAGGAGTTAAAGAAGAGTATTGAAAAAATTGATCACAAGTTTACTTATGGTAAAGGTGACGAAGGTGGTTGGGCCCCTAATGTATTTAATGACAAGGCAATTGAACTAGTTGAAAGCGCAATTATTGAATGTGGTTATGATCCAAAAAGTGAAATTAGAATGGGCATAGACTTTGCTAGCTCATCCTTATGGAATCAGAAAAAAGGACTATATGAGTATGCAAGAGAAGGTGTTGCAAGAACCAGTGAGGAACAACTAAAATATGCCAGCGGTTTAATCCGTAACTATCATCTGATATACGCTGAGGATCCCCTTCATGAGGAGGACTTTGACAGCATGGCTATGCTGACTAAAGAGAATCCAAATTGCCTGGTAACTGGTGACGATCTACTTGTAACAAATAAGAAAAGGGTTAATATTGCTGCCCCAAAACATGCTTGCTCGGGTGCAATACTTAAAGTCAATCAGGCGGGGACACTTTATGACGCTATGGAATTTGCAAAAGAGTGCAACTCTAATAATATAAAGATAATTACATCACACAGATCGGGAGAATCCGTTGACAATCACATATCTCATATTGCTATTGCAACAAATTCGGTGATGATCAAGACAGGTGTGGTTGGAGGAGAAAGAGTTTCCAAGCTGAATGAATTGCTGAGGATTTCAGAGTATGGTTTAATAGAAGGAATGGCTAAATTGAGCAATGTATAATGAACATGAAATCTGAAGAATTGGATTCCACTCACGATTCTAATCTCAATAATAATAATAATTATTCAGATCCTGATGTCGAAAAAGAAGAAATACAAAATACATCACTAGGTAACGAGCAATCCACAAAAGAAGATTCTAGTGAAAAAGAAAATCAAGATGTTGGCTCTCAGGCATCAGAATTAGAAAAGAATGTCGAACTTGACGAATCGACAACAAATACGGAGACAACTACATCTAACTCTGAGGACCAGGGTGGTGAAAATACCAGTTATGCTAGTTCTGCAAACCCTGACGAAACTTCTGATTCTTTGGAAGATCCTAACAATCTTGAAAAAATGATTTTATCTACGGGTATAAGGGTAGGAACTCCGATCAAGACCAAATTCATGAGCTCCTTTATTACTCGTGCAAATCCGGAAGGATTGTATATTCTTGATATTAGCAAGACTTTAGCAAGAATAGACGTTGCCGCTAAATTCATAGGAAGAACAAATATCGCTAATGTGGCTGTAACCTCTGCCAGAGAATATGGTAAGACTCCAATTGAAAAGTTTTGTGAATTAACGGGAGCAAGAGGAATATTTGGTAGATTTATGCCTGGTACTTTTACAAATCCATCATTGCCAAAATATTTGGAGCCTGAAATTGTAATTGTCACCGACCCACAAGCTGATGAGCAAGCTGTGTTAGAAGCCACTAGAGCAGGAGTACCTGTTATCGCCTTATCCAATAGCGATAATATTACGTCAAAAGTTGATTTGGTTATACCTTCAAATAATAGAGGTAGGAAAGCATTAGCCACTGTTTACTGGTTGTTGACTAAGGAAGTTTTAAAAAAGCAGGGCAAGATTAAATCAGATTCCGAAATGCCTATGACAATTGATGATTTCGAAGCAAAGTTAGTTGAAGAATTAATTTAACTTAACTTTTGATTCGCGAACATCGTTATGGCGGCATTTTTTATCCCAAAGAATATGATAGCCTGATAAGGCAAATTGAAAAATTATTTAATATTGTATATTCATCCGCAGAATATAGTCAATTCTTAAGGATGGTTGAAGGTTACATCCGCAAGAAAAAAATTCTTAGCTTCATTGTCCCACACGGGTCTTATAAATATTCAGGCAATGCTTCTGCATATGCATACACACTCATTAAGGATATTGATTGCAGTAATTTTATTATACTTTCTTCTGATCATAGGGGAACCAGCCCCGGCATTTCCGTTACTGACGATGAGTATTGGAGTACACCGTTAGGGAACGTAAAGATAAATAATTCAATGACAAATGAGCTAATTAGAAAAAGTACGAAAGGATTTGTTAGTCTGGATTCCTTTTCGTTTGAAATTGATCATATTATTGAGACTCAGATTCCGTTTATTCAATCCCTTCGGAAAAAAAATTTAAAGTTTCTTCCCATCATACAGAAAAATCAGGACAAGGCAACCTCCATGAGATTAGGAAGGTTATTATCGTCAATAATTCCGTCGGATGAAAAAGTGATATTGATTTCTACCTCTAATCTTACACATTATTTGAGCCACGATGAATGTTGTAAGGTCGACAACCAGGTTTTAACAGAAGCGGTACGCATGAATATTGATTCGTTTTACCAAAAAGTGGAAAAGTATGTTCATATCATCTGTGGGTACGGATGTATCGCTTCGACTATAGAATTTTCAAAAATGGTTGGAAACTCAGATGCAATAATCTTAAAGCACATGACAAGTGGGGACAGTGATGGGAACAAATCCTCAGTCGTAGGATATGCTTCCATGGTTATGGTGTGAGAATGAATTTGATAAAGTCAAAAGATACAGAAACAACGACTTCCGATAGATATTCTTTTACCGTCAAGGCAATGGCTCCAGGCAAGGTTATTTTGTTTGGTGAACATTTTGTTGTTTACGGCTTTCCTTCGTTAATAGCATCTATCGAAAAATTCTTTAAGGTAACAATTCAGATACCAAACTCAAGTAATAGTACAATAAAAATAGAGTCTAATTTAGGGTTTACCTCAGTTAGACAAGGGTCGGAGATTCATATCAAACCTCAATCACTTGGCCCTATATTTGGTGATGTTGTATCAAAATTATACAAGATCGTAGATTATCTTACTAATAGTAAAGTAATTCTTGGTAATTACAGTTTGGGCAAGTCATCTAACAATAATGATCTAATTATCAAACTAGAGTCAGAATTGCCATTAGGAGGTGGATTGGGATCTTCTTCTGCATTCTGTGTAGCATTATCAACATCATTGTATTATTTGGGTCATGCTTATCTTGACAAAAATACGATCTGTATCCAATCCATTAATGCTGAAAAAGTTATCAATGTTGATACTTCTGGGGCTGATTGTAATATCTGCTCCTTTGGGGGGTTAGGTACTTTTGATAAGGTAAATGGATTCAAAAGAATTTCAGTGAATCTGGATGACTTTGAATTTTTAGTAGTGGATACTGGTAAAGCGCACGATACTTATTCTATCGTGGAAAGGGTTTCGAAATTTAGAAAAAATAACACTAATTTGTTTAAAGATTTGTGCGAATCTTATCTACAGATATATGAAAAAGGGATTACAGCTATTCAAAAGCAAAATTTGCAAGATCTAGGTTATCTTCTCAATCAAAATCACAAGTTACTTTCAACATTGTCTATATCAAATCCCTTAATAGATAAAATAATAGAAACCTGTAATTACCATGGTGCATTAGGAACAAAAATCACTGGTGCGGGGGATGGAGGCTGTGTGCTTTCATTAATAGATAGAAAAGACAAGATGTCTGAAAAAATACTGTTAGAACGATTGAACGAGTTGGGACTGCGTTATTTCTTTACAAGAGTCGATAAGTTGGGCCTAAGGCTAATTTAATCTGACTTGCTCTTTATCAACTAGCCAACCCAATGGAAAATGTTATTTAATTATGCCAGCGCAGTCATAAACAAGATGCATGTTCCTCCATGTTTTTTGAGCTTTTATGAGACGTTTAAAAATATAACACACAATTAATAACGTCTTGGATTTTACTAGAGTAATACGTTATGATTGACTCTAATCTGGTAATAATAAAGATGGGTGGATCAGTTGTTACTTTTAAAGATGAGCCATTGATGCCAAATATGGAAGGAATAGAGGGTATTGCGAAAGTCCTTGTCGAGCTAAGAAAGAATTTTAGGATTATTCTTGTCCACGGTGGAGGGTCGTTTGGGCATTATTGGTCAGTCAAGTATGACATGCATACCAAACCCCTTCCTTACTCTGATGAAGGCATAGCAGTTGTTCATGAATCGATGATTAAACTAAATCATATTATTATTGAAAAATTCATTAAACTTCATTTAAGACCTTATACTGTTTTACCTTCTTCATTTATGTATAAAGGCCAAGGTGATGTAAATAAGATAAAAGAGCTTGCAGAAATGGGTGCTGGGAACGATTTGATACCGGTTACATTTGGGGATGTAATATATACCACGGAAAACAACTTTTCGATTCTGTCTGGAGATACGATAATGTCATTATTAGGTACGACTCTGCATCCTCGATATTGTATCTTTACTACAAATGTGGATGGGCTATACGGAAATCTTGATAATAAAGATTTGGTACCGAAAATTTATTTGAACAATTCAGGTGAAATAATTGCTACTGAAACCGAAGCGAATAGCAAAATAGAATCATCTTCCTCATCGTATGACGTAACTGGCGGGATGAAGCGAAAAATATCCGAAGCGATCCCTATTGCTATATCTGGATGCCAGGTACACTTGATTAGTGGTTTTAGGCCAGAAAGGATATTAGATATAGTTAATAATCGTGATTATGTTGGCACATGCATCAGCTTGAAATCGACAAGCCAATTAGCTCGCTGAATCTTTTGCTATCGAATCGGGGACAATGAAAGAAATTGGATAATAACAATAATCATAAGCTATCGAATGAAGAGCAAATTGAACAGATAAGAAGGAGAAAGAAAGAAGGAATTGATATCCCCCTTAATGAAAAAGTTCAAGGCAAAGAAAACTCTACTCTCTTTGAAGATGTATTGCTTATGCACAATGCATTGCCTGAAATTAACTATGATCAAATAGACTTGTCAACAATATTCTTGAACAAAAAATTTTCTGCTCCCTTGATTATTGATTCCATGACAGGGGGAACTGATGAGGCTTTCGTTATCAATAAAAGATTGGGAAAAATTGCCGAAACTTATGGAATCGGAATGGGTTTAGGCAGTCAAAGAGCAGGCCTCCGTAGTGACAAGCTGGTCGAAAGCTACTCAGTTGCTCGTACTGTGGCTCCGAATGCATTCTTGATAGCAAACATAGGTGGTGCACAATTGGCGGAAGGACTCTCTAAAGTCGACGTTTTACGCATTATAAAAATGATAGATGCCAATGCCTTGGCTATACATTTGAATCCCCTACAGGAACTGATACAACCTGAGGGTGAGCCCAAGTTTTCGGGGATATTGAATAAAATCTCTGAAATAATTCAGGAAATCGAGGTTCCGGTTATAGTGAAAGAGGTGGGATCTGGCATTTCACCTAATGTGGCAACAAGACTACAGCGAACAGGGACAAGTTCTATAAACGTCGCCGGATCTGGTGGTACGAGTTGGGCAGGAATTGAAAAAATAAGGGCTGACAATGTCAATAACTACATAAAGTCCAAACTAGGAGAGCTATATTGGGATTGGGGAATTCCTACTGCACTAAGTATTATATTGGTTTCAAGGACCGTAGAGATTCCTATTATATCTTCTGGTGGGTTGAGAAATGGATTGGAGATCGCCAAATCACTAGTCCTCGGTGCTCGGATGTGTGCAATGGCATATCCTTTTCTTAAGAAAGCGTCAGAATCTGAATCTAGTTTGGATGATTTCACCCAACTTGTTCTAGCTCAATTGAAAAGTGCAATGTTTTTGGTAGGTGCTTTAAATCTAGATGAACTTAGAAATACAAGATATATATTGAAAGACAAATTAGCAAGTATGTTGAATAGTTATGAGCTCAGTAGACGTAATTAGCGAAATAAACCGTGTCGCTTCTGAATTAAATAAATTTATTCTGGAAAACGTTTCCGGTGAGCCTACTGACTTGTATCAATCTTCACTTCATTACATTAAAAGCGGGGGCAAAAGACTTAGGCCCTTTATGACTATCAAATCTAGTCAGTTATTTGGGGGAACATTAGAACAATCATTACCTGCTGCATCGGCAGTAGAATTGATCCATAACTTTACTCTGGTTCATGATGATATCATGGATAATGATAATCTGCGACACAACGTGCCCACCGTTCATAAAGAATTTGGTATACCTCTGGCTATTCTATCAGGCGATGTTTTATTTTCAAAAGCATTTCATATTATTTCGTTTCTTGGAAAAAAATCTGGAATTGATGATTCGACTTTAGTTAAAATGATAGGATTGTTGTCTTCGTCCTGCATCGATGTATGCGAAGGTCAATCGATGGATATTCAAATGGCACAAGATAGCGATTTCTCATCGAAGGATTATTACATAAATATGATCAAAAAAAAGACCGCTGCATTGTTTCGTGTTTCCTGTGAGCTAGGGACTCTTTCGTCACAAAATTTTACACATAAAGATCTAGAAAACTTGTCAAGATTTGGAGAAAAAATAGGGATTTCATTTCAACTTGTTGATGATCTCATTGGAATACACGGTGATTCAAACGTAACCGGGAAATTTGTAGGAAATGATATTAGAGAAGGGAAAAAGACTTTACCAATATTGATAGCATTCGAACGTCTTGATTCCAAGGGTAAAGATTTATTGCGACAAGTATTTGGGAAGAAGGATGCTTCAGAATTAGAAATAAAACAAATTGTTGATAACATTGCTCAATTGAAAATTGATAAAGAGATACGAAATATTGCCAACGCTTATACTCAAGAAGCGTTTGAACATCTTCAAACATATGACAGTTCAAGAGCCAGAACATGGTTGGAAACTTCAGCGCGATATATTGTCGAACGGAGTCTTTAATTAACATTGATATCTGATGAAAAATTTGTAAATACTATCAAATTGATCGCATTGAAAAATGCGATAGAATTCGACAATAAGATAAAGTTAGACGTTGTTATTTCAAAGACGTTTTCCTATTCTAAATTCTTGGCCACTCCAAATGGCAATTTAAAAGATTATATCCCTGATATTAAGACAATTGTATCTGAACTAGAGCCTCTTTCTTTAGAGAACAAGAAAACTTTGTATTCCGAATTGTTATCTAAGGAGAATGATTATATGAGAGAGAACGATAAGTATGGTAAAGATCGGGATCGATCTCAAACTCATGTAACAAACCATGAAAATAGTGATGCTTCAAGGGAATCTAAATCAAAAGAGAATATTTTGGATTTCCAACTGCCAGATTTGAGTGATGCCGTAAAAGGTAACGTTGTAACACGATTTCCACCAGAACCTAATGGATATCCTCATATTGGTCACGCTAAAGCTGCCATAATAGACGAAGAATACGCCAAAAAGTACGACGGAAAATTGATACTTAGATATGATGATACGAATCCATTAAAAGAAAAAGTTGAATATTATGATGCTATCAAGGATGGACTAGACTGGCTAGGAGTAAAACCACAAATTATCAAGAATACATCCGATGATATAGAAAAGTTGTATGAATATGCACGAAAATTGATTCAGAAAAATTTTGCATATGTTTGCACCTGTGCTCCAGAAGTGATAAAGAGAAATCGCATAAATTCTATTGCGTGCAATTGTGTCTCAAATTCAGTTGAAAAGAACCTCCAACATTTTAATGAAATGGTAAATGGAAATTATGTCGGTGATAGAAGTAACGATACAGGTAGTGCCACCAGCTCCACTGCTATACTTCGATATAGAGGCAACATTTCCAGTTTAAATACCGCTATGCGGGACCCCACTCTCTTTAGAATAATCAAAGATGGTGATCACCCAAGGACAGGATCCAAATATTCTCTCTGGCCTACTTATGATTTTGCGGCTCCAGTCGAAGATAGCCTTGACGGCGTCACCCATGCAATGAGAACCAAAGAATATGAACTCAGAAATGAGCTGTATTATGCGATCTTGGATAATTTAGACTTGCCGAAGCCAAGATTGATCGAATTTTCTCGCCTTGAATTTGAAGGGATACCTGTATCAAAAAGAAAGATTACTCCGCTAATTGAAAAGGGTATAATTCAGAGATGGGATGATCCTAGACTACCAACGTTAATGGGGCTGAAGAGAAGAGGAATCCTGCCTGAGGCAATACGAAAATTTGTAATGTCTCTTAGTATTACATTATCTGAAACCAAGCCTTCAATTGAAATTCTAGAATCCTTTAATAGGAAATTAATTGATCCGATATCTCCAAGATTGTTTTTCGTCAAAAAGCCTATTAGAATATGTATTGATTCATTGGGTGTTGAAACTGTCGAAATTAAGAACCATCCAACAGTAGATATGGGTAAACGTAGGGTCGCTGTTGAAAATATAATTTATATATCTAACGATGATGCAATTAGAATTAAAACCGGAGATACATTAAGATTAATGGACTTATGTAATATAGAAATTCTAAGTAATGATGCATTAAAGAATGACAGCATCGGTGGCGATTCAAATGAGTGTGTCATTCATGCTATTAACAAGGGAAATGAGGTCAGTCATAAAATTCCCAAAATTCAGTGGGTTTCCGATAAGGATATGATTGAATACACCATTTTAAAACCCTTACCTTTGTATACTGGAGAAAGCTACAATGAAAATAATCTAGTTATAGACAAAGGATATGCAGAGTCTTATGTATCAAATTTACCTTTAGGCACTCAATTTCAGTTTGTAAGATATGGATTTTGTAAAGTTGATGACAAGTCAACTGCGATTTTTACTCATAGGTGATAAAATTCATGAAAATAGCAAGAGTTAGATTCAAAAATTCAATGGAAACATACGGTATAGTTTCCGACGATGGGAAAAAGATAATTACAAAAGAACAAATCCAGGAGGAAACTGGAATTCCAATCCCTCCGAGGATAAAAGAATTCTTATTTGGAGGCTGGATACCAGAGGTCAAAGAAACAGGAAAAGATCTAAAATTCGAACTTCCACTCTCAGAGGTAGAATTGCTAGCCCCACTTCCTAATCCTCCAAAAATTATTTGTCTTGCGTTTAATTATTATGATCATGCTCGAGACGCTGGTTTAACGCCATCTGAAGAGCCAGTTATCTTTTTAAAACCAAGAACTGCACTCAACTCGCCTTGTGGCGATGTTATTTCGCCTTCTTACGTAAAGAGACTTGACTATGAAGCTGAAATTGCGGTCATAATTGGCTCACGAATTAAAAAGGTAACTGAAGAGAATTCACTAGATGCTGTTTTCGGGTATATGATATTTCACGATGTATCTGCTCGTGATATACAATTCAGAGATAAGCAATTTACGCGGGGTAAAAGCATTGATACTTTTGCCCCTTGTGGTCCATGGATAACTACGAAGGATGAGATAAGCGATCCACAAAATTTACGAATAACAACCAAAGTAAACGGCGAAACGCGACAGAATTCATCTAGTAGTAATATGGTTATACCAATTCGAAAAATAATATCATCTTTAAGTAATCTGATAACAATTGAACCCGGAGATATCATATCTACCGGTACCCCCGCCGGAGTTGCAATGTCAATGAAAGAGCCTCGTTACCTCAAACACGACGACATTGTAGAAATTTCTATAGAAGGATTGGGAACTATACAAAATAGGATTTTATTTAATTAAGGATAGATTTTCGATAGAGCAATATAGTTATACAGTCAATAGATCTTAAACTGCCAAATCGTCATTGACTTTTAATACAATTTAGTTCTGCTTTTCTTTGAGTGCTATTCTTAATTCGCTTTCAAGGATGGAGATATATTCTTTATAAATAGCCAATAATTGTTCCCTAACATTGGCCAGCTGCATTGATGAGTTCAATGTTCTAACACAGCTATCGAGCGTTCTTTCTGTCACAAAATTTTCCATCTCAACCTTAAACCTTTTCACGATTTCTCTCTGTTCGTCACTAAGTTCTTCTATTGATTTTATTATATGTTGTAAATTTTCATTTAGAATTTTCGTCTCTCTGATCGGCTCGTCTTGGCTTCGTCCTCGTGAGAATATCACTATGCTAGTAATTAGCGCCCGTTTTTATTTAACTGTTAGAGCTATAGATCATAGAGTCACAATTTTTAAACTTATACTCCTGAAATAGACTTATGACTTGGTACGTGTCAACGCTAGTGTTATCTTGTTAATTGATCTGTGTCATCGTTTTGTCCTGATTTTTTTGTGATCATATTTTTCTGAGAATAGGGAATGACTAGCTGCAAGAATTGCGATTCAGAAACTATGCAATTTAAAATTGAAAGCATGACAGGATACAAGATTCTATTTATCAACCGCCATCGTTGTTCGCAAAACTATAAAACTATAATGCTGTGAATAAAATCTGAAGGAAATTCTTTGAGATATGATATTGCTATAGTGGGAGGTGGTCCAGCGGGACTCTCTGCGGCGTATTCTGCTTCAAAACAGGGTGCTAAAGTTGCCCTTTTTGAAAAGGATCCATCATTTGGTCATAATATAAGGACAAGCGGTGTAAGTTGGATCAAAGAAATGGAAAAGTATGAAGTCTCAAATGAATATTACAATCCTATAAGAAATTTTGAATTTATATCACCTAATAATGACATTGCCATAGATGGCAAAGAGGATACGGCTTGTGTTCTGGATGTGAGAAAAACTTACCAGTTATTAGCAAGCAAAGCTGCGGCGACAGGCGCTGATTTGTATGTAAAAAGCCAAGTTACTGATATTTCAAGGGATCCGATTTCTAAAGTAAGTACTTTAAAAATCACTACGACATCCGGTCGGGAATCCGTTGAATCACTTTTGGTAATAGATGCTTCCGGATTTGGCTGTTTTGCTGCCAGAAAATTGGGTTATGTAACCGAATGGAGAAGATACGGGGCGGGAGCAGAGTACGAATGTTACTGTGATAAAGTTGATAAATCAACACTTACACTAATGGTCGGGAGTAAGTATTCAGAAGCAGGTTATGCATGGGTTTTTCCCTTATCAGAAAACAGAGTGAGGATAGGAGTAGGCATTGGCAAACCTAACTCTCAAGTGGATCCTATAAAGAAACTGAATGGACTTCTTTCCGCAAAGGTAACTCCTCTTGATCGTTTGGGTAAAATTCAACCTTTGGAATTTCACTTTGGTCTAATACCTAATCAGGGGCTTAGGACTAAAAGCACATACGACGGTATGATTTTGGTGGGTGATACAGTTGGCCAAGCAAATCCACTAGTTTTGGAAGGGATCCGATACGCTATTGAATTTGGCAGATTGGCCGGAAAAGTTGGGGTAGATTCTCTCTCATACAACTCGAGCTTGGAATCTTTAAAACAGTATGAAATGGCTAATAAGAAATCACTAGAGAAAAAAATAAATTCCGCACTCAAAGTACAGGCACGATGGCTTGGTCTATCGGATTCTGAATGGGACAAAGAAATCGAAATCATAAAAGGATTAACCATTGATGAGTTTCTCGATTTCATAAAATCAGACTTCACCACGTCCAAAATGCTTAAAGTTGCTTTAAACCATCCGAAATTACTGGCAAAACAATTATTCAATCTCGTTCTCAAGTAATAAACCTGTGCCTGACATTAGTATTGAATCAAGTATTTTCGTTGTAAAGAGTCTTATCATTGAGTACTAACCTGTATTTCGAACTGGTTCAGCCATAGATGGTTTTAGTCAATCTCTTTAAGATTAGAATATGACACAGTATGGAAGCCTTAAACCATCCACGAGGGGACCCTCAGTTTGGGATCCTTAGAACTATGGACTATTCGACTTCCCTCGAATGCCTTTTAAAAATTATGTACATAATTAATTAGATACCATATACGTCTTATGAAAAATTAGCACTTCATGGTGCAAAGTGACCCCAGTGACACCAATTTCTAATGAATTACCCTTAAATATCTAATATAAAAGAGAATTGAACATGAAGAATTCTATGCGGTGCATGGTTGAGCTTTTCCCACAACTCTAGTGGTAGAATGGTATCCCACATGTTTAGTGACTTTTAAAATCACACGTCTATAAAATACCGTAAATACACCTCATATTTCTCTAATCAAGGGACTGCCCCGTTAGTAAAAATTGTCCAATTACATGATGAATTTTCAATGGGGAAATGAATTAATATAAAGATATTTATATCTTCTATTCTCAGCCAATTTTAATTTGGCAGGAGAAACCGCGACTCAATTTCTTCCAATCTTATATTTATTTGGGTTTGGAATTTTAGCTGGAGTCCCTTCGATAGTCTTATCTAGACTACTAATGACAAGAAGGAGGCATAATCCAGTAAAATTTCTGCCTATGGAATGTGGTCAAGTTCCTTCGGGAGAAGGACGATCACATTTTATGATGCAGTATTATTCGTATATCCTTATGTTTGTTGTTTTTGATGTAATGTCGATATTTCTATATGCATGGGGAACTACCTTCTTTTCTATACCTAAAGAGGCAACGTTGCCAATGATCGGTTTCCTTGGAATCATGTTCGCTGCGATGGGTTATGCCCTGTTCTTGGCTGGGAGGAAAGGTATATGGTAAATCATAGAACCCCAATAGGTATTAATAACTTGAATTCTAAATACTATCAAGTGTAGAGGTATGATAAAAGATCTCGTTAACCCTACCAATTTTAATGTTTTAGTATCAAAGCTAGGTGATGTGCTTGTAAAAGCTTTGGATGAACCCCTCGGATATGCTATAAATTGGGGTCGTGTTTGGTCATTATGGCCGGTTCATTTAGAAACTGCTTGTTGTAGTGTTGAATTTGGAGCAGTATCAAGTCCAAGATATGATGCTGAGAGATTTGGTATTCTTGAAGCTTTTGGATCCTTGCGTCAATGCGACCTTATAGTGGTCCAAGGAACGGTAACTAGAAAAATGGCACCCCGATTGAGAATGGTTTACGATCAGATGCCTGAACCAAAGTATGTGATAGCCATGGGTGCTTGCGCAATTACTGGGGGACTATATTTGGATTCTTATAATGTCTTGCCGGGTTGTGATAGCATCATACCTGTAGATGTGTATGTTCCTGGATGTCCACCAAGACCAGAGACGTTGATACAGGGAACTATGCTATTGCAAGAAAAAATTAAAAGGTCGAAAATAAAGTAATGGATAAAAACTCTACAAAAACCACACAGGAAAATGAGATATCACTTAAAGAAGAAGACTCGAATTACCCGCTATCTAATACTTTACTTACGTCGATAATTAGTAACTTTGGTGATAACGCAAAAATAGTTTACAAAAAGGAATATCGCTCAAAAATAATGGTGAAACCAGAAAATTTGGTTGAGACTGCCCTTTTCTTAAGAAACAATCATGGTTTTGATCATGCCGAATCTGCTTCAGGAACAGATTATCCTGCTGACAATGAAATTGAACTCAACTATCATTTGGGTTCTTACAGTAATATCGATTACTACCCATACATTGTTATTTTGTCAACCCGCGTTAACAGGGACGATCCAAAATCTAATAGTTTGATAAATATATTCCCTAGTGTGGAATACCATGAGCGTGAGACTTATGAAATGTTGGGTGTTTACTTTCTGGGTCATCCACGAAATGAACGGTTTATCCTACCTGAAGATTGGGCAGATATACCCCCACTTCGAAAGGACTTTAGAATCAAGGGGAGATAAATGAAATGAGTAATATAGAAGAGAAAATAAGTGAAGCAAAAAAATTGGCGCTTCAGATAACAAGGGAAACAGAAGAAGATCGATTAATGACTTTAAGTGTTGGGCCACAACATCCAGGCTCAGGACATTTTAGGTTCGTTATCAAAGTGGATGGTGACTATATTGTATACGTCGATCCAGATCCTGGTTACGTGCATAGGGGACATGAAAAAATGTGTGAATACCGAAATCATTTTCAGAACATTCCTCACTTGGAACGTCCCGTAATACATGATTCTTGTAATATTACTTATTCATATAGTTTAGCGGTTGAAGATCTTGTGGGAATTACTGTTCCTCGACGAGGACAGTTCATACGTGCTTTGGCATCTGAGTTAAGCAGATTATCGTACACTCTTTACTGGTTGGCTATTTATGGTATTTTTCTGGGACATTCTACAATGTTTATGTGGCCGGCCGGTGATAGGGAATTGCTGATTGATTTACTTGAGCGTTTGACTGGTGCAAGAATTACTAATGCTTTTAGTATTCCTGGTGGAGTTAGGTGTGATATTCCCAATAATTTTAAAGAAAAATGCTTGGCACAGGTTAATTATTTTGAAAAAAGATTAAAGGAATATGAAGACATCTTTTTTAATAACCCATTATTAAGGCAGAGAACAGAAGGAGTTGGAATATTAACAAAAGAAGATGCAATAAAACTGGGGGTAACTGGGTCTGTATTGAGGGCTTCTGGAGTACCTTTCGATGTGCGAAAAGTAGAACCGTATGACGTTTACAACGAGATTGATTTTCAAGTACAGTATATGAAAACCTGTGATTCGTTTGCAAGGGCATATGTACCACTACTTGACATGCGAGAATCTTGTCACATTATCAGACAGCTTATTGACAAGATGCCTGAATCAGGAGACGTTCGGGAGAAATTGCAGTTTAATATAAAGAGCTCTCCGGGCGAAACCTACAAGCGGGTGGAATCTGGAAGAGGTGCATTGGGATACCATGTAGTTAGTGATGGTTCGCCTAAACCATATAGGGTGAAAGCATCTGTAGGTTCATTTAGAAATTTGCTTGCACTGCCATTCTTGCTTACTGGTTCAAAACTTGGGGATATGCCTGCTATATATTGGTCTTTGAATTATTGGCCTGTGGAGGCTGACAGATAATGGGTTCTCTAACTCCAGATTTCAGATTTGGAAACTTTGTTGGCAGTATAGTATGGCTTGTTTTTGTAATCCTTGCGTTAGTAACGTTACTTATACTTCCAATTATATTTTTTGTCTTATTCTATGTGCCATTACCTGAAGTTGATGGAGAGGTATTAACTCCATATCTCTTTTTTTCTATGATGGTCGATCCCTCTAGAACATTACCCGTAGTACAATTCTTCATCCATACTGATTTGTTCAGAGCGGCTATCTTCCCTGGATTTGGATTTGCAGCATTAATAGCAGCAGCTACCATATTTATTGAACGTAAACTTTTGGCTAAAATGCAACTACGTGTTGGACCCCTTTATGCAGGAAAAGTTGAGGGTATATTCCAGTTGTTAGCGGATGGATTAAAACTACTCACAAAGGAAATCATTGTTCCTTCAGGATCCGATAAACCGATATTTTGGCTTGCACCTATAATGTTCGTATCAACTGCTGCAGCAGTTGTAGCATTAATTCCGGTTGCTGATGGATGGGTAGTGGCAGATGTGAGCGTAGGCTTGATTGCTGCCTTTGCCATTTTAGGATTCTTCCCTTTGATTGCACTCTTGTTCTCATGGGCAAGTAACAGCAAGTACCCCTTCATTGGTGGATTGAGGGCATTACATCAAATGATCGCCTTTGAAATTCCATTTTTCCTGTCTGCATTACCTGTTGTCATACTCTCCTCCTCGCTCAATCTTACAGAAATCGCAAGATCACAAAATCTTTTTATGAATATATTTATACTTCCAATCAATGCGTTTGTGTTCTTTATATCCTCATTGGCTGAACTTGAAAGAATTCCATTTGATTTACCGGAAGCAGAGAGTGAAATTGTTGCAGGTTGGTTAACTGAGACCACTGGAATGCTATATGGTTTAATCCAGCTAGGAAGTTATCTTAAATTATATGCCTTAGCGGGATTATTTGTAGTTCTTTTCCTAGGTGGTTGGAGTGGCCCACAAATTTTCCCACCTGAATTAATACCCGGAGCACATGACTCTAATCTGCCTCTTCTACAAATGCTCGCACTAGATGGGCTTTACAATCCAGTGACAGTAAATAGTATATTTTGGTTTATGATAAAAACTATTATCGTAATATTATTGATGCTGATCATAAGAGGTATCAATCCAAGAATTAGAATCGATATTCTTTTGCATACTGGATGGTACAAGTTGATTGTTTTAACATTCATAAATCTGTTCATCGTATTGATGTTGATTTACGGTGGAGTTATTGGACCGGGAGGATTGATTTCAATAAGATGAACACTGCTACAGGTTATATTAAAGCACTACAGTCGGGTACAAAACATGTTGTTATGAAAAGATTTACCTTCCGTTATCCACAAGAAAAATTAAAATTTGTTGGTGACGGTTACCAGTTTGATCCAAAAAAAGGAGTTGGAATCGCTGGGATTCGAGGTAGACATATCCTATTTCACGACAAATGTACCGGATGTCAATTGTGTGCTATAGCTTGTGAGGGTATTGCTGAGGCCATAACTATGGTTAAAGTAGATGAACAATGGAAGCAAAATAAAAAATCTATAATGCCTCAAATAGATTATGGCAAGTGTGTTTTCTGTGGTTTATGTGTTGATGCTTGTCCATTCTATGCCTTATATATGACTGATGACTTTGAGCTATCATCCTATACAAAATCTCATTTGATTTATACTCCAGCACAATTAGCAGTTAAGCCAAAATACGATGGGGAAGTAGAGATAAAAATAGGTAAACGTGGTGCTTATCATGGTCGATAGTGTTTTCATTGGATTATCAATTATTACTGTTGGTTCAGCTATCCTATCTCTTGAGAGCAGAGAGTTACTGTACGGTGGAATCGCACTAGCAATATCGATGTTGGGAATAGCCGGTTACTTTATTATTTTGGATGCACCGTTTGTTGCCATGTTTCAGATTGCAGTTTACGTGGGAGCTGTAGCGGTACTCATTATTTTTACTGTAATGCTAGTTCGGGCACCAAATACTGTTACAAAAAAAGAGACTAGGAAAAGAAAAATTGCAGGAATTTTGTTGGGATTAGGCTTTTTAGTAATGGCTGGTTCCATTCTTGGGAACTCGACCGTCACACAGCTTAAATTCAACGAGAATGCCCCTGTATTTGATGTCCAGGCGATAGGGAAAGGGTTATTAACATATTACTCTCCCGTACTGATTGTTTTGGCTTTAACATTAGCGAGTGCCGTGATCGGGGCATTGGCATTGGCTAGAAGGGAGGATATTGAGGAGCGAAATGAACCAACCAACTGATTTTCTTTATATTGCAATAATCCTGATATCGATAGGGATCTACGGTTTAGTTGTAAAAAGAAATGCACTTCGATTAATTTTTTCAATCGAATTGATAGCGAATGCAGTTAATCTCGCGCTCATTGCATTTTCAAGGATGCTGCCTAGTCCTGAGGGTCAGATCTTTGTATTGTTTTCAATAGCTATATCTGCAGCAGAGGTCGCAGTGGGATTAGGAATTATCATTGTAGCCTACCGATTCTATAAAGATATAGATATTACAGAGTACAAGAATCTCAAAAATTAATATATTTTTTCAAATAAATATTTCTTTTTTCTCTTTATTCAACCGTATAATATATAAAAGGAGTTAATGTCGTTGAGGTAGGGGTATTCGGAGCAAGAGAATGTAGATGGTGGATTCTTCCTATTATCTTATGGTGGCAACATTTATGCCCTTGATATTATCTCCGGTAGTATATTTTTTAGGTAGACGTAAGGGAATTAATATTACAACGTGGTTAACTTTTGGAATTTTAGCTATATCCACTACATTAGTAATTATTCCGTGTATTGACCTAGGTTCTGGGGGTTCTTATCAAGAAATATTTGATTGGAGTCAATTAGGCCATTTCGGATTAAAGCTAGATGGATTAAGTATTCCATTTGCAATCACAATTTATCTCTTATCTACAGTAATTGTAATTTATTCAAAGCCTTATATGGTGAGAAAAATTTTGATACAATTTGACCAGCTTAAACATTCAAAATCCACCACCGATAGTTCTTATTATGATGATGCGGAAAGTGAACTATATTCCGCAAAGGATGGCAAGTCTATGTCAAGTTTAGTACTGACAACCGATCAAAAATCATATCTTAATGAACAACTGGGATTGTATTATTCACTTTATCTTGTATTTGCAATGGGAATGTTGGGCACAGTTTTAGCAACTAATCTATTTGAATTTTATGTATTTTTTGAATTAATGCTCGTTCCTTCTTTCTTTTTAATAGCTTTTTTTGGATATGGTAAGAGAAGAAGAACTTCATTAATGTTTTTCTTTTGGGCCCATGTAGGAGCCGTCATCATGTTACTAGGTTTGATGGCTATGGGTTTTTTATCTGGCGGCTTTGACTATGATGTCGTAAAAGCTAATGTTTCCCAGATCCCCTCGGCATGGATTGCAGTAATTGTTGCTGCCTTAATTATTGGGTTCGCTGTCAAACTTGGTGCTTTTTTGGTGCATATTTGGCTACCAGATACTTATACAGATGCTCCCACCCCGATAACAGTTTTAATTTCTTCTGCGATGACGGGAATCGGAGCTTATGGTCTTATCAGAATTTGGATAGATCTTCTTTCTGGACCTGGAAACTATTCAGACTATGCAATTTACATCAATATTTGGGGATTGATCACGATGATATACGGTGGAGCCATGGCATTGATGCAAAAGGATATCAAACGAGTATTGGCTTATTCAAGTATCAGTTCCATGGGCTATCTTCTGTTTGGAATTGGTTCTGAAAGCGTTCTTGGAATAAGTGGCGCAATATTCATGTATGTGACTCATGCTTTGGGAAAGGGATTGTTGTTTATGATGGTAGGCGCTGTAATTTTACAAACTGGAACACGTAACATGGATAAATTAGGTGGATTAGGAGGCAAAATGCCCTATACTGCTGTTTTTGCCATGATCGGCGGACTAACAATTATCGGTGTACCCATTACAAGCGGATTCATGTCAGAATGGGTTTTATTTAATGGAGCATTGCAGAATGCCGTTGTTGACTGGAGCTCTTTGAAAGCTGTCTCCTTTGCTTTGGCCATTTCTGCTACAATATTAACATCTGCATATATCTTGTGGATGTATAAGAGGATATTCTATGGTGTAGTGCCAGAAACATTAAAAAATGTTCGAGAATCGAGTAAGTATGTTTTAATTACAATGGGAATACTGGCTTCTCTTACTTTGATTCTTGGTTTGTATCCAGATTTGCTTTACAAGCCAATAATTGCATATGTTGAGAATCTGTATGATGAATCTCCTAATGAATTGAAACCGGTAAAGATCGGAGCTGCTTCATCTCAAAATAATAACCAAACGAATACTACGTTGGGCAATGGTGCAAGTGAAGAGCAAAGTGGCGGGGTTAATAATGTTACTAATACATTAGGAACTCCGCAGACGCAAAAGACACATTTAATTTCGGGTAACCATTTGGTTTCCTATGTTACAATATAGGTAGATTGAAATGGTAGACGCAATTGGATTTGAGGGCTTGGGGGTTAATGCATGGCTTGTTTGGATGACCCCGTTTATTGGAGCTGCACTTATTCCACTTTTAAGGAAAAAAAGCGAGAAAATGAAGAGTTATGTAGCGGTAGCTTTCTCCTTAATAAGCGCATTTTTGGCTCTTAGTATTCTTCCTGTTGGATTGTCAAATGGTGAGATTCATAGTCAAATTCCTTGGTTTTCAGCGCTTAACCTAGAAGCTGGGGTATTAGCCGATCCTTTGGCCATTATAATGAGTAATCTTGTGGCTTGGATCTCTGCTGCCATTTTTGTGTATTCAGTCTCGTACATGCACAAAGAAAAGTCACTTATTCGATATTGGTTCTTTATGTTATTCTTTATTGGATCAATGCAGTTAATTGTGTTGTCTGATAATCTTTTGATGGTTTTCTTTGGATGGGAAGGTGTAGGTTTAGCATCTTATGCTCTGATTGGATTTTGGTATCAGGACAGAAAGAAAGACTATGTGGGTAAGGAGGGACACACTGTATGGGGGATACCTCAATGGACCTCTCCAACACATGCAGGCATAAAGGCCTTTTTGCTTAATCGCGCTGGTGACATAATGATGTTGTCGGGCATGTTTATGATATTCATGTATGCAGGAACGTTTGGATTTAGAGAACTGCTTGCAGACCAAACTTGGGCTCATGAGATGATGCAACAGAATTTGCTGGTGCCCGCCGCTGTTCTAATATTTGGAGGCGCCATAGGCAAGTCTGCTCAATTTCCATTAAATGAATGGTTATTAGAAGCCATGACTGGCCCAACTTCTGTTTCAGCATTAATCCATGCGGCAACAATGGTAAAGGCAGGTGTCTTCTTGGTTGCACGCATAGGACCTTTGTTCTTTGCACTGTCTGTATTCAATATGCAACAATTCTTTGAAATAGTCGCTTGGGTTGGAGCGATTACTGCTATGTTACTAGCAACACAAGCGTTGGTAAATCCTGAAATAAAAAAAGTACTTGCATACTCTACTGGCTCCCAAATAGGTTATATGATGCTAGCTTTGGGTATAGCTGGTTTAAGCACAAATTTTGTAGATGGGTATACTGCAGGCTTTTTCCATTTAATTAGCCATGCTTTATTCAAGGCCTCTCTTTTCATGGCCGCTGGTGCTATTCTTCATACGGTACATTCGAGATTCATGAATGATATGGGTGGCTTGCGGAAGAACATGAGAAAAACATATATCTTCATGTTGCTGGCAAGTTTGTCTTTAGCTGGTGCACCGCTGATTACGTCCGGATTCTGGAGCAAAGATGCAATTTTTGCTTCTATTTTAGAATCTAATTATGAATTTTCTTCATACTTGTTTTTCATAGCGATTACTGTAGCGGTAATGACTGCCTTCTATACATTCAGAATGGTCGGACTAGTATTCTTTGGTAAACCCAGCCAAAATGTAACAAATATCGAAAACAAAGGGCATCATATAAGGGAAGTAAACCAATTGATGTGGATGCCATTTGCAGTATTGGCGATTGCTTCTATAGCAATAGGTTTAGTAGGATTTGCTTTTGAAGGACAACTTCACCATCTCTTTTCAATCTACCTTGCTACTTCTTTTGGTATTGTTGAAGGGGGTGGAATTGAACCTTTGGCGGTGGTATCAGAAAATGAGGATGTTGCTGTACAACAACAGCAACAAGCTGAAGGCCATGCTGAAGCACAAGATGCTTTGGAATTAAACCCCCTAGCCGTCATTGCTTCTGTTTCTGCGTTTGGTATAGGTGGATTTCTGGGATATCTTTTCTATATCAAAAGAGCTGCAGATCCACACAAAATCAACGAAAACGTCGTATCAAAGGCTTTGTGGAAATTCCTCTACAATAGGTGGTATCTTAACTCGCTTTTGTATTGGTTAGGCGTAGTAATTCCCCTAGGTTTTTATAGGCGAGTCAACAAATACTTTGAAAATATACTAATGTATGGAATCAATCCATCTGTACAGCATTCAATGGTTTTCATGTCTAAAGTGGCTAAGGCAGCACAATCTGGTAACGTACAAACATATCTATATGTATTCTCCGCGGGCATAATACTAATTACCATGTTATTATTGAGTTAAAAGGAGAATGAGTGAGTTACAATGATTGATATCTTTTCAACACCTGCTTTAGTAACCATAATTTTGGGGAGTGTAGCTCTATTAATACCAGTCTTAGATGCTCTCAATAAGGAGAGAGGTTCTAAAAATAAGGTTTACAGTGCCATTGCTTTTGGGGCGCTTGCATTAGCACTGGCTGTTGTAATCTATAGAATCTTCTCTGGTGAGAATCTTCCGGCACTTTCACTTACGAATAGCGGTGTAATTGCAGATGATATTTTTGGTGCATTCTTTTCGATAGCTTTTCTGATAGTTTCCATAATGGTGACTGTTTCTTCCTGGAGTTATATGAAGAAGAAAAGTAACCATGCGGCTTATTATTCATTAATATTGCTATCTAGTATCGGTATGATACTTATAGGATACTCTACAGATTTCGTGATGTTACTAGTAGCTTGGGAATTGATGTCTATTCCGACATATGCTCTTGCTGCTTTTAATAAGAGGGACCCGGTATCAAATGAAGCATCCATCAAGTACTTTTTGTTTGGTGCCCTTTCATCTGCTATAATTATTCTAGCCATGGGAATCGTGTATGGTTTGACAGGTACTACTAATATTTACGATTCAATTGTTGCAATGACCGAACTGAATCCCCAATTGATGCCCTTCGCACTATTGGCAGTAGGATTATTTATTGCTGGATTTGGGTTTAAGATGGGATTAGTTCCGTTTCACATGTGGCTACCAGATACTTATTCTGGAGCACCTACTACAATAGCCACTTTGCTTGCAGCTGGAACCAAAAAAGCTGGATTTGCTGCGGCCATCAGAGTTATTGTTATCGGATTAATTGCACTAAACGTGCATTGGACATTTACCCTTGCCATCATAGCGATATTTACAATGACTTTGGGTAATCTTGGGGCATTAACTCAGAAGTCTATCCCCAGGATCTTAGCCTATTCCAGTATTGCTCAGGCGGGCTATATTTTGATAGGACTTGCAGTAGCCCCATATTCTAACTTCGGATTGGATGCATCTTTGCTTCAAATAATGAATCATGCAGTAATGAAGTCGGCAGCATTTATTGCAGCGGCTGGAGTTATTATTACTTTAGCAGGGTATACATTAGACAAGTACAAGGGACTAGGCTACAGAATGCCAATTACCGCCCTTGTGCTAGCTATTGCATTATTGGCACTGGCAGGTGTACCTCCGCTTAACGGTTTTTGGGGTAAATATCTGATTTTTGGAGCAGCAATTGACAGTGGAGAGCAGGTATGGTGGGGACCATATCTGGCGATAGCGGGAGTACTTAACAGTGCACTATCATTGGGATACTATGCATGGATTATTAGAAAAATGTACCTGGAGGAAGGAGAGAATCGGGTGAGACAAAAGGAACCCCGGCCCGTGGTAGCGGTGTTATTATTTGCACTGGGATTTATGATCATATTCGGTATTTGGTATGGACCATTACTAGATTTGGCTTCGATGGCCGTACCAAATGATATAGCGAATTTGGTTAGTGTCAAATAGCCGTCAAATAGCCGTCAAATAGCACAATCTCAAATATTAGAAGAAAGACCAACCCGCCATATCAAATTTAATCCTGTAAATTTCTAATTCAAGTTATCCCGAATATCGCCAAACAAAACTTGGAATAGCACTGACGGTCACGATACCCCTAATGACTTGTCCTCCATAATTTCGATTTTATTTTGATCTAATTGTATTTCACAATGCTGAACCTTTTGTCACACTTCAGAGTTTTTCATTGAATTATTTCGAGTTTTCAGAGGTTTATACATTCAAGTTGGTTAAGACAAGTTGACACACAAATTAGTAATGGTAACAATAAATAATTTAGCATATATATTTAGATCGACATATTGATCCCCTGTTTTCAACACCGGTATTATATACACTGGCAATGATTCTAGAAATCAATAACTGCCATCGTTTGTACATCATCTACTATTTGTTGAGAACAGCCAGGAAAATAACAAGCCTTAGAAAATAAAGTGGGCTAGAGACTCTTTTCTAAGACTTGCAGAATGACTCCATCTAGATTAGGTGATAAGAAATATCTACTATACTATAAAAACAGTGATCCTGTATTATTCTGATAAATTACCTAATCATTGGTGCCTTTTATGAGGTAAACGCGTATAGACCGGTAATTTCAGTATTAGTCTTACAAGGTATTTGGATTTTCTACTATTATTTGGTTATTTAACCGCGTCTATTTTCAAGATCATGTTCTACTTACCAACCATAATGGAATAATAAATTTTTTGTTTTAAGGCTCTCTCTAACTTACTATTTAACCAATGAGTTCCACACCGACTTTGTTCTATTTACAAAAGACACGGCATGATAGTTTAATCCTGACCTAGTTTAATTGTCAAACCTAAAACCTTCAAACCGCATCATTATCTTATTGCCAGTACATATTGAATCAACAATGGCTATGGTTACGAAAAATCTTAGGTGATTGTGTATTATTGAATACTTTTCAGAAAGATAGAAATATTTTATGTATCCTTGTAGTGATGTAGAAACTGATCAAAAGCGGTTGATGAATTCATACTTGTTTGGATGTCATTGAGTGGTTATAAACAATGTTAATCATGATTAAGGAATGACAGACAATTTTGTTGATGATGCCGCAAAGAAATTGAAAAATTCACAACAAGACGCAAGAGCAGAGGCCGAAACTGCAAAAGATCATGCAGAAGGAAAACCCAGTTCCGAAACGCTAAATAAAGCAAAGGAAAAGGTAAAAGACGCACTGAGCTAATAATTTTTTTTGTTCTTATATAGATTTTTAATCTTTTTTTAACTATTTTCTTGGACAATTAGAAATCGTAGTAAAGCATCTGTTACGAGATTATTTGAAAATATAAACATCTTATCATCTAATATACCAAAATAGAGCTAGATCGTAATCCTGCTGATAGTGATGTTAACATTGAAATTTATTGACTTTTTGGATCAATCAGGCAATTATTTACTCCAGTTTAATAGTAAGTGCGGAATAATTCATTACTCCTCTCCGACGTTGGTAATATATTATTTCTAACATGTCTAATCCTCTTGGAGTAATGAAAAACATTTTCATCATTCCCTTATACGATATCAAAAAACTGTTTATTAAATGATACAAGTAATTCTTAACAGCAAGCTCAGTAGCTGGTATTGATTTTCTTACACACAAACATATATCAGAGAATGGTGCTCCATCGATGCAGGTTAACAAAATCGGCTCAGTAATGGCTACTCTGAGGTAAACTGAATTAGCATTTTTGTTAGTGAGTGCTGAAGTCACTTCTAATGTTGATTCATTTTTATTTTGTATTTAATGTTGTCAAACAATGCAATATTACTATTTAGTAGTGAATTGCTACACTAAACTCTACTTGTGATATTGACAACTACGATATTGTCGGGAATCTTTTTAACAGGCTCATGAACCTAATTACCTCAAAATTTTTTGGTAGTATATCAGAATAATTATATTCATAAATAAGATTTGAGAAGTAAAGAAATCAAATATCTGTTGACAAATACCACGTGGTTTGAGTTATTCTGGATATTAATCAGAGAATCTAATTTGTTGCAGTCTCTTTCTTCAACTATGGTTTGATGATTGACCCGGTTATGAAAATTTTCAGAAATATCTATCCATCGTATTTTTATTCCCTTTTACAATACGAGCCAACTTGCTCATATCCTCAAAAAAAACCTGCTTCAATTTAGCATTATATATGGTTGCAGCCGGGTGATAAGTAATAAAGTATCTATGGGGGACAATATCGATAATCTTACCTCTGTATTTACCCATGTGATCATATCCCAATAATGATTTTAATGCTGTCGCTCCTAAAATACAAATGATTTTTGGAGCAATGAGGTTAATTTCATTTTTGAGATATGAACTTGTGCATATCTGAATTTCATTGTCGGTGGGAACTCTGTTATGAGGAGGACGACATTTAACAACATTCGTAATATAAACATCGTTCCTAGCTAGACCACCTTCCTGTAACGCCTTATCAAGTATTTTTCCAGCGCTTCCTATAAAAGGAACTCCATTTTTATCTTCATTTTTCCCTGGTGCCTCACCTATTATCATTACCTTATCTGTGGTATTGCCGTTTCCAGGAACAGCATTTATCCTACTTTTTGACAAATCACATAGTACACATCTTTCTACTTGATCCTTTAGTATCTCAAGAGTCAGCTCACGATGATTCAACTATTTTTTCTTGTGAGGCTATTTTGATAAAGTTTTCTAAATGTGAAAAGTATAAACTGAGTATGATCTACCATTAATTAACAACATAATGGTAACAATAAATAGTTGAACTTTGGATAGGAATTAAAAGAATTATTATATTGATTCATTTACCGATTCGGTCGATAAACCTCCGGATATATACAGTCCTTCTGTTCAGGCATTTGTTAGTAAGCCTTTTGTAACTAATTGGATTTTTTTATCATATATTTCTGTTGAAAATTGGTTCATCGAATCACTTAACTTAAGTCTTTCAGAATCTGCAGTCGAAATGAATTTTGATACCATAATAGCCGCTTCGTTTAGAGTACTGTACTGATACTTGTGTGGAACATATTCAGTTTGACCTCCAATAGAGGGAACTATAGGGATCAAGCCCGCACTTATTCCTTCAACGATCGACATGCCAAAATGCTCACCATCTTTAGGGTGAAACAAGATATTACCTGTTTTGAGGTGTTCAATCAAACCGGATAAGGTGATGTTTATTTCAAACTTTACATAGTCAGTCAAATCATAATCGATTACCATTTCCCGAAGGCTAGAATAATAATTATAAAAAAAAGGATCGAGGTTTCCAATTATTATCATTTCTGACGCAATATTATTACCCTTTAGTACTTTTGCTAATTGCAACGCTCTCTCGATTTTTTTGGAAGGATCGATTCTACAAACCACAATGATCGAGTCTGTTCTACATTTGTTCTTAATAGAGGGTATGAGTGATTCTTCCCTGAATGTATTTACGTCAACAGGTGGAAAAATCACCAAACTACCATTAATTCCAAAGCTCTCATGAATCGCACGTTGACTATATTTAGAATTTGTGATCAATGTACTGTTTCTAATCATAGCTTCATATGCAAATCTGAGCCATTCAACATAACTTTTTAGATTGAATGAATTCATACTGACTTGATTATTGTGATAGAGGTTTTGTTGATTAATTAAATAGGAATTGATAGCATTTTCCATTCGATCTACTCTAAGATACCTGCCAAAATATTCTTCATTTTCGGACTCAATGAGACGTTTTGCAGAGGGAAAGTGGCAATACGTCATCGTATTTTTTTTTGTGCAAGCTGTATGATAGTAAGGGTCCAGGTCACCATGTGTATTGATTGTTAAATCATATCCGTTTTCTACATTTCTACTAATATTTTCGGAATCAAATATGTCTAAAATATTTATTTTCTTAACCTTGTCCATGACGGAAACTAGTTCATATCCAAAGGCCATTTCCAATCTTTTCCTATCTGGAAATTCTAGGGAGGTTAAATCTATTTCAAAGCCCATCTTCAGAAATGCTCTCATCGTAACAAGTGAGAATTTTTCCGCTCCTCCACAAGGATTAAGATCTGAATATACAAAATTTACTTTCATTCACATCTCTCCTTCTACTTCGTTTATTCAACATGTGCAATAGTTATAATCTGCAAAACATGTCTGATTCATTTTGTCAGGATCTAAAATCCAGCGGGACGGGGATTCTTATGAGCAGATACATAGTCTTTCAAATAAATGGGGTGTGCATTATATTTTGCCAGTTCATCAATTTGTGAAAAAAAATAACCTTTGCGTTATCATTATTTGTTGCATTCTTCGTCATAGCTTTACATATACATAAAATCTTATATTCTTGATATGAAAATTAATTAATTTAAAAACATTTTTCACTTTTATAAAGGGCATTCATCGCACTACTGTAATAAGAATTATAGATAATCTTATCAGAATATGACCCTAGATAAATTTAAATCGGTTTTTTTTCATTTTGTTAATGAACCAATCGAGCAATATTGAGATAAATTATTACTGCAAATAGATAGGCTTGACCATATTCTAAAAATAATTCCTGTAAAATTATCTAT
>LLBY010000372.1_pt1 | contig 30854 bp, 31 predicted proteins | sample 1489401 | NCBI WGS metagenome assembly LLBY01 (sample SAMN04092656, study PRJNA295927) | soil metagenome | biome: Soil prokaryotic community; feature: Bulk soil; isolation source: soil from tomato rhizosphere | host: tomato cultivar Hawaii 7996 | place: South Korea | collected 2011-11-01 | reverse complement strand
AAACAAAATTTAAACAGTCTCTAAGACAGGTTTTTATTGTGAAGTCACAATTAAGATTATTTGCTTTTGAAAAGAGGAACAGATGAGCAGGCTTCACCATACATGATAGATTTTGCGATGGGTTTTAATTTTGAAGCAAGCATGATATAGGCATTTTGGGGTACGGGTTTTTTAGAGCAGCCTTTAATAATCAGAGGTTTATTTGTAAACTCTGAAACATCTAAATTAGTTAAAACATCTTGATAGATAGAGGTTTCTAAAAGTTCAAGATTGCCAATGACGGTTTTTTTTGCAAACGGTTCAAGTTGGATACTAATAAGCATATAAGCCCAACCTGGTATAATGGCATCGCTACTACAAGTTAATGCTACATAGCAATCTTGGTATCGTGACCAGTCATATTCGGCAACTTGGTTTCTAAAGTCTTTTTCGCGTAACACAAACCCCTCAAAAAGCCAATCTTTAATATCAAACAATATACGGTCACCTTTAGGATAGTAATCCTCAAGGTTGATAGTCACTAATGCGCTATTTGCAACGCGATTTATAATGTCGTCCTTCAAAATGAGTGTGTTAAGTTGAATACTGCTTACTGAATACTGATTTCTGATTACTGCGTATGAATACCGCGACTTAAAAATTAAAGCATCCCTAATTCCAATTTCGCTTCTTCGCTCATTAAATCTTGCGTCCAAGGCGGGTCGAAAGTAATTTCGACTTCAGCACTTTTTACATCGTTTAATGATTTTATTTTTTCTTCAACTTCCAAAGGTAATGTTTCTGCTACGGGACAGTTGGGCGTTGTTAATGTCATTAAGATTTTTACATCGTAATCTTCATTTACAAAAACATCATAAATTAGGCCTAATTCGTAGATGTCTACGGGTATTTCCGGATCGTAAATGGTTTTTAATACGTTTACTATTTTTTCACCTAATAAAGTGGTATCAATTGCTTCGCTCATTTTTTATAAGTTTATGGGTTTATGGGTTTATAAGTTTATGGTTTAAACGTGATTTAGCTGAATAAACTCATAAACTTTAACCTCTAATCTTATTTTAACTGTGTTTGGTATGCAATGGCATACATTTTTAATTGTTTTACCATACTAACCAAACCATTGGCTCGGGTAGGTGATAAGTGTTCTTTTAAACCAATTTTATCAATAAAATCAGTATCTGCATCAATAATATCTTTTGGGTGCTGATTTGAAAATACGCGTATTAAAATAGCAATAATACCTTTGGTGATAATGGCATCACTATCGGCAGTAAATTCAATTTTGTCGTCTTTCATTTCGGCATGAACCCAAACTTTACTTTGGCAACCTTTAATAATGTTGCTGTCGGTTTTGTATTGGTCGTCAATTAAGGGTAAATCTTTCCCTAAATCAATCATATACTGGTAGCGCTCTTCCCAATCTTCAAACATTGAGAATTCGTCTATTATGTCATTTTGTATGTCTTCAATTGTCACGGTTGTAAATTTATTTTTTGTCACCTCGAGCGCAGTCGAGAGGTTTTTATAGGTAAATCTTAATTTCAAGTCTCGACTAAGCTCGACCTGACAGTAATTTATACCACAAAAATACAATAACTAATATTGCTATTCAATGTTTTCTGAAATAGATAAGATTTCTTTAACAAGTTGCACTATTTCTTTAGGTGGATTGCCATGGTCGAAACTTTGGCTTTCATAGGTTTTACCATCATAAATAATTTTTAAGCTGGCTATAGCGGCACCATCGAAGAAACGATTTTCTGAAGGTGCTTTTAGATTTGGAATGTTTTCAATGTCAACGTGCTTTAAGGCTTTTAATATGGTTTCCCAATCAGTTTCCGTAAATGATTTAACAATTGGAGTCCCACTTCTTTCGTTTACTACTGAAATGCTTTTTTTGTTGATTAAAATATGTTTGAAAGTTCCTCTTGAATGTGCGGAATACTCTAAAGAAAGAGCATCTTGATTAATCTTTTCTTGTGCACAACCATGTTCTATAAAAAGGAATGACATAAAAATTATTAAGAATTTCATCTGTTTATATTTATTGTTTTAATCTAAATAATTCCCCGAAGGCTCAGCCTCGGGGTATCCAATTTACCTCTCCTTTGGAGAGGTCAGAACTGCCCGAAAAGGTAATTCTGAGTGAGGTGTAAGTTTTATTACTATATCTAATATTACAAAAAAGACGCCAAACTTGGCGCCTTTTTCAATAATTTATTAATAAAGCTTTTAATTTCCAGCCATAGCAGCTCTTGAGCCACCTGAAGTGAAAATAGCACGCATTCTGTTTCTTTGTCCGTCTGTAAACATGTACATGCAAGCATCATCCGTATAGTCCATATAGTTCATGGTCATGTCTGCTGTGCTACAGTTAATTGTTGGGTAAGATGGACATCCATAATTTGCACCGTCTGAACTAGGAGTGTCTGTAACAAAATCATCTTGTTTACATCTTCCATCGCCCCAGATATGACGTAAATTTAAGTAATGACCAACTTCATGGGTTGCAGTTCTTCCTAAATTATAAGGTGCTGCAGAACCACCTGGTAAACTTGAGTGCAATAATACAACACCATCGGTAGCTGAATTTCCTCCAGGGAATTGTGCATATCCCAAGATACCGCCACCAATATTGCATACCCAAATATTTAAATGGGTTTCTGGTGTAATAGGTGGATATGCCGATTTTATGGCATTATTTGTTCCCCAAGATGCTGTGTTGTTGTTATGTCTAAATGTACCAGCTAACGTAAAGTTAACATCGGTAGTTGTAGCATCATTCACAAAATTTGTAGCGCCTGAAGGTAGTAAGTTAGCGTTAGTGCTATTAAAGTCACTATTTAAAACATTCATTTGCGATTGTATTTGTGAGTTTGTCACATCGTTAGCATTAGGTAATACAATGTGAATATACACAGGAATATTTATGGTGCCTAAACCGTCATCAATAGGTAGTACATCAACATCTGTGTCTCCGCTTCCACCACCTGGTTTTCCACCACCGCCTCCAGGTTTGCCTTTGGCAGTTAAGAATTGGCGTGTATGAAGCTCGATATCATACATTTTCTTTTCTAAACCCGGATTTTGAATAAGTTGCTTGTTTAGAACATTCATGGTGTAACAAGTTTTAAGCGTTTTCTTTGAATTAACGGATTTGGAACTTAAATCTTCATTAACATCGGTAAAAACATAAAAGTCACTCATGTCAATTTGTTGTTCTTGAACAACCTCATTTTTGTCATTGTCGCATGCTGTAAATAGGAGTGCTATAACAGCCATACTTAAAAATAGTTTTTTCATTTTTAATATAAATTTGAATTAGTCAGTGATGAAGATATATTATTTTTAGGAAATATCAGATTTTTTTTCAAAAAATATGTTAATTATTCGACAAAAAACATCTTTTTGTTAAATATGTAACAAAAAGAAGAAATATTAATTGGGGAGAATAGAGCTACGAAAGCATCATTTTTGCTTTTTTAACACCAGCAACCAAAGCATCGATTTCAGTTTTAGTATTGTAAAAAGTAAAAGAAGCACGAACGGTTCCTGGAATTTTAAAATAATCCATAATAGGTTGTGCGCAGTGGTGACCTGTACGAACCGCAATGCCTAATTTATCTAGAATAGTACCGACATCATACGGATGGATCCCTTCTAAGTTAAAAGAGATTACTGAGGTTTTATGTTTTGAAGTGCCGTAGATTTTTAGACCTTCAATTTGCAATAATTGATTGGTGGCGTATTCTAAAAGCTCGTGTTCATATTTTGCAATAACATCAAAGCCAATGGCATTCATGTAATCGATGGCTGCTCCAAAAGCAATGCCACCACAAATGTTTGGGGTTCCTGCTTCAAATTTATGAGGCAAATCTGCGTAGGTTGTTTTCTCAAAGGTTACTTCGGCAATCATTTCGCCACCACCTTGGTAAGGAGGTAATTTTTTTAACCAATTTTCTTTGCCATACAGCATGCCTTGTCCTGTTGGTCCACACATTTTATGAGCCGATGCTACATAAAAATCGACATCCAATGCCTGAACGTCTGGTTTAATATGTGGGCAAGACTGTGCGCCATCAATTAAAACAGCAGCACCAACTTGATGCGCTTTTTCAATAATATATTCAATAGGGTTGACGGTTCCTAATGCATTTGAAATATGATTTACAAAAACAAGCTTGGTGTTTTCTGATAGTAGTTTATCAAATTCTGTCATCACCAATTCGCCTTCTTGGTTCATGGGGATAACTTTTAAAATAGCACCAGTATGTTCGCAAAGCATTTGCCAAGGCACAATATTACTATGATGCTCTAAAGCTGAAACAATTATTTCGTCACCTTTCTTTAACAGAGATGAAAATCCATTGGCGACTAAATTAATACCATGTGTTGTGCCAGAGGTAAATATAATCTCGTGTACAAATTTGGCATTGAAATGGGTTTGTATTTTTTTTCGTGCTTGTTCATATTTGTCGGTAGCTTCTTGACTTAAAGCATGTACACCTCTATGTATGTTGGCATTGTAGTTTGAATAATAGTCTACAATCACATCAATAACCTGTTGTGGAGTTTGTGATGTAGCAGCATTGTCAAAATACACTAAGGGTTTTCCATTTACTTTTCTGGAAAGTATGGGGAAATCTTTTCGTATGTTTTCTACGTTGAACATGATTATATGTTTAGCCCCGATTGAGGCATTTGTTGGAGCTCCTCGCAGAGAGCGACTGCCGAAAGCGGGATTAGCTTCAAAAAATCAGTAATTTAGTTAGTATAATGAGATTCCCTCCTCCGAGGGAATGACAAAATAGCCTATAAGTCGAACCCAATTTTAACACCCAATTTATTGGCGATAATTTTAGTAATGCGTTGTTTAATTTCCGGGATTTTAACCGAACTTAACACGTTATTACTAAAGGCGTACATTAAAAGGGCTTTGGCTTCTTTTTCTGGGATACCGCGCGAACGCATATAAAACATGGCGCTTTCGTCTAACTGACCAATGGTACAGCCGTGGGAACACTTCACATCGTCAGCAAAAATTTCTAATTGTGGCTTGGTGTTTATACTTGCCTTATCGCTTAGTAAAATGTTGTTGTTGGCTTGAAATGCGTTGGTTTTTTGGGCTTCTTTATTAACGATGATTTTACCGTTAAATACCCCCGTTGAGTTTTCGCCAAAAATACCTTTATAATCTTGATGGCTTTCGCAATTTGGTTCAATATGGTGTACCAATGTGTTGTGGTCCACATGTTGTTTCTCGCCAATAATGGTAACACCTTTTAGAGTGGATTCAATACGTTCGCCCGTTTGATAGAAATTCAAATTATTACGTACTAATTTACCGCCAAAGGCAAAAGTATGCACTGATGCGACACTTTCTTGCTTTTGTTTTATAAAGGTATTGTCTATAAGGGTGGCATTTAAATTATCGTTTTGAATTTTGTAATAATCGACAATAGCGCGTTTGTTTGTGAAAATCTCGGTAACGCTGTTGGTTAAAACAGGATTATCGGTTAAACTTTGATGGCGTTCTATAATTTGTACATGCGAATTCTCGTCTAACACAACTAAATTACGTGGTTGTAACATGGTTGCAGATTCATTACCTGTTGAAAAATAAATAATTTGAATAGGCTTTTGAACCAATTTGTTCTTTGGAATATGAATGTAGGCACCTTCGCTTGAAAATGCGGTATTTAACGAAGGTAAACTATCTTTAGTAGCCGCTTTATTAAAATAATTTTCAATGACTAAACGGTATTTCGGTTTTGATAATGCGGCAGACATTAAGCAAACATCTAGGCCGTCGTGTGTGGTTTGCGATAGGTGCGACGAATATTTTCCATCTATAAACACCACATTAAAAGTATCTATATCGTGGATGAAATATTTTTTTACGTCGTTGTATTCTATAGCATTTTCTTGTTTGGGGAATACACTATAATCTTCCTTTAAAACACTGTTTAAAGACGTGTATTTCCAAGCTTCTTCTTTTTTCGAAGGAAAGCCTTTTTCTTCAAATATTTTGATAGCATCGTTTCTAACATCGTGAACATAGGTATCTGTATCTACTTGGTTTTCGAATGCTAAAAAAGATGATATTAGTTTTTCTTTTAAATCCATTTTATTGAGTTGAAATGTTTAAAAGTTTGAAAGTAAAAAGTTGGGGAAATCCAACTTTTAAACTTTTACGAACTTTTTACTTTTTAACTGATTGTTTTTACGCGTTCACTTCTTCTTTAATCCAGTCGTAACCTTTTTCTTCAAGCTCATGTGCCAATTCTTTACCGCCAGATTTTACAATACGGCCATCGTACAAAACATGGACAAAATCTGGAACGATGTAATCTAACAACCGTTGGTAATGTGTAATGACGATAACAGCGTTGTCCTTACTTTTAAGTTTGTTAACGCCGTTGGCTACAATACGAAGTGCATCAATATCCAAACCAGAATCTGTTTCGTCCAGAATGGCTAATTTAGGTTCTAGCATGGCCATTTGAAAGATCTCGTTACGTTTCTTTTCACCACCAGAAAAGCCTTCGTTTAAAGAACGTGATAAAAATTTTCTATCAATTTCCAACAACTCCGATTTTTCACGAATTAACTTCAGCATATCTTTAGCAGGCATTTCTTCTAGACCTTGCGCCTTACGGGTTTCATTAATGGCCGTTTTCATGAAGTTGGTAACCGATACTCCTGGGATTTCAACAGGGTATTGGAATGATAAAAACACGCCTTTGTGCGCACGCTCTTCGGCTGCTAATTCGTCGATGTCCTCTCCATTAAAAAAGATATTTCCATCAGTTACTTCGTATTCTTCTTTTCCGGCAATTACTGAGGCCAACGTGCTTTTTCCAGAACCGTTTGGTCCCATAATAGCATGTACTTCTCCTGCTTTTACTTCTAAATTTATGCCTCTTAAAATGGCTTTATCCTCAACACTTGCGTGTAAATTTTCAATTTTTAACATACTTTTTATTCAAAGTTTAAAGTTCAAGATTCAATGGTATAAATCTATCTTCGCTTTTCTATTTTTATTTTATCCTACTGAGCCTTCTAAACTTATTTCTAATAGTTTTTGAGCTTCCACAGCAAACTCCATAGGAAGTTTATTCAATACTTCTTTACTAAACCCGTTTACAATAAGGGCGATGGCTTTTTCGGTATCAATACCACGTTGGTTGCAATAGAAAATCTGGTCTTCACCAATTTTACTGGTTGTCGCTTCGTGTTCTATTTTTGCCGTTTTATTTTTCGCTTCTATATAAGGGAAGGTGTGTGCGCCACACTCGTTGCCCATTAGCAAACTATCGCATTGTGAAAAATTACGGGCGTTATCTGCATTCGGACTTATTTTAACCAATCCGCGGTAACTATTTTGTGATTTTCCTGCTGAAATACCTTTTGAAATGATGGTCGATTTGGTGTTTTTTCCTAAATGAATCATTTTCGTTCCGGTATCGGCTTGTTGATGGTTGTTTGTTACAGCAATAGAGTAAAATTCACCAACCGAATTATCACCTTTTAAAACGCATGAAGGATATTTCCAGGTAATGGCACTACCAGTTTCTACTTGGGTCCATGAGATTTTGGCGTTTTTTTCGCATAAACCACGTTTGGTCACAAAATTGTAAACACCACCTTTGCCTTCTGCATTTCCTGGATACCAGTTTTGTACTGTTGAATATTTTATTTCTGCATCGTCTAAAGCAATTAACTCTACTACGGCTGCGTGTAATTGATTTTCATCACGACTCGGCGCTGTACAGCCTTCAAGGTAACTAACATAACTACCTTCATCGGCAACCACTAAAGTGCGTTCAAACTGCCCAGTTCCTGCTTGGTTGATTCTAAAATAGGTTGAAAGTTCCATAGGGCAACGTACCCCTTTTGGAATATAACAGAAACTGCCATCACTAAAAACGGCAGAGTTTAAAGCAGCATAGAAATTGTCTTTTTGAGGCACAACGGTACCAATGTATTTTTTAACTAAATCTGGATGCTCACGCAATGCTTCAGAAATAGAACAAAATATAATGCCTTTTTCGCCTAATGTTTTCTTAAATGTAGTTGCCACCGAAACCGAATCAACCACCACATCCATGGCGACGCCTGATAGTTTTTTTTGTTCATCTAAAGAAATGCCAAGTTTAGCAAATGTTGCCAATAACTCGGGGTCAACTTCATCTAAACTATCATATTTCGGTTTGCTATTTGGTGCAGAATAGTAGGAGATGGCTTGAAAGTCGGGTTTTGTATAACGTACGTTTGCCCATTCTGGCTCTATCATTTTTTCCCAAGCACGAAAGGCTTCCAAACGCCATTCGGTCATCCATTCCGGTTCTTCTTTTTTAAGGGAAATAGCACGAACAATATCTTCATTTAAACCAATAGGAAATGTGTCGGAGGCTATATCAGTATAAAATCCGTATTCATATTCTTTGGTTTTAAGCTCTTCTCTTAAATCGTCTTCTGTATATTTATTCATAATTAGTATTAATGTTGTAAAGTAAAAAGTTATAAAGTTGAGCTTAAGTACTTTATTAAACCACTAATTAACTTTGAAACTTCGTTTACTTTTAACTTTAATTTTTCAAATTCTTCTGAACTTAAATAATTTATATCATACGCTAAATATAGTTGCGAGCGAAACTCTCCTGAGGAAGCTTTAGCAATATATAAAAAGCGAATGAACTCTTTAGTGGTCTCCCTTCAAAACCTTCAGCTATGTTTGAAGATATTGAAATGCTTGACCTTCTTATTTGGTCTCTTAAACCAAAATCATTATTAAAATATTTATTCTCTATAATTAAATTATAAATGTCTTTGTTTAACTCTCTTGCCTTTTGCCATGATATTATTTCTTCAAAAGAATTAAATTTCGCCATTTACTTTAAAACTTATTAACTTTCAAACTTTATAACTTAAAGAGAAAACGATTCGCCACATCCACAAGTGCGATTTGCATTTGGGTTGTTAAACACGAATCCGGTTCCGTTTAATCCTCCAGAATATTCTAAAGTAGTCCCTATCAAGTAAAGGAAACTCTTTTTGTCAACAATAATTTTAACGTCATTATCTACAAATACTTTATCGTCTTCTTGATTTTCTTTATCAAACTTTAAATCGTAAGATAGCCCAGAACAACCACCGCTTTTAACGCCAACACGTACATAGTCGGTAGCAGGATTATAGCCATCTTCTTGCATAAGTTCGATAACTTTTTTCTTAGCTGTTTCAGAAACTTTTATCATATTTTTTTAATTAGATTTAGATTCGTCTTATACAAATAGTTTATTAAGACAATTTCTAAATAGAGTACAAATATACAATATAAGTCACGGATTACCATATAACCTAACATTATATTAGCATATAGTTTTATAGGTTTTTCTTATTGATTAAAAAAAAGACACCTTTGTTATAGATTTTTGATTTTAAGTTAACAAAATTGAATTTTTATTATATGAAGCATATTCATTTATAAAAATAAGCTTCTTATTTTTGCAGTATGATAGAAGATAAAAATCAACAACGTACGCCATTAAGTGAATTAGGTGAATTTGGACTGATAGACCATTTAACAAAAAACTTTGAAATAAATCACAGTTCTACCATCAAGGGGATAGGCGATGATGCAGCCGTTTTAAATTTTGAAAACAAAAAAATTGTAGTTACTACAGATCTTTTGGTTGAAGGGGTGCATTTCGATTTAAGTTACATGCCACTAAAACATTTAGGTTATAAAGCGGTTGTTGTAAACCTATCCGATGTGTATGCTATGAATGCAAAAGCAACACAAATTACAGTATCTATTGCGGTGTCTAATAGATTTCCTTTGGAAGCACTTGAAGATATTTATGCAGGTATAGAAACAGCAGCCAAAATTTATGATGTAGATGTGATAGGTGGTGATACAACATCATCTAACACGGGGCTTCTGATTTCCATTACAGCTATTGGCGTAGTGGAAGATGAAGTTTATAGAAATGGCGCTAAACCGAACGATTTATTGGTTGTCACTGGCGATTTGGGTGGTGCTTTTATGGGTTTGCAAGTGCTTGAACGTGAAAAAGAAGTCTATAAAGTAAACCCAAATAACCAACCCGATTTAGAGCCTTATACCTATATTATTGAACGCCAATTAAAACCAGAAGCACGTAAAGACATTATTAAGTTGTTGAAAGATTTGGATGTAAAACCAACGGCTATGATTGATATTAGTGATGGTTTATCGTCTGAAATTATTCATTTATGCAAACAAAGTGATGTGGGATGCGATTTATATGAAGAAAAAATTCCGTTAGACCCTCAAGTTATTTCAACTTGTGAAGAATTTAATATTGATAGCACAACCGTTGCTTTAAATGGCGGTGAAGATTATGAATTGTTGTTTACGGTATCTCAAGCCGATTTTCCTAAAATACAAGCAAATCCTAATTTTAGTGTTATTGGATATATGAAAGAAGCAAATGAAGGGATGCATTTGATAACCAGGGGAGAATCAAAAATACCCATAAAGGCACAAGGGTGGAAAAACTTTAATGACTAAAGATTAACAATCCATTATTAATTTTTTGACGATTGGTTTTAGAAATACGTTTATGGTGGACGCGTTCCAACACATCGTTAATTTCTTTAAACTTAGGGGTCAATTCAATTAAACTTCCGTTACTGCTTGTTGTTAGTTGTTTTTTACAAGTTTTGCATGCGTATTCTTTGACATGATAAGTAACATTTCTAGTGACTTTAAAATCATGTCCGAATACCAGACAATGAATATTTTTCATTTAAATGTTTTAATTAGTTGCTTTAGAGTTTATTAAACTATAAAAAATGAACCAAAAAACACTGACAACGGATTAGTAAATCGACGAAACGAGTCTTTTTTCCCTTGAACGTTCCATTCTTGTGTTGTAAATACGCTCTAAAATGGCATTAATTTCTTCAAATTTTGGAGTTAATTCAATTAAATTTCCGTTGCTGTTTGTTGTTAATTGCTTTTTGCAATGTGAACAAGTGTACTCTTTTACATGATACGTTACTTTTTTAGTTACTTGATAATCATGACCAAAGAAATTGCAGTACATCTTTGGTATGAGTGCTGTTTTGGTGGTAGATTTTTTCATATTTTTGGTTGTTTGGTTGTTAAACATAAATAAAAAAATCAAATAAACCGCCAAAATGTTAAATATTTTCGATGAAATGCATAATTTGTATTAAGAATTCACTTTCATTTTCGATATGGCTCATGTGTCCGTCTGGAAATTCAACCACGTGAACGCTATTGTTTTTAGTTTGACTAATGAGTGTGTCGTAATCTAAAACAGGATCTTTTTTACTAATGATCATCATTTTTTTGAAATGGGATAATTGAAGAATGTGTTCTCTATTTTTTCTAATTTTCATACCTTCCAACGCTGCAACAATGCCCTGTAAAGGCGTTTGTAAAGCTTCATTAACAACATCCTTTATTTTATTAGAAAAAGCAATTCTGTTTTTTGGTCTGAATAAATTGTTGACAGCAATTCTAATAAAAGTTTTGTAATTCTGTTTAACAGCTACAATAGCTCGATCCCTGTTTTGTTTTTTTTCCTCGGTATCGGGTAGTGCTGTAGAGTTCATCAAGCACAATCCCTTTAAAGCATTTGGTTTTTTTTCCGCAAAAGCGAGTGCTACATAACCACCCATGGAATGTCCAATAATAGTTGAACTTGTTATATTTAAATGGTTAAGTACCGCTTCAACAGTTTCTGCCATAAGTTCCATAGTATGTATGTAGCCTAAACATGCTGTTTTGCCATGACCTAGCAAATCAATACAAATAACCCTGTTTCTTTTTGTTAGTTTTGGGATGAAGGCGTCCCACATAGAAACATTTTCTAAAAAACCATGGAGTAAAACTACGGGATTTCCTTCCCCTTCATCTGTGTAAAAAATGTTGATGCCTTTGTATGGTAGTGTCATATTCAATAATATTTAGGACATTACATATATCAACTAAGCTTTTACCTTTTTTATTGCGGTAAAAGCTTTATCAACAAACTCGTCTTCAACTAAAATGGTAAATTCGTTGGTAGTCGAAATGACTTCGTACAGTACAATGCCTTCCCAAGCTAAACGTTTAAAAAATTGATAATATAAACCCGCAATTTTTGAGTTGTCTTGCGGAAGGTTGACGCTAATAGCCGACAAGCCATCTTGTTTTGCAATGAAAGTTTCGCTTTTTAGATTGTCTTCAATATATTCTTTTAAACTGCTGGAGATAATGATGTTGCTTTCGTGAATACCACGCGTGAATGTATAGAAAAGTTTAGATTCTTGATTGATACGGTCTAAAATTTTAGCGTGATTATCAATAATGGTTTCAGAATTTTTAATTGTGAAATCGGTGAGGTTTGAGCGTACGGTAATATCGCCTAAATTTTGCATCATTTTTTTCATTTTAACAGAATTAGATAAGGCAGGCGGCGGATTGTAACGTCTTAAAGCCATCATAATGGCTCCAGGTTTTACATCTTTTTTTAGCATTTTGCTTATAGGTTCGGTAAGCTCTATGGCTAAAGCACTAAAATTAATGATGTTTCTAGAAAGTGCTTCTTCTAGATAGGGTTGTGTAATTAGAATGTCTTCTACGCAGTTTGATACAGTTTTCATCTGTTTATATTTATTGTTTTAATTTGGTCATGCTTCGACTGAGCTCAGCAAAGGCTATGGAACACCCTAAATAATCATCCTTATGTGTGTGAATGCCATTTTCATGGGTGTTTCATGTGTTATATTTTATTCTTTTTAAGATTATACGTCGATGCTCAGCATAAGTATGTAACGTTCAGTATCTTTTTCTTAAAAAACAAAGTTTAGAGACCAACGTTTGTTGTTAATTATTTAACAATATGTGCAAAAATAAACATATTTTTTAATAAATATCTTTTTTAAGCCAAGGAGTTATAATTTAGCGCCCTGAATTGATATAAATGAATCAATTTGATAAAGGGAATAAGCTTATATAAAGTATGAAAGTATTAAAATTCGGTGGCACTTCGGTAGGATCGGTTGAAAATATACATAACGTTAAAAATATAATTAACGATGGCGAAAAAAAGGTTGTTGTATTGTCAGCTATGTCTGGTACAACCAATCATTTAGTTGCTATTTCAAAACATATTGCCGATAATGAGGCGAATGAAGCTCTTGATAAAATCAATAAACTTCATGACACTTATTTAAAAGTAATAGATAGCCTACTTGCCAATGCTTTATTAAATAAAGATGTTAAAGCATACGTTTCTGGTATTTTTAATTTATTGGTTGCATGTACCAACAAGCCTTATTCCATGGAGTTGGAAAACCAAATAGTAGCTCAAGGCGAATTGCTTTCGACTTATATGGTAAACAGTTATTTAAATCAAGAAGGTGTAAGCTCAGCATTGCTACCTGCATTAAGCTTTATGCGTATTGATGCGGCTAAAGATCCTGATTTAAATTATATAAAAGAACATTTTAAAACCACTTATAATAAGGCTGAAGACGCTCAAATATACATCACCCAAGGGTTTATCTGTTTGGATGATAAAGGAGCGATTTCTAACCTTCAACGTGGTGGAAGTGATTATACAGCAACTATTATTGGTGCTGCTATTAACGCTGATGAAGTGCAAATATGGACAGATATTGATGGGATGCATAACAACGACCCAAGATATGTTGAAAATACAAGACCCATTTCAAATTTGTCTTTTGATGAAGCGGCAGAATTAGCATATTTTGGGGCAAAAATATTGCACCCTCAAACAGTAACACCTGTTAGATCGCTTAATATTCCAGTGCGTTTAAAAAATACCATGAACCCTGAGGCCTATGGTACTTTGATAAACAACGACCATTCTGAATGTGGAGTGAAAGCTATGGCTGCTAAAGATGGTATTACTGCTATTAAGATAAAATCTGGTAGAATGCTACAGGCACACGGGTTTTTAAGAAAGGTATTTGAAATTTTTGAAATTTACGAAACGTCGATCGACATGATTACCACATCGGAAGTTGCGGTGTCTTTAACTATTGATGACGATAAAAATTTAGATAAAATTTTAGCTGAATTGGAAAAGTTCGCTACCATTGAAGTGGATAAAAATCAAAGCATTATTTGTTTGGTTGGCCATTCGGTTGTAAACCATCAAGAAACTTATAAGCTGTTTCAAATACTGCAAGATGTGAAAATTAGAATGATTTCCTATGGAGGAAGTAGCAATAATATTTCACTTTTGGTAGATGCCAAGAACAAAATTAATACGCTGCAAAAACTAAACGATTATTTATTTGAATTAGTCACTCTGTAAATTATGAAATTTTAGTGTTGTTAGCAGCAAAGGGTCGTTGAAAAACGACCCTTTCTTCTTTTTATAAATTCATTAGGGCTTCGATTTCCTCAGCTTCAATAGGAATGTTCCGCATTAAATTAAATGGTTCTCCGGATTTTTGGATAACCACATCATCTTCCAATCGTATTCCAAAACCTTCTTCTGGAATGTAAATTCCAGGTTCTACGGTAAACACCATGTTGGCTTGCATAGGTTCGGTTAAAATCCCATAATCGTGCGTATCTAAACCCATGTGATGGCTGGTTCCATGCATAAAATATTTTTTGTAAGCAGGCCAATCCGGGTTTTCATTTTGTATATCGGCTTTGTCCAATAAACCTAAACCTAGCAATTCAGAAGTCATTATTTTACCAACTTCCAGATGGTAATCTGCCCAAATAGTTCCGGGAGTTAATAATTTTGTGGCTTCATTTTTTACTCTTAAAACAGCATTGTAAACCGCTTTTTGTCTCACGGAATATTTCCCGGAAACAGGAATGGTTCTACTTAAATCACTTGAATAATTAGCATACTCTGCAGCAGTATCGAATAAAATTAAATCACCTGCTTTACATTGTTTGTTGTTTTCGATATAATGCAATACGTTGGCATTATTTCCAGAAGCGATAATGGGTGTGTAGGCAAATCCTTTAGAACGGTTAAGCAAAAACTCGTGCATTAGTTCAGCTTCAATTTCATATTCCCAAACGTCTGGTTTTACAAAGTTTAAAATTCTACGGAATCCTTTTTCGGTAATGTTACACGCTTGTTGGATTAAATTGATTTCAATTTGACTTTTAACTGAACGAAGACGTTGTAAAATGGGGGCGCTTTTAGCGACACTGTGCGCTGGATATTTCTCTTTTAACCATTTGGTATAGCGGTCTTCACGGGTTTCGGTTTCAACATTGGCTCTATAATGTTCGTTGGTGTTTATGTAAACCGTGTCACATTGTGTCATGAGTTCAAACATGATCTTTTCCATGTCTTGAAGCCAATACACTGTTTTAATACCGCTGGTTTCAAAAGCTTTTTCTTTGGTAAGTTTTTCACCTTCCCAGATAGCAATATGGGCATTGGTTTCTTTTAAAAATAAAATTTCGCGATGTTTTTCTTTAGGGCAATCGGGAAACAATACCAAAATGCTTTCTTCCTGGTCTACACCACTTAAATAAAAAATATCACGATGTTGTTGAAAAGGCATCGTACTATCGGCACTTATAGGGTAGATGTCGTTTGAGTTAAAAACAGCTAAACTGCTAGGTTTCATTTTGGCAGTAAAGTTTTTTCTGTTATTAATAAAAAGTGAAGAATCTATTGGTAAATATTTCATGTGTTTGTTTTTAAATTCGTTGTAAATCAATTATGTAAGACGCAGCTTTTAGTGTCTTTAAATGGATGTTATGTAAATATTAAGGATACTAAAAGTAACAAAACTAAACAAATCATATGTAATAATTTGCTATATTTGATACTGCCCCATCTCGAAATCACTAAAACGGTTAACATTATGAAAAAAATTATAATACATATAAAAGTGGTTTTGTTATTGATGGTGTTTGTTCCATGTAGCATACCTGCACAAATCTTACTTAAAGAGGCTTCATTAAAAAAGCAAATTGAAAATTCAAGTTTGGTGGTAGAAGGAAAGGTTATTTCAAAAAAATCATTTTGGGATGCCGAAAAAAAGAATATTTACACAGCAAATAAAATACAAGTATATAAAGTTTTTAAAGGAGGTATGTATGAAACCATTGAGGTTATAACCAAAGGAGGAACAGTTGGTTTATCTGCTGAAGTTGTTACCCCAAGTTTGAAATTGCATACTGATGATATTGGAATATTTATGCTATATGATAATAATATTAAATCAAATGTTTTAAATAAATCTTCAATAAAGCAATTTAAACCTTATGGCTCATTACAAGGTTTTTATAAATATAACTTATATAGCGACGAAGCTATTAATCCTTTCAATAAAAAGAAAGGCATAGCAACTTCTTTTTATAATGAAATTATGAGTCATACCAATACAGCTTATATTGAAGTTGCTGATTTTGACAGTTCTAAAAAACAAACTAGTTTAAACAAAAGTGCATTAGCGGCTCCAGGCTCCATAACTTTTAATCCAACAACGGCCACTGCAGGAACCAAAACGGTGCTTACCATTAATGGGACTGGTTTTGGTACAACCAAAGGCAAAGTGTTATTTAGTAATGCCGATGATGGAGGTGCTACTTTTATTGAAGCTATAGGTACACAAGTGCTCACTTGGTCTGACACACAAATTACAGTTGAAATTCCTTCTGAAGCAGGAACAGGGCAAATTAGAATTACAGATAATACCAATGCTTCGGCAACTTCAACTAATAGTTTAACAATTACGTATTCTGAATCAAATGTATATTACGATGCTGATGATGAGACAAGTACAGGTGGTGACAACGGGGCACTTCCTTTATATGCTTACAGGACCCAGCATATTAATGATGACGCTGCTGGAGGTTACACATGGCGTATGTTTACAGATTTCGATGCCAATGTCAATGCCAAAGCCGCCTTTTTAAGGGCTTTTGAAACATGGCGATGTGAAACAGGTATTAATTGGGTAGTAGGAGCTACGACTACAGTAGATGTTGCTTCACAAGATGATGTAAATGTTATTAGGTTTGATAATGGTGATGAGTTAGAAGCAGATGTTTTAGGTCAGTGTACATCTCACTATGGTGGTTGTTCATCTGGCTCAACATTTAATTGGTTTGTATCAGAATTAGATCTTGTTTTTGATGACGCAATTAACTGGAATTTTAGTTCTGCTACCAATTCAACAGGAATTTCTCAATATGACTTTGAAAGTGTGGCGCTTCACGAGTTAGGTCATGGACATCAATTAGCTCATGTTAATGATACAAATGATGTTATGAACTATGCACTTTCAAATTCTGAAGAGCAAAGAGTTTTGGGTACTAGAAATATTACAGTTGCAAATGCCATTCAGGTAAGAAGTACGGGTTCCATGGTATGTACACAGCCTTTAATGACTAACCACCCTTGTTCTTTGGGTATTGAAGAAGAAGAGTTAAATGCGGCGATTAATATGTATCCCAACCCAACAAGTGGGCAATTTTATATAAAAAATACATCACTCATTAATTTAGATAAGATAGTTGTATATGATGTTAGGGGTAGGCTAATATCTCAGCACGATATGACTAATGCATCAAAAACACAAACCATTAACTTACTTGGTGTTTCAAAAGGCTTGTATTTTGTTAAGATTCTTTCCGAAAGAGCAGAAATTACTAAAAAAATACTTATAGAGTAAGTTTATTTTTGTTAGAAAATAGTTTTTAATGGGCATGAAAGTTCAATTTTTAATTTTTGAAGCACTACTTTTGTTATGAAATTTTCAAAAACATAAAAGTATTTTTATTTTATTGCTTTTTTTTGGTGTTTAAAAATAACAATTCCGAATTGTTTTTAAAAACTAAGTATTATTACTTATAATTGTTCTAAATTAGAATTTTACAGCTCAACTTTTTGCCTATGAATTTATTGTAAATTACCTTTGCGAACTATACTTAACAAATTAAATAATGAGCGGATTTTTTAAATCTTCAATCGGAAGAAAAGTAGCCATGGCGCTTTCAGCTTTCTTCCTCATGTTTTTCTTACTTCAACATCTTGCAATTAATCTTTTATCTGTTTTTAGTGGCAATCTCTTTAATGAGGTCTCTCACTATATGGGAACTAATTGGTTAATTCAATTTGTGATGCAACCCATATTAATTTTTGGCGTTATATTCCATTTTGTTATGGGTTTTATCTTGGAAATAAGAAACAATAAAGCAAGACATATTGCTTATGTGAAAAACAATGGTGCAGCTAACTCCACGTGGATGAGTCGAAACATGATTTACACTGGTGTTGCTATTTTGGCATTTATCGTCTTGCACTTTATCGATTTTTGGTTTCCAGAAATTAATGCCAAATATATTAAAGGTGATTGGTCTGGGGGACATGACCTTGTTGATGGTTACCGATATTTCCATGAGCTACAAGAAAAGTTTGTAAGCCCAATTAGAGTTGGTGCTTATGTAATAGCGTTTGTGTTTTTAGCATTGCATTTGTTACATGGCTTTGCGTCAGCATTCCAATCTATGGGAGTTTCTACAATAAGAAAAAAGAGATTACAAAGTTTTGGTAAAGCATATGCTATTTTAATTCCATTAGGATTTATATTTATTGCTTTGTATCATTATTTTAACCATTAATCTTAGAAAAATGGCATTAGATTCAAAAATACCACATGGTCCAATTCAAGATAAATGGACAGATTATAAAAATCATATCAATTTAGTAAATCCGGCTAATAAGCGTCATATTGATGTTATCGTTGTTGGAACAGGGTTAGCAGGAGGTTCAGCAGCAGCTACTTTAGCAGAGTTAGGTTATAATGTAAAAGCATTTGCTTATCAAGATTCACCTCGTAGAGCACACTCTATTGCGGCACAAGGTGGAATTAATGCTGCCAAGAACTACCAAGGTGATGGCGATTCAACATATAGATTATTTTACGATACTGTAAAGGGAGGTGATTACCGTTCCCGTGAAGCTAACGTGTACCGTTTAGCTGAGGTATCAGCAAATATTATTGACCAATGTGTGGCACAAGGAGTTCCTTTTGCCCGTGATTATGGTGGATTGTTAGACAACCGTTCGTTTGGAGGCGTTTTGGTTTCTAGAACTTTTTATGCTAAAGGACAAACAGGTCAGCAATTATTATTAGGAGCTTATTCAGCAATGAACCGTCAAATTGCACGTGGTAAAATTGAAATGTTCAACCGCCACGAAATGCTTGATGTTGTTAAGGTTGATGGGAAAGCACGAGGTATTATTGCCCGTAATTTAATTACAGGTGAAATAGAGCGTCATTCCGCACATGCTGTGGTTATTGCTTCCGGTGGTTACGGAAATGTATATTTCTTGTCAACCAATGCTATGGGAAGTAACGCAACTGCTGCTTGGAAAATTCATAAAAAAGGCGCGTATTTCGCAAATCCTTGCTTCACTCAAATTCACCCAACATGTATTCCGCGTTCTGGTGACTATCAATCTAAATTAACCTTAATGTCCGAATCGTTGCGTAACGACGGGCGTATTTGGGTACCAAAGAATATTGAAGATGCTAAAGCACTGCAACAGCGCAAAATAAAACCAACCGATATCGCTGAAGAAAACAGAGATTATTTCCTAGAGCGCCGTTACCCAGCGTTTGGTAATTTAGTGCCTCGTGATGTGGCTTCTCGTGCTGCTAAAGAACGTTGTGATGCTGGTTTTGGAGTGAATGCTACCGGTGAAGCGGTGTTTTTAGATTTTGCTTCAGCAATTACACGCTATGGGAAAACGCAAGCTAAAATTCAGAATATAGAAAATCCATCGGATGCTAAAATATACGAATTAGGTCAAGCGATTGTAGAAGAGAAATACGGAAACTTATTCCAAATGTATGAGAAAATTGTAGATGAAGATCCATACAAAACACCTATGATGATTTACCCTGCAACACACTACACCATGGGAGGAATTTGGGTTGATTATAACTTAATGACTTCGGTTGATGGCTTATACTGTATCGGTGAAGCTAACTTCTCAGACCATGGAGCAAATAGACTTGGAGCTTCGGCGCTGATGCAAGGGTTGGCAGATGGTTATTTTGTATTGCCTTATACCATTGGCGATTATCTTTCTAAAGAAATTAGAACAGGTAAAATTCCAACCAATACGCCAGAGTTTGACGAAGCTGAAAAAGAAGTAACAGATAGAATCAATTTCTTCATCAATAATAAAGGAACGCATTCAGTAGATTATTACCACAAAAAATTAGGTAAAATCATGTGGGATAAATGTGGAATGTCTCGTAACGAGCAAGGTTTAAAAGAAGCCATGGTAGAAATAAAAGCATTACGCGAAGATTTCTGGAAAAATGTTAAAGTACCAGGTTCTGCTAACGAAATGAATCCTGAGTTAGAAAAAGCAGGTCGTGTAGCAGATTTTCTTGAGTTAGGCGAGCTATTTGCTAAAGATGCACTTAATAGAAACGAATCTTGTGGAGGTCATTTTAGAGAAGAGTCCGTTGAATTAGACGGCGAACAAAAAGGTGAGGCAAAACGTAACGATAAAGATTACGCTTATGTAGCTGCTTGGGAATACAAAGGAGAACCAGCTGATGCGATTTTGCATAAAGAAATATTAGAGTTTAAAGATATAGAACTAAAACAACGTAGTTATAAATAGTTGATGGTTTGTGGTTGATAGTTAATGGGTTAAAAGTTTTTAGATGAAAAATTTAACATCCACATATAACAGCTAACAACCAACAGCCAACAACCAACAACTAAAAAATATGAATCTAACACTTAAAATTTGGAGACAAAAAGACTCGAAAGCAAAGGGTCAAATGGTCGATTATAAAGTAACTGATATTTCAGAGCATATGTCTTTTTTAGAAATGATGGATGTTTTGAATGAACAATTGGTAAATACTGGAGAAGAGCCTGTGGCTTTCGATCACGATTGTCGCGAAGGTATTTGCGGTATGTGTTCTATGTACATAAATGGTGAAGCCCATGGTCCGGATAGAGGCGTAACGACTTGTCAATTACATATGCGTATGTTTAAAGATGGCGATACGATTACTATCGAACCATTTAGAGCAACTGCATTCCCTGTGATTAAAGATTTAGTGGTCGATAGAACATCTTTTGAACGTATTCAACAGGCAGGTGGCTATATCTCTGTTAATACTTCAGGAAATACACAAGATGCGAATTCGATTCCAATTTCTAAACACGCTGCCGATGAAGCTATGGATGCAGCAACTTGTATAGGTTGTGGTGCGTGTGTTGCTTCGTGTAAAAACTCATCTGCTATGTTATTTGTGGGTGCTAAAGTATCACAATATGCGTTGTTGCCTCAAGGACAAATAGAAGCTGCAGACCGTGTTCGCAATATGGTGGCGCAAATGGATTTGGAAGGTTTTGGAAACTGTACCAATACAGGTGCCTGCGAAATTGAATGTCCAAAAGACATTTCATTAGAGAACATAGCTCGTATGAATAGAGAATTAATGAAAGCGAGCTTATCATAATAATTCCCTTTCATCGATAATTTATAAGACCCAAGCAAAAGCTTGGGTTTTTTATTTAGATTTGGTTATTAAATTTATAAAATGAAGAAACTTGTTTGCTTTTTTGTGTTGGGATATTTTTTGGGTACGGCGTGTCATGCACAAATGATGCATCCTAATAATTCCAAAACATCTTTGTTTGACGAATCTATGCTCCTTCAACATATTAAAGCCCTATCATCTGATGCATTTGAAGGACGAAAAACAGGAACAAAAGGCGGGGAAAAAGCAAAAAAATACATTGTCAATCAGTTTTCTGCTGGTCATGTTTTACCGTTAGGGAAACGTTATGGACAACCCTTTTCATTTTTCCATGAAGGAAAGCATCATAATGGCGTTAATGTTTTAGGATTAATAAAAGGATCCTTATATCCAGATAAATACATAGTTATTAGTGCACATTACGACCATGAAGGTATTAAGAATGGGCAAATATATAATGGTGCAGATGATGACGCTTCGGGAGTAAGTGCCTTGTTTAGTTTTGCTGAATATTTTAAAAACAACCCACCCAAACATTCGGTTGTTTTAGCTGCTTTTGATGCCGAAGAATTAGGACTTCAAGGGTCTAAGTATTTTGTAAATCATTCTATTATTCCCTTAAAACAAATCATCGTAAACCTTAATATGGATATGATTAGCAGAAGTGATAAAAATGAACTATTTGTTGTCGGTACTGTTTATAATGAAACTTTGAAAAAGGTGATTTCAAATCATAAATATTCAAATAAAATAAATTTTTTAACAGGACATGATGAAGGTAACTGGAAAGACAATTGGACCCATGCGTCCGATCACGCCTCTTTTCACAAAAAAAAGATTCCATTTTTATATTTTGGTGTTGATGACCATGAAGATTACCACGAACCAACCGATGATTACGAAAATATTCAACCAGAATTTTATATAGAAGCTGTAAAAGTTATCATGTCGGTTTTTGAAAAAATAGATGTATTAACTTTTCCTGCAAGGTTTTAGCTTTTCCTGCAAGGTTTTTCAAGGTTTTTAAAACCTTGCAGGATTAAAAATAAGCTTTCAATTGTACCATTCCTGTATGAATGGTTTTGCTGGTTTCGGTTTTTCTACCAAAATAACTTAGGTTTAGGTCTAAGAAATCAGTTAGTTTTTTTTGTGCCAATACACTCCAAGTAAAGTTTTTGCCAGGTTGCAAACCTTCCAACATTTGATATGAAACGGGTGTGTTAGTATTGCCATCAAATTTATTGGAGAAAAAGTTAAACTCGCCAATAATAGAATTTTTTTGATTACCAGAAAACGTAAATGAAGTCCCGTATTTTTGTTGTTTTAAAGTTTCTAAACCACCAATGGTATTTTCTTTACTGGCATATTGGTAGAAGAGATCGAAACGCGAATTGTCATTAAATAAATAGGATAATTTTGGGTTTAATCGGGTTTCATCAAAATAGTAATTTTTACTTGCGAAATTTTGACTTAAGCTTTCATTTTTTTCAAAATCAGATTGAAGTGTTATCAACCAACTTTCGGCAAATTTATGATTGAAATTAAATTGATGGCTTTTCAATCCATTTTCAACAAATCCAATAGATAAAATGTTGCGGGTTTTGTTTGAAAGGTAGGTGTAAGATGTTGTAAAATGTTGCTTTCCACGATTAAAAAACAAGACATTCCTAAAATTTAATTGAAGTCCTAATTGGTTTTCTTCACTATTTTCAAAAGGATTTAAGTTAAAACTACTGCCATCGCGTTTTAATTTTCTATCTATCAAATAACTAGTTTGGTTGTAAAAATGCGACCAGAATTTTTGTGTTTTATTTTCGGAGACCGACCACTGCGCTGGATTAACGGTAAGCGTCTGACTCAGCCTATTTTGATGCGTTTTTATATAAACCCGATTGGGTAACAGCACACGAATGTATTTGCCTTGGTCTTGAAATTGGGCAATTTCAAATTCCTCTAACTCCTGAATGCCGTTTTCGTTGTAATCAATCCAGGTATAAGTGCCTTGTCCGGGTTCTACTTCAACATACGTGAAATCTTGTTGTGGTAAAGTGCCAGAATTGGTTTCAAATAAGGTGTTCCATTGTACCAATTGTTTAAAAAGTTTTTGGTTGAATTGCAAGCGGGAATTTATAGACTGCTCGTCATCGGTGGTTTCATCTTCACTTTTTAAGGTTCTGTAATTTGCGTATAAGGCTAAGTTGGTATTGGTGTTTTGAATAAGCTGTGTGTCTAAATAAAAAGTATTCGATGTATTTACTTTTTGCAATTGATTGTTTCTAATGCTATCATTTACCCTGTTTTTATAACCAATTTCGGTAAAAATTTTTGAGCTATCTCCAACACCAAAAAACACTTCGTACGATTTGAATTTTTGACTTAAAGGTGTTAATTCTTGTGTTGAAACAGTTTTTTGTTCATTGTCTTCAATGGCTAATTTAGTGCCTAGCCAACTTTTGTTCATACTATACGCAATGGTGTTGGATGATCTTAAAAATGTTGAGGTATTGGTGGTCGAATTGGCATTTAAAAAACTAGAATATGATGCAATCCTAAATTTATTAAGCGCTAAAAACGTATTGAAAACATGGCGGTTTCCATTAAAATTTTCAGAAAAACCTAAATGCTCAAATTGATAGGTAACGTTTCCTTTTTCGGGATGATTCAAACTTAAACCAGAAGTAAGCAAGGTTTGATTGCCAAAATTGATGTTTGGAGTACTAGTGGAAGTATCATTTAAATTCCAATCCCTATTAAATTCGGCATTGTACAAACGTTCAATGGTTTTAAAATTTTTCTGGATATAATCGGCATCTGCAAAAACTTTCAGACTCCATAAACTATCCTTTTTAGTGATGTTTTGTGAGATTTTAAATTTACTGGCCACCCCGTCATTATTAGCATCGTCTATAGTTGAAAATAAGTTTAAATCGTTTTTACTTGCAGCTATTTCAAAACCGATATCTGTTTTTTCGGTGGGTTTGTAGTCACCATTTACCACTGCTATTTGAAGTTTTGTTGGCGCAATTAATTGGACTATGGGAGCATAGTTTCCCTGTAAAGTACCTGCGTATTCATAAATGTTGTTAATGGCATTGGTACTGCTTAGAATATAGTCGCCTTGGTTGGCACCCACTTGGGTAAACGTAACGCGGTATAAGGTGTCGTTTGGATTATTGGAAAACACAAAGACTTCAGTACCATCTATAAGTTCTTTTTTATATAAAACCCTGTTATTGCTATAAGACTCTAAAACTTCTGATGGCGCTACCATTTGCGTTCTGTCGTCTCCCGCATTCGCTAATATTTGTACTTGGCCTTCCGATAAGTTTTGTTGCAAAGGTTGATTTTTAGCATCGTTTTCAGAATACACCGAAACGCCAATATTCAGTTTTTCACTTTTAAAGTTGCTACCGCCATACGCCACTAAACGCGAATAGTTGCGTTCACTGTATTGATAATCGACTGTAATGCGCATTTCGGACGTTATGGGAAAGGTTGAATTGAAAATGATTTCACCGGCATTATAATCAATAATATAATCTTTGTCTTCACCACGTTGCGCTACGATTCCGTTAACATAAACCGTTTCGCTACCCGACACAATAAGCACAAACAACTCGCCATTTTGCCCTTGTAGTTTATAAGGCCCTTGGTTACCTTCTTGTGCTTTAAACTGACTTCTTGTAAACTGTCCACGTACCAAAGCGCCAGCGGCAAACACATTGGTTTCGGTTTCTTCATGGCCCAAAGTGGCATTTACCGATAAACCTTGAACACGTTTAGAGAAGCTCGCAAAATAAGAATTGGTATTTTGTAAATCGATATCACCTGCACGCACATTCCAACGATCGCTGTACAGTTCAATAAAAACCTGATCGAATTCATCCAATCGCTGGCTATAACCACTTTCTTGCAACGGTATGTTGGCGTCTTGAATAGAGGCTCGAAGGGACACTTTATCACTAAGTTTTCCCGAAATTTGAAGGTCTAGTTCACTATTTAAAACCGAGTTTTGGTTGTTGCCAACCGTAACCCCCCTAGAAATACTACCAGAAGTTGTTAGGCCATCAAAAGGAATGTAATTTTTAGTATCGTTGGATTGCGAAAGTTGGTAAAGCTTTTGAAGATTATCGGTGTTTTCAACAATAATAGCATCGTCTAATTGTTTGTAGGTCTTGGTTAAAAACTCGGGGTATTTTAAATAATTGATAATGATAGAATCGGTTTCAATAGGTTTTATAAATTTTAAAAAGGCTTTTCCAAAATCAACTTCATAAAAAGTAGAATCAATAAGCACATTGTTTTTAGCTTTAACTGAAAAGTGGTTCGGGTTAATGCTTACGGTATCAATAACAATACTGTCTTTTACAGCAACTTTTTTAGTCCTATAGTTAGAAACTGGATTTTGCGAAAAGCCACAAAGCCCAATAAAAAAGAAAAAGAGGCAGGTTATAAACTTCATTAGATACTTAAACTTCAAATAGTTTAAAATATTTTGTTAATAGATTTCGTTAATTGTGGCACAAAATAATAGTGTAAAAGTAAAGCATTATTTATTTTAGCTGAAACAATACACTTTTAAAAGTGTATTGTCCCGACTTCATGTCGGGATCTCATAAAAAACAAAGGAAATGAAAATAATCTCATACAACGTAAATGGCATTCGTGCAGCAATAAATAAAGGGTTTATAGATTGGTTAAAAAGTGCCAATCCAGATGTCATTTGTTTGCAAGAAATTAAAGCTTTAAAAGAGCAACTGAATTTAGATGCTTTTGTTGAAGCTGGCTACACATACAACTATTGGTTTAGTGCTCAAAAAAAAGGCTATAGCGGTGTTGCTATTTTAAGCAAAATAAAACCAAACCATGTAGAATATGGCACAGGAATTGCTTCGATGGATATTGAAGGCCGTAACCTTAGAGTCGATTTTGATGGTGTTTCGGTAATGAGTTTGTATTTGCCTTCGGGAACCAATGACGCTAGGTTAGACCATAAGTTTGAGTACATGGATATGTTTCAAGAGTATATAAACACCCTTCAAAAAGAGATTCCTAATTTAATTATTTGTGGCGATTACAATATTTGCCACGAAGAAATAGACATTCATAACCCTAAAGGTTTGTGCAATACCTCTGGATTTTTACCAGCAGAACGCAAATGGATAGGGGCATTTATAAATAACGGATTCACGGACTCTTTCAGATATTTAAACAAAGAACCAGATAACTATACGTGGTGGAGTTACCGAGCGAATTCAAGAGCAAACAACAAAGGGTGGCGATTAGATTATGCCATGGTTTCAAATGTCATACAAGAAAAGATAAAAAGAGCCGTTATACTGTCAGACGCTGTGCATAGTGACCATTGCCCTATTTTATTGGAAATTGAAAATTAAACCCAAATTTATTAAACCAAAAACCGTAAAGAATTTAAAAATGATTAAAAAAATCTCATTAATTACGTTAACATTAGTAGTTGCTGCTTCATGTGTGTCTCCTAAAATTTACAAAGATTTAGAAGCAAAATATGCCAATCTAAAGCAAGAAAACAGAAAGTTATTCGATGAAAACGAAGAGTTGTTGTACCAAAAAACAACTGCCGAAAACAATCTAAAGCAACTTAAAGAAGCTTATGCAGAAGCGGTTTCAGAACGCGACAAATTGCAAGGCGATTACAATGCTGCCAAAGCAAATTTAGAAACACTAAAAGCGTCTTACGATGCATTAGAAAAAAACAGTTCGGCGGCCATCGCATCAAATTCACAAAAAAACAGAGAATTATTGGCACAGCTAGAAGCTAAAGAACAAGCTTTGGCAGATGAAAACCAACGATTGGAAAATCTTAAAAAAGAATTACAAGACCGCTCGAACCGTGTAGCAGAGTTAGAAAAAGTTATTTCAGATAAAGATGCTGCCATGACCGCTTTAAAAGATGCCATATCCAAAGCCTTAACAGATTTTGAAGGCAAAGGGTTAACCGTGGAACAACGCGATGGCAAAGTATATGTTTCTATGGAGAATAAGTTGTTATTTAGTTCAGGAAGTTGGGCGGTTGGCACCGAAGGTAGAAGAGCCGTACAACAATTAGGCACCGTTTTAGCAAGCAATCCTGATATAGCTGTTTTAATCGAAGGTCACACCGATAATGTACCTTATCAAGCGAATGGTCAAATAACCAATAACTGGGATTTGTCAACCAAACGCGCCACAGCCATTGTTACTATTTTAAGAGAAAACGCAGCTATAAACCCTGAAAATTTAACCGCAGCAGGTCGTGGTGAATTTGCACCAATAGCAACCAACGACACGCCTGAAGGAAAAGCAAAAAACCGACGCATCGAAGTTATTTTAACGCCTAAGTTAGACGAGCTTTCAAGGTTGTTAAACGATAATTAATATTTGGGCGTTACCACAAGGGTCGCGCTTTCAGCTATATCTTTTTTGCTTTTATTGGCAAAAAAGGATGCCGCTTCAATCACTAACGCAATATAGCCTAAAAGGTATTAACATATTTTTAAACCTTTCAGTTCATTTGTAACTGAAAGGTTTTTTATCTTTAAAAATAGAATCCTCTATGAAATACACTACCATACCAAAAACCGATATAAAAGTTAGTAAAATATGCCTAGGCACCATGACTTGGGGAAACCAAAATACCGAAGCTGAAGGGCATGCCCAATTAGATTACGCCCTAGAGCAAGGTGTTAATTTTATTGATACTGCCGAAATGTATCCTGTGCCAGCAAGTCCAGAAACACAAGGGGCAACCAGTAAAATTATAGGCACTTGGTTACAAAAAACAGGAAACCGCGACAAAGTTGTTTTGGCTAGTAAAATTGTGGGTCGTCCAAGCGATTATACTGCCCATATTAGAACTACGGGAATCACTTCGGAATCTATAAAAGAAGCTATAAATAAGGAATTGGAACGCCTACAGACCGATTATATTGATTTATATCAAATACATTGGCCAGAGCGCGAAACCAACACCTTTGGAACGCGCGATTACAAACACAACCCTAATGATGCATGGCAAGATAATTTTAATGAGGTACTATATGCATTGGAACAACACATTAAAGCAGGTAAAATTCGTCATGTAGGTATGTCTAATGAAAAAGCTTGGGGAGCGATGCGTTACTTAGAAGAATCTAAAAACCATGGTTTACCACGAATGAAAACCATACAAAATGCCTATTCGTTGATAAACAGGGGGTTTGAAGGTGATATGGCAGAAATATCCATACGCGAAAATTTAGGTTTATTAGCCTATTCACCCATGGCTTTTGGAGTGCTTTCCGGTAAATATATAAAAGGAACAGCAGCCGATAATGCGAGATTAAAACTGTTTCCAAGGTTTGCACGTTACAGCAGCGAACAAAGCACCGAAGCAACAAAACGTTATTTAAAAATAGCTGAAGATAATGGCATGACCTTGGCGCAAATGAGTTTAGCTTTTGTAAACCAACAACCTTTCGTCACTAGTAATATTATTGGAGCTACCAATTTGGAGCAATTAAAAGAGAATATAGATTCTGTTAATGTGACTTTGAGTGATGTCATTTTAAAGCAAATTAATGAGGTGCATGATGTAATTCCTAATCCTGCAACTTAATTCCTGCGAAAGCAGAATCTTTAAAAACCAATCTTTGACACCTGCGATCGAAAGGCTCGTGGTAACGGGGCCTGGACACGCTAAGCTTTTTGTTTTAAACCGTTAGTTTACTTTTGAGCCTCCTGTAACTTATAAAAATCGTACAGTTTTTTGTTATATGGATAATCCCAGCATCCCATTCTATGAAAAAGGTCTCCACCAAATCCTTTTTTATAAATATGTATGCCATGTAGTGGGTGAGTTTGATTTAAATTTGGAGCAGAGCCAAACATGTCGTATTCAGTACAGCCCCATGCTTTTGCCATTCGTATGGATTCCCATTGCAGGGCATAACTTGCCATTAAATTGTTTTTTGAAGATTTAGATGCTCCATATAAATAGGTGCCTCTTTTTTTTGATAAAACTAGAAACATTGAAGCGAGGAACTTGCCATCAATATCGGCCATTAGCATCTTCACAGTAATGCCATTTTTGTTGTTATCTTGGTTTTTTAAAATAGTAGAAAAAAAGTCTTGATTTTGTAAAGGCATGTCATGTCGAATGGCCGTATCAAGATATAATTTATACCATGAATCCATATGTTCAATTCCGTATTCACGTACTCTAATGCCTTTTTTATTCGCTTTTCTTATATTGTATCTTGTGTTGTATCTCATGTTATAAAGCAAGTCTTGCTCTTCCAAAGTCAAATCAAGGAAAAAAGTGTTTTTGGGAAGGTTATCTGTTACGCTTTTTTGTAAGTTCCAATTACTGGTGCCAAAATTTACCCTGAATTCTTGGGTTTGGTTAGGTGGCGGGCCAATCCAATTACCTGAATTGTCAAAATATTCTTTTTCAGCAGCCCATTGATTCTCCCAAATTAAATCGTAACGGATAAAGATGCAATTTTTAGGTAAGTGTGGTTTTATTGATTCAGATAAAAGTTCTAAAAATATGCCTTGGTTTTCAAATGTAGGTTCTAATTTGGGACCGTAAGGAACGTAAGCAATACAGGTATCCTTATTTACGTACTTAATTAGTATCAATAAGTCTTCAACTTCTTTTTCTAAAGAACTAGCAGTGCTAATTAACAAATTTTTAGAAATAGTTAACTCAAATCCTTGAGGTATAAACCCTTGGTTACTTTTTACACGCCCCCAAAAAGGAGTTTGAGGTAATATATTTGTTGTTTTAAATTCTTCAATATCTTTTCTCTCTAACTCGCAAATCATTTTTTTAGCGGCAAAACTAAGGAATCATATACTTAATTTAAAATCATTTCAGTTTGATTATCGTCTTGTTATCAAAAGGAGGTATTAAATAACAAAAAAGATACAGTGAATATTTATATTCATGAGTTCAATATTAAACCATGAATAAAAACGTGGCGTTTTAGCAATTGCTTTTAATTTAATAAAAGAGTTTGGCAATGCCCAAAATACTATTTCTTGTTTCATTACGTTTGCTTAACTTTGGCACACTAAATTAAATAAGCCTTGTCGTTGAACTTACAAGATATTCCTCGTGTAAAAACAATTACAAAAGAGGACTTTTTAAAACACTATTTTAAACCACAAAAACCTGTGGTTATTGAGCGTTTTATAGACCATTGGCCTGCTTACAACAAGTGGAATTTAGACTATATGAAAACCGTTGGGGGCGAAATCACCGTTCCGTTATACGACGATAGACCGGTTGATTATAAAGATGGTTTTAACGAGCC
>LLBY010039454.1_pt4 | contig 30929 bp, 25 predicted proteins | sample 1489401 | NCBI WGS metagenome assembly LLBY01 (sample SAMN04092656, study PRJNA295927) | soil metagenome | biome: Soil prokaryotic community; feature: Bulk soil; isolation source: soil from tomato rhizosphere | host: tomato cultivar Hawaii 7996 | place: South Korea | collected 2011-11-01 | reverse complement strand
CGCCCTTCATCGTTTTCGATGACGCCGACGTCGAAAGCGCGGTTGAAGGCGCTCTCATTTCAAAATTTCGGAACACCGGCCAAACCTGCGTCTGCGCGAATCGCTTCCTCGTTCAGGATGGCATTTTCGACGTATTTGCGAAGCGCTTGGCTGAACGCGTCAGCCAATTCGTGGTAGGCGCGGGCATGAGCGGTCCCACAGACCAAGGGCCCCTGATTGACACGCGGGCAGTGGCCAAGGCATCCGCTCATGTCGATGACGCAGTGACGCGTGGGGCGCATATTCTGACCGGCGGTCATGCGATCGAGGGCGAAGGCAATTTCTTCCTTCCCACGGTATTGGCGGATGTTCCCGCCGACGCGCTGCTTTGCAAGGAGGAAACATTCGGCCCGGTCGCCGGTCTGGTACGGTTCCAAAGCGAGGCTGAAGCGATCGCGATGGCCAACGACACTTCGGCCGGCCTCGCCAGCTACATCTACACGCGGGATTTGGATCGAAGCATTCGCGTTTCGGAAGCGCTGGAATATGGAATGGTCGGCCTTAACACCGGACTGATCTCGACGGAGGTCGCGCCATTCGGCGGCGTCAAGGAATCAGGCCTTGGGCGCGAAGGCTCCCACTGGGGCATTGATGATTATGTGGAATTGAAGTTGATCTGCACGGGCTTATGAGACCTCACATGACGATATTGAGGTCAAGGGGCATTAAGGTGGCATCGACTGGCTGCGCTTGGCGGGATCGAGCCCGCGTTCGAACAGCGTGCCTAGGATCGAGGGATCGATCTGGCTCCAGTCGCGCCGCGCGGCGCTGAGCAACTGGTCGATATCCTCGCTCGCGACCGGCAGCACACTGGCATCGGTGAACAGCCCGCCGTTGAACCATTCGATCGGCTCGAAATCGATGTCGCCGCCGATCGCCATCGCGCTGAACAGCTTGGCGGCATTGCCCTCGAACCGCTCGGGGCGCACCCGGCTGGCGCTCAACATCTTGGTGAACAGATGGTCGGGCAGCAGGCCGACATCCTCGGCGAACATGCAGAAGACGAGCTGGTTGACGAAATGGGCCACCCGGTGCGGCTCGTGCCCCCGGTCGCGAAGCCGCTGGGCGATGCCGACGAATTCGCGCGCGGTCTCCTCGGTCATTTCTTGGCGCGACTTGGCGGGCCTGAACTGCTCGAAATCGGTGAAGGCGGCCCTCAGCCGATCGCGCACCGCGCCGTCGGTCAGGTCCTCCAGCGCGATCTCGTGCGTTTCCTGGACGCTGTTGGTCCAGTTGGTGCGGATCACGATCCGGTTCATGTCGGATACGATCAACAGCGGCGGATTTTCCAGCGCCACCGATATTGCAGCAGCTGGCCATAGGCCTTGTCGAGATTGGCGTGGCGGCCCTTATATTCCCAGCCAAAGCATTCGCGCCGCCAGACGTCCGCCCAGCGGTTTCCGCCGCTGGTCTTGTTCGCACCCTTCTCGGAAGTGAACCACTCGCCTTTCGGATCGGCCGAGACCGGATCGTGGACGCCGAGTAGCGCGCACAGATCGTTGAAATGGCTCTGCGACGGACTGCTCCTGCAGCTCGACGTTGCGCCATTTCTTCAGAAAATCGTGCGGTTTCATGCGCCCCCGGGAACAAGTGATCGAACCTGCGTCAATTTTGCGCAGCCCCGGCTCTTTAGTAGCCAATCAACACGATGGAGCAATCACCAAGGGCGCGCTGCTGCCGGACAGCCTCCTATGGCACCAGCGGCAGGTTCCACCGAAAGCTGCCGTCCAATGGCCGCCAGAGAGCGGCGGAACTGGTCGGTGCCGCCATTCCCTGCAGATAGGTCATGCGGTTACATTCGCCAACATAGCCGTCGTTCGCGCGGCCGCAGGCACTCGCTGATACCAGCCGATCATTCATGTGAATGCACCGGCTTCCCAAGGATGTCAGGAAGCCGGAATTTTCAGATTTCGGTCCGTTCAGACAGCGTCAAAGCATCATCGATATCTACGCCGACATATCTGACGGTATTCTCGATGTTGGTATGACCGAGCAGGATTTGCACTGCCCGAAAGTTGCCTGTGGCTTTGTAGATCAGTGAAGCCTTCGTTCTTCGCATCGAGTGTGTGCCATACTCCCGCCTGTCGAGGCCGACCGTCGAGACCCATTCGTCGACGAGGCGCGCATATTGCCGTGTACTCAAATGACCGAGGTAATCGATCCTGCTTGGGAATACGAAGTCGCGGATCGTCCCGCCGCGCCGATCAAGCCATGCCTTCAGGCTCTTGCGTGCCTCGGACATGATCTCGAATTGCACCGGACGGCCAGTCTTTTGCTGGACGACAGTCGCGCGATCACGAAATGATCCTGCACTCATCAGGTCGCCGATCCTGATCTTGACCAGATCACAGCCACGCAGCTTGCTATCGATTGCCAGGCCGAAGAGCGCCCGGTCCCGTAGACGCTTATGTTCGTCCAGATAGAAACGGATGGCCCAGATATCACGCGGCTTCAATGGGCGCTTTGGCCCAACATTCTGCCCTGCATTCCAAGGGCGCCGATCATGTATGGCGGGATCAAGGTCTGAATGTCCCATGATAGTTCTCCGATGGCCAAGATTGGCCGACCGGAAGATATCGGAACGTCGTTGTGTGCGGTGATTTGAGCCTCGCGACATCGTGCCAAATTTTGCCAAACCCGCGAGGCGGTGCGGATGCTCGCAATTGTCGAGTTCATATCGACCAGTTCATCGCCGAACGTCGCGGCCTTAGCCGTATGCGCCGAAGTGATTGGCTATCGCCGATCCAGTCCTCAGAATTAGTTCGTAGGAACGCGCTATCGGCTCGATATATCTCGTTTGAATATCGGCATAGACTTGGGTTAGGTCGTCCGGGTAATCTGACCGAACGGGGATATTGAAATCGGCCATCGTCGGTGCCGATACGGGGAACGCCCATCGCAGTTGCCGCACCGCGTCGTCGATCCGTAAACTCAGAACCATATGCAGCACGTCCTCGCGGCTGATGTCATTAGACCGTGAGAATGGGGGGATTTGGACAGCACGAAGAAACATGTGCTGCATCAACGCAAGCCGAACGGCATGGAGCGCACCAAGAGACCGCCGGAGATCTTCCCGGCCTTCGTCGAAGTCTTCGTCCGGAATATGGTCGAGCAAGCGATGGAGTTTCACCGCATCGACGCGCAGCCGCGAGACGAGCGTCCGGAACGCACTGTTGCGATCGTCGACCGTCAATTGATTGGCCAGCGCCAAACAGGCGGCTTCAAGATGTCCTTCCATGCTTCGATAGGGCCGACTAGCCCAGTAGGCCGAATTGAAAAGTTCGCCGTAGGCCGCGACCGACTTGATGCTTGCGAGCCGGTTCCCGGCCCTCAGCAACCGAACAATCTGCCGACCTCGAGCACTCGACGTGAGCATTTCCGCAACGGCTTCCATGTTCTCGGTAGAAGCGGTGCCGACACCGGCAATGAGATTTACCGGATAGCCAAGCTGCTGAAGGATCGCATTGTGGGGGATGGCCCGAATCTGCCGCAGGTTCATCTCTCGGTCGGTGGCCAGATCCGACTGACGCCGAGCCTTGCGACTGCCGGTTTCATGCAGGAGACCAAGGCCAAACGCGGTGATCGATCGCGCGTAGGTCCGGGACTCCATGAACCCGCGCTGGACCCTGCGGATGCCGCGGTAAAAATCCAGGCTGATCTCGGTATGGTCGTAGAGCGGATCCGGTTCCTGTTCGGGCATGCCCGTTTCAGCCTCGGCAATGCGAGATAGGGCGGCCAGCGCGAGCTGCGGCGTACGAAAGTACATGTAACCGTCTCCGCCCTGGAAGCTTGCCTCGAGTTCAACGGCGATGCCTGCTTCAGCGAAATGGCTGCGCGCCCAGCAGCTCATCGGGTAGGTCTGACGATCCAGCATGCTGCCCGGATGAGCCCCACGGCCCATCGATTCCCCATGGGTGTTGAAGATCAGGGCAGAAACGTCGTTGAGGCCATATTTCGCCATGGTGCGTGCGAGGCGACCATGCAGACGCTCAATCGCAAGGGCCGCCGGAAGCTGTCCGATGAACCGCCCCGCGTCGGAGAAGCCCGTCTGAATCGCCAGGCGGCCTCGTCCTCGCACATAGGCCTGATAGGCCGGTTCCGCCAGCAGGGCGTCGAAAAAACGTTCGGCCTGTTCCATCGCGCTCTCGGTTTCGAAGAGCGGGGAGACGTCAACTTTCTTCTCAAGGCCGAACAGGCGGGCAAAGTACAAGGCAGACATTACCGTTTGGGGGTCTTCGCATTCCGCGATGAGCATTCGGATCGGCGTGTCGGCGTCAATGTGTTCGAAAATCTGCGCCATCGCGAGAAACTGGCGAACAGCGGTGGTGTTCTCGATGGCCAGCACTGCAAAACTGGTTTGGCGTGGCCGGACTTCGTCCAGAATCGACCGGATGCGAAGCAAAGCCGTCTTGCTGGCCAGGTCCAGCCTATTCTCTGGATCGATCCGTCGCCGGATCGCGTTGTGCAGTTGGGCGGCGTTGACGCGGAACTGGATCCCACCCATGCCCAGCCCATCGGCCTTCATCGCGCAAACAAGGGTGAGCAGGGAGCGTGCGCGCGCTTCTTCAGCGTCGCGTGCAGAGTTTTCCAGAGAGGCTATCACGCGATCGAGCGAAGTCAGCTTCGCCGGATGCTCCGCAGCCAGCGCATTGGCGGCGACGGATATGGAGTCCGGGTCGGCCAATTCGCTGGTGAACAGGTCGGCCATCTCGGCCGAATGCGTCTCGGCCGCGCGGAGCAGTAAGACGCATTCGTGCTCGGGCATGATCTCTTCGAGCACACGCGCGTAGCGTGCCAGTCTGATGGCTTTCTCCTGAAGGCGGCAGTGGATGCTGGTCGTCCAGCCGATGTCGGTCCGCCCGTCCATGTCGTATCCGACCCAGGTGGCAAACCGGAAAGGCACGGGGCGAAACTCCCGCCATTTGTCCGGAAATCGATCGAGGGCGTGTTCGAACAGCGCATCGACAATCTCATCGCGGGCGTTCTGGGCATGCGTCAGCGCGGACATGGCCTCCGCATGTTCGTGCGCCAGCGTAATGGCAGGTCGGACGGTTTCCGCATTGAAAACGATTTGCTCGTTCTGGTCACAGCAACTGGCTGCCCGAGCAATTGCATCGCTCTGTGCCGGGGTCAGCAGGAAAGTCGGGTGAGCCGTGAACACGACATGTAGCAAGGGCGAGGACCAGCGCTTGGTCAGGTCTTCGAAGGTATGTGATCCGGCCGCCAATGAGCGAAAAACGGCCTTGTTTTCTTCGTTATCGACCGGCCGAAGAATGCGAGCGAGACGGATTGCCCTGCTTTTCAGGCTTTCGCGCTCCAGCTCCGCTACGATTTTCGCCAGACCATCGCTACAAAGCGCGCCGGTTTCCAGCAACCGGGAGATTTCCAGGCTCAACTGGAAGACAGGATTGTAAAGCGGGCTTTCCTGCGTCCGCTCGTGCAGCGCTTCCAAACGTTCGCGGAGCGCTGCGGCATCAACTGGAGGCGAAAGAGGCGCCGCAGCCCTTGTGGCCAGGCCTGAATGGCGATCCCGCTGTTTAGAAGTCAACATCGCCGCTCAACTCTCGCATGGCCGCGCGTTCGAAAACATACTGCTCAAAGCACGCAAAGTTGTCGTTGGATGCGGGCGAAGTTGCAGCAATGCTGCGTACGGATTCACATATCGATCGGCTTTGCCTGTATTCGACGCAAAGTCGGGCGGATGCCTGAAAGTCGGCTGTTTGAGTCATGGTTCATCTCAATCTGAATCAGAGCCACAGCCAGCTATCGAAACGCGCCGCCTGCCCCTTGATCACGTTGTCTTCATCGACAAGAGTCCAGACGGTCGCTTGTTCGATGCGAAATTCCCAACCTTTGGCCGTGACACGGTCCCCCGCGTAGCCGGGCTGACAGAGGCTCAGGGATTGGCTTTCGCCAGTTCGGCAGCCAGCAATAGCTGACGGTTCCAGACCCGCGCGGCGTCCGGATCCTTCACGATCTCGACGGACAGTTCACCGAGCCCCGAAATCTCCGCATCGATTCGATCGCCGACCTTCAGATAAGTGCCTGAAGCGTGACCGACCCCCGCTGGCGATCCAGTGAACAGTAGGTCTCCAGGCCTCAGAGTGATGTGCTGACTGACATCGGCAATCAATTCCGCAACGTTCCAGATCATTTCTCCGGTATGCGAGTCCTGCTTCGTCTCGTCATTGACCCGCAACCTTAGTGAGAGTTCGTCGGGACTGATGAACTTGGCTGGAACGATCCTGGGGCCAATCGGGGCACTGTCGTCGAAGCCCTTGCCTCCGAACAGGTCGAATTGCCGCCGCTGCCGCTTGTTGAACTGCAGATCGCGCGCCGTCAGATCGAGTCCGATCGTATAGCCTGCCACGTGGCTCATGGCTTCATCGAGAGGGATGCGACGCCCCACCTTGCCGATGACCACTACGAGTTCGATTTCCCAATCGAATGCCTCCGATTGACTGGGATATCGCACAGTCTTCCCAGGTCCGACGATCGATCCAACCTGCTTGGTGAAGTAGAGGATGTCGTTCGCCGCTTTGTCGAAGTCGGCAATGCCGAAGTCCTTGAGCAGATGATCGTAGTAGTTGCTGCCTGCGCAGATGACATTGGCTGGCCTCTGCAACGGCGCGAGAAATGACGCGCCTTGCGTTGACGAGATCGGCGAGGGAAGGTCACCCCGTGCAAGGGCGCCTTCAATCGCGCCGAGCATGGTTCCCCAATTTTCGAACAGCGGAACCAGATCGGGCCCGTTCACGGACGCTTCCGGCACGAGGTCGGCAAGAGCATACAGCTCGTCGCTCAATTCCAGCACGGCACATGGACCATTGGCTCCCTCGATCAAGGCTAGCGCAAAGCTCATCTGAAATCCTTTCAATCCACCAGGGATCTGGATTGGCCAAAAATTCCGCCAACCCCGGCAAACGGGATATCGCCACCCTCTTCGATACGAAGGAGCTGATTGTATTTGGCCAGCCGCTCGCTGCTGCGAACCGACCCGATCTTGATCTGGCCCGTTCCCAAAGCAACCGACAGGTCAGCAATGAACGTATCCTCTGTCTCGCCGGACCGTGCGGAAACCACAGCCGCATAGCCAGCCGACTTCGCGACCGCAGTCGCTTCTATGGTGCCGCTGACCGTACCGTTCTGATTGAGCTTGATCAGCGCGGCATTGGCCGCACCTTGTGCAATTCCCTTTTTGATCCGCTCGGCGCTGGTGACGAAGAGGTCATCGCCCACGACCTGGCAGTTCGGTAAGGCGGCCGTGAATTTGCGCCAGTTGTCCCAATCATCCTGTTCGAGCGGATCTTCTATCGAGACGACCGGATAGCGGCGGGCCAGATCGACGATGAAATCCGCCATTTCCGCGCCGGACAAGGCGCGACCTTCGCCCGCCAACCGATAGCTGCCATCCTCGAACAATTCGCTGGCCGCGACATCCAGCGCGATCGCCGCGTCCTCGCCTGGCCGCAGTCCTGCGGCTTCGAACGCACGCACCATGAGTTCCATGGCCTGGTCGGCCTTGCCGAAACCCGGACTTAGCCCACCTTCGTCTGCCAGGAGGGTCGTCAGACCACGATCCTTCATGAGGCGCGTTGATGAAAGTCTTACCCGGGAAATCATCTCAAGCGCTTCGCTGTACGACTTTGCACCGACCGGTATGACCAAGAAGTCCTGGAGGTCCATCCCGCGACCGGCGTGTGCGCCGCCACTCAAGATGTTCGTCATCGGCATCGGGATTGAAATGGCCGTGCCTGCCAAATCCGCAAGATAGCGGTAGAGCGGAATCCCCTGATGATCGGCAGCGGCGCGTGCCACTGCCATTGAAACCGCGAGTACGGCATTGGCACCAAGCCGTTGGAGCGATGCGGTCCCATCGATGTCCCTCATCAGCTGATCGATAGTTTGCTGATCCAGCGCCGACTGCCCGCAGAGCGCGGATGACAGTTCTTCATTGGTATTGGCAACAGCAATCTGGACGCCTAGACCATCATAGTGATCCGGATCCTGGTCCCGCAGTTCCCATGCCTCGTATCGCCCCCTGGATGCTCCGGACGGAGCGCAGGCGCGACCGAAGCTGCCGTCTTCCAGCGTCACATCGGCTTCGACCGTGGGCCGCCCACGACTGTCGAGAATTTGTCGCGCGCGAACCAAGGTAATCTTTGCGGAAGATGTCATGCGTGAAGCTCCGGGAAAATGAGAAAATCGGAAGATTGGGGTGCAGCCTTCATAGCGAGCAGTTCGTTTGCCTTGGCTTCGATGGCGCCGGAATCGAGCCTCGCAAGATAGTCCGCCGGTGATTTGCCGAAGAGCCGCGCCAGCAAGAGGCACGCAGTGACATGTGCCAGCCCGGCATCGACTATCGGTAGGCCTTTGGCCCGGTAGCCATCGAGAAATGTTTGGATCGCGGCGCCTAATTTTGCCGGATGACCGCCTACCAGCGCGGATTTGAGCATCAGGTGCGCGAGGCAAAAGGCGACGTCGAAACGGGGATCGCCCCAGTGCGTGACTTCGAAGTCGAGGATGACGGCATCGCCGCCATCGGCAAGAATATTCTTCGGACTGTAGTCGCCATGGACCAACGCCTGCCGTCGCCCGAGCATAGCGGCCGTAATTTCACGAATGCGAGGCGCGAGATGGGGCTTTTGCCCGGCGACGTGGTCGAAGAAGGGCTCGACCCTGAGTTCGTGAAAGAACTGCAAATCGTCGAACCGGCGCGCGAGTTCCGGACGCTGCGCGGAACGGCTGTGAAACAGCCCCAGGATTTCCCCGACGCGAGCCGCCGTCGCCAAGTCGATCCTTCCATCCAGCAGATCGGTTTTCCAGTTGCGCAAGCGAGGAGCAACGAGCCGCATCGCAAAGCAATTTTCATCGGGGCGCACCCAGACGATCTCCGGGACGGTCTCCGTGCCGCCAACACTGCCAAAGGCCTGGATCGCCGCCACTTCGATCATCGAACGCGAAGGGTCGGAAAACCAATCCGCAGCAACCTTGAGCTTGGCCAACGCCTTCTTGACCACCAGTGGTCCGTCCGGAGTGTCGATGACACGGACGTCGCTCGCCACGCCGCCTTCAAGCGGGATGCCTTGATCCTCGGTATCAGACATCGGGTGCGTTCCGCGCATGTTTCGGGCGTTCACCCCTCAGGACCCTGATAGCCTCTTCACAGGCACGGCGGCGAAGTTCGGCCATCGACGCATCCGATGCATAAGCCACATGCGGCGTGACGGTAATGAGCGGATGATCGACGATCGATCTTGGCGGGCACGGCTCCCCATCGATGACGTCGAGCGCCGCGCCCCGGATCTGTCCAGCCTCAATGGCCGCAACTAACGCCTCGTTGGAAACGATCGGCCCGCGACTTACGTTGACGATGAGCGGCCTCTTCCGAGTGGCCGAGAGGAAGACGGCATCAACAAGCCCGGTTGTTTCCGGGAGCAAGGGAACATGGACGATGATCGCATCGCACTCGGCCTGAATTTCGCTGATACTCGAACTTCTGGCCACCGAGGCATCCGGCCTGAAGTGGGGGTCATAGGCCAGAACGCGGCAGCCCATCGACTTGAATTTCCGGGCGGTTTCGCGGCCGATCCTTCCATAGCCCAGAATGCCGATGACCTGGTCCGAGGTCCGAAGAAGACCGGTCGCATTCGACTCCCAGCCATGGCTCTTGGAGGCGGCGTTCAGTCTCGAAATGCCGCGGCAGTGGTCAAGAACAAATCCCAGCGCGTGGTCGGACACTTCCTGAACGCAGTAGTCGGGCACATTAGTGACCCAGGTGCCACGCGCCGTGGCGGCATCGACATCGATATTGTCCAGTCCTACGCCCAGCCGCGCGACGATCTTCAAGCGAGGCGGCATTTCAATCGCCTTGCGGGATACCGGCGCCCAGCATGTGACGATCGCCAGCGGCGAGCAATTCGCGACCAGTTGCTCGACCTCTGTCGCGGTGCCGGCGACCTCGGGACCCACCACCAACCGATATCCGGCACCTTCGACAATCGATGTCTCGATATCGAGGTCGGGCCAGGGATGATCCGTCAGCAATATACAGCCCGGATCGTTGGTAATCGAATCACTCATCGTTCGACGGCATCCTATTTAATGCGAACGTTAGCATTTATCCAGATTGTTTATGCTGTCAACCGGTTTTGAGGACAGAGGCGTTTCGGCCGCGACCCTGAGTGTAGTCGCCATCAAGAAAAGGGGCGGTTCAGCGGCCTGCTTTTGGTGATCATGGGGCGATGCCACCTTCGCTTGACCGGGTCGGCGCCTTTCCGCCAATCGGGTCGAGAGCATGTTGACATCAGCCGTATTGCTCCGCTAGGTTAATGCTAACGATAGCGCAATGCGATTCCCGAGCCATAGGAGCCTTACAATGCTGCCCCCCGTCAACCTTCGTCCGGCGTTCAACATCACGCGCACGAGCCACGTAACTCTTACCGTGGCGGATTTGCAGAAGAGCCGCGAATTCTACACGGAGGTGGCAGGCCTCGTAGTCTCGGATGAAGATAGTGAGACCTGTTATCTGCGCGCGCTTGCTGAGGCCTGCCATCACAGCCTAACATTGGTTCAATCGAAAGATGGCGGCAAATGCCGACGTATCGGCTTTCGCGTACTGAGCGATGACGATCTCGATATTGCCTATGACTGGTTCACCCAGCGCGGGTTGCCGGCCAGTTGGGTGGAGGTGCCGTTCCAGCAACGGACCTTGCACGTTGAGGACATCGACGGAGCGAAACTGGAATTCTGCGCCCATATGGAAACCCGCCCACGGATGTTCCTCGACAAGAGAAACCATCGCGGGGCGTGCGCCCAGCGTCTGGACCATTTCCAGACCCACACATCGAACATGCAACGTGCCTGTGCATTCTACAACGAGCTCGGGTTCAGATACTCGGAATATATCGCGCATGAAGACAAGCTGCTCGCAGCCTTCATGTACCGTAAGGGAACCTGTCTCGATCTGGCGATCGTCCCTGGCATGTCGCCGCGACTTCACCACTTTGCCTATACCGTATCGGAGTCGCACGACATCTTCACTGGATGTGACATTGCCGGGCTTCTCGGTTACCCCACGAATGTCGAGCGCGGCCCTGGCCGCCATGGTCCTGGCGGCATGTTGTTTGTCTACATTCTCGATCCTGACGGACACCGTATGGAGCTCTTCAACAGCCACTATCAGACCATCGATCTCGAGATCGAACCGGTTCGCTGGGAGGCTGCATCGCTTTCGACCAGTTTACGCTGGGGCCTTCCGGCTCTTGCCCGGTGGTATTTCGAGGCCAGTCCGTTTGAAGGTGTCTCGCTCGCGGCCCCTGCGCAAAAGCCGGATCCGGAAACGCTGGAAAGCTATCTGATGAAGCTACAGCAATCAGGAGGCAATTGCGGAACGCTATGACGCGTGTGGGCATCATCTTGAACAGCGAAAGTTGATGCAGTGACTATCAATGTCGCTTGAAAGTCGTGGGCAAGATACAGGGTATGCGCACCTTACCCTCAAAGTCAGAGAATTGGTCAAGGAGAGACAGGGCGATGGAAGGTTCTGGAGCTGGTGTACCAGTAAAAATCCGGCGACTTGTCACGCGGCATGACAGTCAGGGACGATCCGCCGTCGCCTCCGACGGCGCGCCCACCATATGTTCGGCCTATGAGCATATTCCCGGCATGGTCACGCGTCTCATATGGGCGACTTCGACCGGAGAACCCGTCAGGAGCGCACCGGAAGATCCAACGACACCGACGCTTTCCCATGTGCCGCTACCGGGTGAAACCCGCTTCATCGTCGCGACCTTTCCGCCCGATAGCATTTTCGCGTCTACATCGTTCGATGGAGCCAAGGCGGGAGAAGAAAATTTCCGCCTCAGCCCCGGCCTTGCCGAACTGTTCGACGAGGCCGGATTTCATCAGACCGCTTCGATCGATTATGGAATCGTGCTTGATGGCACGCTGACCCTGGAACTGAGCGACGGGTCGAAGTCGGTCCTCCATCCTCACGATGTCATTGTTCAGAATGGCACCCGTCACGCCTGGCGGAACGAAACCGACAAGCCCGCGACCATAGCGTTCATATTGATCGGAACTTCACGAGACAAATGCAACGAAACTCAATCAGGAGAGATTTGAATGACCCGGACAATGGTCGCCGCCAGGCTCCACGAACTGCATAACCCCATGACGCTTGATACGCTACCTGTACCTCAACCGCGTTTGGGCGAAGTGCTGGTGAGGGTGAAGGCGTGCGGCATCGTTCCAAACATGGGCAACGTGATCAACAACTGGACGTCCTGGTTCCCGCATCAGCCTTTGCCGAAATTTCCCGCGATCTTTGGCCTCGACCCTGCCGGGATCGTTGATGGCGTCGGTGAGGGCGTTATCGGCATTAATCCAGGAGACCGGGTTTATGTCAGCCCGCTTCGTTCATGCGGTTCCTGCAGGCCCTGCTCGGCGGGCCGCCGGACGGAATGCCGATACTACACGCTGAACGGCTACTTCAGCACCAGTCCCGACGGACAGAAAATCTTCGATGTCAATCAATATGCCGGTTTCGGCGAATATATGCTGGCTCCCGCCTATGCGATCGTCAAAATCCCGGACAACATGACCTTCGAGAAGGCAGGCCGGATGGGCTATCTTGGCACATCCTACGGCGCCTTGCGCAACGCCAACGCGGGGCCGGGACAGGTTGCCTTCATCGATGGCATTACCGGGACGCTCGGCGTCGCCTCCACGCTGCTCTGCTTGGCTATGGGAGTGACGAAGATTCTTGGTACGGCGCGCAACAAGGAGCTTATAGCTCGCGTCAAGGCGTTTGCCCCGAATCGCATCGAGATACTGACGCTGGGCGAGCGCTCGGCTGCCGAATGGGCCATGGAACATACGGACGGCCACGGCGTCGATTTCGTCATTAGTGCGCTTGGCGCACGGGCGCCTGTCGAAACGGTCGCTGACTCGATGCATGCGCTCAAGCGCGGCGGTCGCCTGGTGGTGATCGGAGGCGTTGCCGATCCGCTGCCGGTGAACGTCAAATGGCTGATGGACGAGCAGATTCATATCATCGGTTCGAACTGGTTCACCACCGAGCAGGGCCAGGAACTGGCAGATATGGTCGGTGCCGACGTCCTGGACATGAGCTACCTGAAGGACGAGATCTATCCACTTTCTCAGGTGAATGAGGCTATTTCCGGACTCAGGGAACGGGACGGCGGGTTCAGCAACTACGTCGTTTGTCCCTGACGGAGTTCAATACTTCACCCCCCGGACCGCATCCATATGAGGGGTGCGGTCCTTTTTTTGGCCGACGTCCTATCAGGTTTTGATGGGGTGCGTGCTGCGGCGAACAATCAGCGTCGACGCCACAACCGAACTGTGTTCGACCATGGGAGACTTCTTGTTCTGCTTGTCTCGCAGCTGATCAAGGAACCAAAGAGCGCAGCTTGTGGCAAGATTCTCGACAGGTGGCCGAATAGTCGTGAGACCGCCGTGCCACCATGAGAACCATTCGGGATCGCCAAAGCCAATGAGCGAGGGGACATTCCTGTCCCAGCCGCGCGTCTCGAGCCATTCGATGATGCCGATCGTCACATTGAAGGCGCCTGAGATGATTGCCGTGGGTTGCTGGTCGAGCGACATGACCTCGTCCAGCGCCACGCGTCCGAATTCACGGGAGGGCGCTCCAACCCGGATGATGCATTCGCTGACGTCGAGTCCAGCCCTTTCACAACCAAGCAGGAAGCCTTCCCGGCGCGATATGCCGGTGGACAGCGATCCCTCACCGCCCAGATAGGCGATCCTACGGTGTCCGAGCGATGCAAGGTGGGCGACGGCTTCCTTGATCGAGTTTTCGTCGTCGATGCCGAACCAGGTATTTTCGAGCCCGTTCACGCGCCTGAGCAGCTGAACATGCGGAATCTGGCGAAGGAGTTGGAGGCTGGCACGCTTTGGCGAGGGCGTGGGCACGATGATGATGCCCGCAGCCTGGGCCGCGACGAGTTCACGTATGTTCCTGATTTCGTCGTCTTTGTCGTCGCGGGTGAGCGAGAGGACGAGGCGATAGCCATGGCGTCCACAGACATCGGACAGCGCCTGGGCTATCGTTGAATAGAAATCGTTGCTGATCTCGGGCACCAGAAGGCCGATCAGATTGCTTGTTCCCCCTCGAACGATGCGCGCGGCAATATTTCCAGCATAGCCGGCCCGGTCGGCCGCCTTGCGAACCTTCGCCTTTGTGTCTTCGCTAATTCGAGGATCATCCGCCAGGGCGCGACCAACGGTCGAGACAGATACTCCAACAGATTTGGCTATTTCTCGGGCTGTTACCATTCTCTCACCCTAGCAGTGCGAGGAATGTTCCGCAAAGCGATCGATGATCGACGCTTGCCGGCTTAAACGATGAGGCCGCTTGCAGCGCAAGCTGCAAGCGGCCCCTCCACTCAGAAGCGGTAGCCCAGCGAGGCTCCAAATGTGCGCGGCGGGTCATAGGTGCCCTGGATCGGGAAGCCCTGGAAACCGCTCGACACCTGGGTCGAAGAATAGGTACGCTTGTCGGCGATATTCTTGATCCACAGCGAAGCCGTCAGCCCATTCTCACCCTCGTAGCTCAGCGAGGCATTGTACTTCGTGTAGCTCTCCTGAGAGATTTCGGGTCGGTTGTAGAACGAAAAGTAAATCTGGCTGGTGTAGGCCACCTCGCCGCGCAAGCGTATGTCGCCGCCGCCAACCGGAAGCGAATACTGCGCCGCGAGGTTGGCCGTGTATTTTGGCGCCTGCGGCAGACGGTTGCCGGCGAGATTGATCAGCCCAAGCGTTGGCCGCGCCGAGTCTTCCGACAGGAAGCTTGTGAATTTGGCATCGAGGTACGAGGCGTTCCCCGACAGTTCGAAACCGACGAACGGCTTGATCGTGAACTCTCCCTCGATCCCGCGGACCCGCGCATTTGCGGCGTTTACGAGAACTGCGGCGGCATTGAGAATGCGCTGAACCTGCAGATCCTTGTAGTCGTAGTGAAAGATCGAGCCGTTCAGCCTCACGGCGCCATCTGCCAGCGTGGCCTTGAACCCCCCTTCATAGTCGGTCAGCTTTTCAGGCTGAACCGCTGGAGAGAAGCCCGCAAGGTTGAAGCCGCCCGACTTGAAGCCCTTCGCATAGGTTGCATAGAACATCAGATTGTCGGTTGCCTGCCAGCTCAGATTGAAGCGCGGCGTAGTCGAGCTGAAGGTCGCCGATGCATTCTGGAAACTGGTGTAATTTGGCTGAAGTCCAGGCGCATCGGGCGTGAACAGTTCGACGGCTCCGCGCTGGTCGATGTACTTCGTTTCACGCGAATAGCGCAGGCCGACCGAAAAGGTCAGGCCATCGATTAATTCGTAGTCGAGCTGGCCGAAGGCCGCGCCGGCCTCGGTCTTGAGATTGCCATTGAAGTGAAGGCCCTTGCTCATGAAAGCCGTGCTGAATGTCAGGACCGGAGCGAAGTTCGATTCGGCGTAGATCTTCTCATGGAAATAGTAGCCGCCAACGAGCCATTTGAGACGCCCGACCTGACCGTCTAGCCGCAGTTCCTCGCTGAATTGATTTGCCTTTTCATATGTTCTGATCGTCGACAGATCCGCCTGCGTGCCGTCATGATCGCCGCGAACATCCGCGCTGGAATTGCGGTAGCCGGTAACGGATGTGAGAGTAACGCCGCCCAGATCGGCGATCAGCGTCGCGCCGAGCCCCCAATTGCGGCGCTCATCATCCTGCCGAATATTGGCGAACGTATCGCGTGGGTTCGCCGGAACGGTTCCTCCCAGAGATACGACTCGGGGGGGCGAGTCCGGATTTCCCTGGCCGACGAAGTGAATGGCGAATGCGGCATCGCTCTGGTAACTGTAGTCGGCCGACAGCAGCAACGAGACCGACGAAGACGGCTCCAGTCTGATCTTACCCCGCATACCAAGCGAATGCTCGTTGTCGATGTCTTGGCCGAGATTCAGATTTCGTCCATAACCGCTGCGGTCAGTCTTGGTGAAGGCAAAGCGCGCCGCCACGCCTTCGGTGACGGGTCCGGTGATCGCCCCCTCTTCCTGGAAGAGGCTATAGTTGCCAACCGTCGCCTTGACATAACCGCCAATGGTATCCTGCGGATCGTTTGTGATCACATTGATCGCACCGGCCGTGGCATTGCGACCATAGAGCGTTCCCTGGGGGCCGCGCACAACCTCAACACGGTTGATGTCGAAAAAGGTCGAAAGCTGCGAACTCGGACGTCCGATGTAGATACCGTCGGAATGGTATGCGACGCGTCCTTCCTGGCCACCGACGGTTGCGTCCAGACCCAGGCCTCGAATGGCGATTCGGGCGAAGCCAACCTGTTTGCCGAAATTCACGCTGGGCAGCGATGGGGCCAGACCTTCGAAGCTGGTGACCTGCCGATTCTGGAGCGCCTCGCCGCCAACGGCGCTGATCGCCAGTGGCACCTTTTGAACAGATTCGGAGCGCTTCTGCGCCGTAACCACGATTTCGCCTTCCGCGACACTGGCGTCGGCAGTCCGATCAGCTTGCTCCTGTGCATGTGCCGTAGCAAGTGAGGCGAAGGAAACCCCCGCCGCGATGGTAATCTTGAGTGCGCTCGAAAGTTTCATGTTCCTCTCCCTAAGCCAAGCCGCCCATTGATGGTCGAAGCTTTGGCGGTTCCGGCGGGACTCGCGCCCTGCAGCACCGTGTCTTTCGTTGACTGGGGCGGGTAAGTCAACATAATTATGCTATCGTTAGCAGAATCTGCGTGCCGGTCGCATTTGGAATGCGGCAGCTAGTGGTGTCAACAATGCCAACAAATTGAGCGTAAATGTCGGAAAGGGATCATTATACCTACGGGGCACGATCGCACAGGGACCGTCGCCTTATGACTGAAATCAAATTCTAATGCTATCGTTTGCGCTTGCAATCACGCTTGGATGCGAGTGATATGCTCGCCGATTCGCAATGGTAGCCGACACATCCGCTCGGATGGGGCAGCACCTTGAAAACAACTCGGGAAGGGGATGCAATGTCGAATCCGCAGTTTGTAACAGCAAGCGATCTAGTGAACGCCAACCCTTTGTCCCGGCTTCAGTATCTGGTGATAGGATTCTGCTTCGCAATCGTGTCGGTCGACGGGTTCGACACCGCAGTGATCGGCTTTTTGGCGCCAAAGATCGCGGCAGAATGGCAATTGCAACCGCAAGGCCTGGCTGCCCTTTTCGGGGCCGCTCTGTTCGGGTCCATCGCCGGATCCGTAATCTTCGGGCCGATTTGCGACTATATCGGCCGGACACGTACCCTGGTTGTCGCCACCTTGATGTTCGGGATTCTCACTGTTGCCGCGGGTCTTTCCCAGAATCTGACGCAACTCATCGCGCTACGGTTCCTGGCAGGGATCGGCCTAGGAGGTGTCCTTCCCTGCGCCATCGCGTTGACGTCCGAATATGCTCCGGCGACCAGACGGTCTGCATTGGTCAATGCCATGTTTTGCGGTTTCACATTAGGCGCGGCCACCTCCGGCCTTATCGCCGCTTGGCTCATCCCGGTGTTCGGTTGGCGGATGGTTTTCCTGGCCGGCGGCCTGGTCCCGGTGACATTAGCGATCGTTTCCCATTTCATTCTGCCCGAATCGCTCAGCTTCCTGACCGCAAAAGGTGGACGGGAAGATGAGATACGTGCTGTTCTGGCCAAGATCACTCCAGGCGGTGTGCCCCTGGATTGGTTGCCGCAGTCCGAAGTCGTTTCTGCAGGAACGCCAGCGACCGAACTGTTCGCGGTACGTCCTCTTTCCGGAACATTGCTGTTGTGGCTCACCGCGTTCTGCGGCTTGATGTCGATATACCTTCTCAACAGCTGGATGCCCCTGCTCCTTACCCAGCAGGGCTATTCCATCAGCCAAGCCTCCGTAATCGGCGCGATGTTCCAAGTGGGTGGGACTCTCGGAGCAATCTTCCTCGGCATCCTGATGGATCGGAAGAAACCCAATCGGGTGATCGCGATCGCGAGTCTTCTGGCCGGCTTCTTCCTTTTCGCGATCGGATGGTTCGCGGGGCAGCCAGTTCTTCTCGCGGGAGCACTTTTTTGCGCGGGGGTTTGCATTCCGGGCGCTCAAGTCGGATCCTCCGCCTATGCCGCAACTTGGTATCCGACACGTGTTCGTGCGACCGGGATCAGTTGGATGAGCGGCATGGGCCGCGTGGGATCACTTATCGGCAGCGTCGGTGGAGGGGTGTTGGTCAGCATGGGGCTCGGCATCGGCGGCATTCTTGGCCTTCTGGCAATACCCATGACAGTGGTTGCGGCCGCAATGGCCTTTCATGAGCGCATTTCTTACAAGGACTAGGTGCTTGGACAGGTTTGCGGCTAGGCTAATCCCAGTTGTCGATCGTGTCGCCTGCGATAGTTCTTCACGGGGTTCGCCCGGCGAGGCCCGAGCGCGGAGACCGGCCATTGTAATAGGCGATCTAGCGATCAAGGCCAGCTTTCAGCTTCGAACCGGTCTCGAAGGCATGGAGACAACCCGACGCAGAAGCCGACAGGTCAGCACTGTGCGGATCGCCCAGTCCATGATCGCGATCAGGTACCGGAAACCGCGCCAGGTTACATCCGCGCACCACATGTGATTGGATCGCCAGCTACGACGCCATTGCTTACAAGCAATATTGGGCCGTCGAACGCTTCTTGGCCAAGCTCAAACAGCGGCGCTGCATCGCAACTCGATACGACAAGCGCCCCGGCTTCATCAAAAACGCGCCATCATCATGCTTCAGCCCAAATGATAAATCGTCACTACAGCCTAGCGCGCCTCACATGTTTCGAGCGCCGCTCCAGATGCGGCGCTCAATCATCTGCCCTATCGGCTTCACCCGATCAGAGCCTCACCAAATCCGCTTCGATCGGCAAGCACGCGGGTCCGGTGACGCGGGCCGACATATTGTACCAGCCGATCGTGAAAAGCAGGGACAGCATCTGTTGATCGCCGAGGTTGCTGTGGACTTCCGACCAGATTTCCGCGCCCACCCCTTCGGGATCCCGGGTTGCGTCACGCGCCAAGCGAAGGACTGCCTTTTCCAGCGCCGAAAATTCCTCCGAAACTTCAAATTCACCAATGAGCGCCAGCTTTTCAGCCGGAACACCCAGTCGCCTCGCAATGTTCCAGTGGCGAACCTGCTCATAACGGTTGCCCAATGACTGGCATGTCATGATGACCGCAAGTTCACGAAGCACAGGATCGAGACCATAACCATCGCGCACGGCGTCTGCCATGTCGAGAAAAGGCTTCAAGATATCCGGGCAATTGGCAAGCAGCGCGAAAACATTGGCATCCGCCACGTTCCTGCGCCGTAGATCGAGAAGCTCGAAAACTTCGGGAGCGCTGCCACGCCGTACGAGCGGCAACCTGCATTGCTTATCGTCGGAATTCATTGCGATGTTCTCCATCTTTGGCCGAGTCTTACTCCCTTGGGATCCCGGCATCCATGACAGTCCTATTGAGATGTCGAACAGGCATGGAAATGAACGATTTTCCACTCGCCTTTCCGCCTGTTCAAGACCGTGGTGGCGATGAGAGTGCGATCTTCGCTAGACCCGTCTTCGCGAGGCATACGATTGATCTGCGGCCCCGAGGCGATCGCAACGTCGCCATAGACGCGGATCGACATCTCGCCACGCCAGCATTGGCGCGGCGCGTTCATGAAGGAAACCAGTGCTCCGGCCTTGTCATCGATCCGTCCAGTGATGTGGACATGCGCATAATCGTCACCGAGTAAGCGGCCAAATCCATCGATATCATTCGAACTGATGAGTTCGCACCGCGCGTCTTCAATAGCGTGTACCGCTGCTATGTCCATTTGCATGTCGTTTTGCATCGACAATGTCCCCTATGCTGTTTGTGCTCGACCCGTAGCCTTGGGCAAACATAGCATCTGCCGCCGCACTCCCGGCAGAACTTTCGCTTCGATCGCGGTGCCGATCCGGTCGGACCAGGACCATGTTCAGGTCGAGGATCACACGACCCTGCAGGCTTGGGGTTCGACGAAGAATGCGGGATTGAGGATGACGGATTCCATGCGTTCGATCATCTCGAACAGCTTCGGAACTACTTCGCGCCACTGACTGTCGGCGTAGAGAGCCGCCCGCCGGGCCGCCCGATCGTTGGCATCCGCATAGGCCCACATATGCATGATTTGATTGAGCTCCCCCGTTTCGGAGAAAAAATATCCAAACGGCTGCCCGAGGTGCCGAATTTGTGCTTCAAGCCCTTCGGCCCTGTACAGAGCCAGATAGTCGTTCACTCTGCCGATCTTGAGCGTATAGATGCGCTGTTCGACGATCATTGCATGTCTCCAAACTGAAGCAAGGCCGCCTCACCCAGTTTTGGCGAAACCCTTGGATGGGCGAGATCCGACCGCGAAAAGCGAATTGGCAATCGCACGCCGGGAATGCCGACACCCCCTTCACCGCCCATCATGAGCATCATGCCACGGCTAACGATTTGCGGGTCGGCGAATGCATCGGCGACCGTATTGATCGGACCCGCGGGCACTCCTGCAAGTTCGAGCTCGGCCAGGAGGGCACCTCGCCTCCATTGTCGTGTGCGGGCTGCAACAAGCGCGCTAAGTTCGATGCGATTTTCGATGCGCAGCGAATTGGTCGCGAAGCGGTCCTCCCTGGCAAGTCCGACAATAGCGCAGAACCTGCGGAATTGTTCGTCATTTCCGATCGCGAGGATGATCCAACTATCTTGGGTCGGATATGTTTCATAGGGGGCTATGTTGGGGTGCGCATTGCCGAGACGTTTGGGAGCAGAACCAGATATCAGATAGTTCATCGCCTGGTTTGCCAAGGTGCCGACCATCACATCGAACAACGCCATATCGACATGTTGGCCCATCCCGCTCTGCTCCCGCTCGGCTAGGGCAGCCTGGATGCCGATTACCGCGTAGAGCCCGGTGAGAATGTCCGCATAGGCAACACCGATTTTTTGCGGTGCCCCATCGGGTTCACCTGTCAAATCCATGATGCCGCTCATCCCCTGAACGATGAAATCATAACCGGCGCGGTGCGCGTAGGGGCCATCTTGGCCAAATCCGGTGATCGAACAATAGACGAGGCGAGGGTTGACTGCGCTGAGCGAAGCGTAATCTAGACCGAACTTCGCCAGTCCGCCAACCTTGAAGTTCTCGATGACCACGTCGGCGGACTGCGCTAGCTGGCGGGCCTGGACTCTTCCGCTTTCTTCGGCGAAGTCTATTGTCACGGATCGTTTGCCGCGGTTCGTGGCATGGAAATAGGCCGCGTCCCCGCTGCCGTCCGCATGCTCAACGAACGGCGGCCCCCATTTGCGCGTGTCGTCTCCGGCCGGACTTTCGACCTTGATGACCTCCGCGCCAAGATCAGCAAGGATCTGACCGGCCCACGGGCCGGCCAGAATCCGGGCGAACTCAACGACCTTGATGTCGGCAAGCGGAGTTTGGGTCATCCTAAAAGGCTGCCAGCCCGGTGATCGCGCGCCCGAGAATGAGGGCGTGAACGTCGTGCGTGCCCTCGTAGGTGTTGACAGTCTCCAGATTGACCATGTGGCGGATGATCTGGAATTCTTCCGAGATGCCGTTGCCACCATGCATGTCACGCGAAACGCGGGCGATATCAAGCGCCTTCCCGCAGTTATTGCGCTTGATCAGCGAGATCATCTCAGGCGCGAAGGCGCCTTCATCCATCAGTCTGCCGACACGCAGGCTTGCCTGCAGCCCGAGTGCGATCTCCGTCGCCATGTCAGCCAGTTTCTTCTGGTACAACTGGGTCGCGGCGAGCGGGCGGGAGAACTGCCTGCGATCCAATCCATACTGGCGCGCCGCGGCGTAGCAGGATTCCGCGGCCCCCATCGCACCCCAGGAAATCCCGTAGCGAGCCCGATTGAGGCAACCAAAAGGCCCTTTGAGACCTTCGACATTCGGCAACAGCTTGTCTTCCGGTACGAAGACATCGTCCATGTTGATCATGCCGGTGATCGACGCTCGCAGGCTGACCTTGCCCTCGATCTTCGGTGCGGAGAGCCCCTTCATTCCCTTGTCGAGTATGAAACCGCGAATGGCGCCACCATGCGCTTCGGATTTTGCCCAAACGACGAACACATCCGAGATCGGTGAGTTTGAGATCCAGGTCTTGTTCCCGTTGAGGCAATAGCCGCCATCGACTTTCACGGCGCGAGTCCGCATCCCACCAGGATCGGAACCCGCATCCGGTTCGGTCAGCCCGAAGCACCCGATCCATTCGCCGCGCGCGAGCTTGGGCAGATACTCCATGCGCTGTTCTTCCGAACCATAGGCATAGATCGGATACATGACGAGACTGGACTGCACCGACATCATCGACCGATAGCCCGAGTCCACTCGCTCGACTTCGCGCGCAACGAGCCCATAGGCGACATAGGAGGCAGCAGCGCCGCCATAGGCCTCTGGAAGAGTGATGCCGAGCAACCCCTGTTCACCCATTTCAGCGAAGATCGCCGGATCGGTATGTTCCTTTGCGAAGGCCTCGATCACGCGCGGTTGCAGGCGGTCCTGGGCGAAGCTCCGCGCCGCGGCCGCGATCATTCGCTCGTCTTCGGTCAGCAGGCCCTCAAGGCCCAAAGCGTCTTCCCAATCATACCTTGCCAGCTCAGCCATCCGTTTTTCCTTCTCGTGACCTGCAAAACCTATCGGGCGCTTTGATTTCTTAAACTGAGAAAAATTGTATTTTTAATCTCAATATGAGATCAAATTGTCATGATTGATCCTGAAAGCCTGAAAGCCTTTGTGGCTATCGCCGAGCTCCAACATTTCGTGCTTGCCGCTGACCGCCTCGGCGTCGCTCAGTCGGTTGTGAGCAAGCGGCTCAAGCGGCTTGAGGACCAGATTGGAACCCGTCTGGTGGACCGCGGCAAGCGGAACAAAGTGCGACTGACCCATCCGGGTGAACTCTTCCTGCCCGAAGCACATGCAGGTATTGCCGCACTCGAGCGAACCGAAGCGCTCGGGCGCAAATTCGGCAGGGGCACTGCAGGGCCAGTCAGGATCGGCTATGTCTTTTCGGCGATCATGGCAGGCGTGCTGCCCAACATCCTTCGCCTCCTGCGATCTCACCTTCCTGAACTGGAGGTAGAACCCGTTTCGCTCGAAACGCCGGAGCAGATTTCTGCGGTCGATGATGGAAAGATCGACTTCGGCATCATCAGGCCGCGACCCACATACCCTGTCGGGACACTGGCCAGGACGATACACGCGGAAGACGTCGTAGTGGCCTTTGCTCCTGATCACTTTCTGGCCGGAGTGCATCCGCTGCGCGCGCGCGATGTCGTGGAGCACCGCATAATCGTGCCCCAGTTCCACGAGGAAGTCGGGTTGATCGACATCATCCGCGGCGTTGCAAGGACTGCCGGGTCGCCGCTGCCCCCTATTCAGCGAACCACCGATTTCATAACCGCTGCGGGCCTTGCTGCATCCGGAACAGGAATTGCGATCGCTCCCAGATCCCTCGCCCGACTGAACCTCCATAACCTGTGCTTTCGCGACATCTCGGACCATAGCGCGCGCTTGGAACTCGTCCTTATAGCCCGGTCCGACATACCGTCGGCGATCAGCAACGTGCTGTCCGGTTTCCCGTCAACCAGCTGACACGGAGACTATCTCGTCCCAGTTTGGCCTGCCTCGGCCCTTGCCGCAGGCGGGGACGGAGGGGAGTTCTTCATCCAGCCAAGCGTCCCAAGCGCGGCAAGGACCAGGCAAGCAATCAGCCATATCTTGAGTCTGGCCAAGCCGAGCAACGGTAGCGTCGGCTCGGAATCAGGGCCGTCTCGGTGTCGCAGACCGGGAAGCATATGTGACAATACATCGTCCCTATTGAGGAAATGATGCTTCATCGAAGCTGCGACATGCAAGACGATCAGGGCGAGGAGGCCATAGGCCAGCCACGCGTGAATACCGCTAAGGTGGAACGACAGGGTTCGCCGAACGCCTGCTTCGGCCTCAGAGATGAAGTTTGCATAAGGAACTGCAAATTGCCCGAAGAAGAGCGTGCTGGCCTTGAACTCCTTATCCAGCGACTCCGCCCATTCGGTCGAAATATACAACCAGCCTGTCAGCGGGATGGCGACGAGCAGCAAATAAAATAATGCCTGCGCAATGAGAGCGGCAAGTCGCTCCCAGTTCGCCATGCCGACGGGCAGGCCAGGTGCCTTGCGGCGGAGTCTGAGGGCAATACGCGCTAGCGTGATGGCAAAAACCAGCATGCCAAGCGACTTATGGAACTGGAAAATCGGGAATGCGGATTTCATCCGTGCCGGATCCCGGATCAATTCGAGCATCCACCAGCCTGTCCCGATCAGCACGATCACAACCAGTGCGGATATCCAGTGGAATGCCATCAGACCGAACGAATATCGCTTGGGCGCCATGGCACTGGATTCGGGACGCTCCACAACGATTTGATCTTCAGGCATTCTCGCCTCCTGTTTTGACAGCGTGCGCGCCCGTCCTGCGCTTCAAAGGCTATCCACACACCAACTTATATGCTAACGATAGCACAGGTTGTGATTTGATCAAGGCCGCAATGGCCATTAGTTTCAAGGAGGTGTGTAGTGCAGACTATCGGCGTAATCGGGGCAGGCCAGATGGGTATCGGTATTGCTCAAACGGCCGCGCATCATGGTTACAGCGTACTGCTGTCGGACCTCGATATCGAACGTGCCGAAGCCGCAAAGGCGATGATCGCCGGATCTTTGCGCAGGCTCGAGGAACGGGGGAAACTGGATGGCCTGACGGCGGATGAAATTGAGCACAGAATCACGCCGGTTGCTGGATATGGCATATTTCGCGACGCTTCACTGGTGATTGAAGCAGCCACGGAACGCGAAGCGGTCAAAGCGGCAATTTTTAAAGATGTGGCGCCGTTTCTTGGGGATGGCGCAATTCTGGCAACAAACACGAGTTCGATCCCGATCACCCGGCTCGCTGCGAGTGCGAGAGACCCTAGCCGTTTCGTGGGCCTTCATTTCTTCAATCCAGTCCCCCGGATGGGTCTGATCGAAATCATTCCTGGAATGGCGACCAGCCAAGCCACTGTCGAATATGTTGTCGGGTTCGCTGAATCCTTGCAAAAGCAGCCCATTCTATCTCAAGACGAGCCGGGTTTCATCGTAAACCGCCTTCTCTTGCCGATGATCAACGAAGCCGCATTCGTGCTTGGCCAAGGGACGGCCGGAACGGCTGACATCGACAAGGCCTGTGTCCTTGGTCTCAATCACCCCATCGGGCCACTGCAACTCGCTGATTTCATCGGACTCGACACCTGCCTGGAGATTATGCGATTGCTGCAAGAAATGACCGGAGATCCAAAATATCGCCCGGCGCCGTTACTGATAAAGCTTGTGGAAGCCGGGTGGTTCGGCCGCAAATCAGGGCGCGGCTTCTATGAATATTGCGGAAATGAACCCGTCCCCCTGCGGTAACATTCCCTATGCCCTGGCCGCCCCTTGTCTTGCGGCCCACTAATCCGCTTCTGCACCATGGCACTAGGCTCGGGAATCGTTAAGCGGTTTGCTCTTCGGGGCTTCTCACCTCTTGTTCCGACGGCGCGACAATCGACATCAACCCAGCCCTCGCGGTTCTAAGGCTATCCATATGCCATCCTAAATGCTAACGATAGCACATTGCGATTCGATCAAATCCGGTCGAGGCCGCGCTTGCTTCAAAGTAGTTTTTTCGGAACGAAAAGGATACCAGTATGCAGACGCAAAACAACTCAGAGGCCAAGGCGGGTCCCAAAGGCTGCCAGGAAGTGGACAGAAGATTGGTAGCGCGGGTCGAGGCTATGGTGACACACCGCACCGACGAGGCGCTGAATGCCCGTTTGGGTATCAGCTATAATACTTGGCGCAAGCTGATCGCTGGACAACCTGTCCGAACCTCATTGTTAACCCGCCTAGAGGCGAAGCTGAACATGCTCGAGGCGCAGGAGCATGGCTGAAAGGTAAGCCAGCTCCTCCGTCAGCACCGGCATGGCAGGCGCGGCCTCGGGCTGCAAAAACGGCAACGCGGAGCGAGGTCGACGAGATCCGTCTGCGGCATATGTGTGCCTCGCCGCCGCAGCCGAGATGGCGCGGGTTTGAGGGGAGCCTGAACGGTTCCTCATCTGGTGCGGCGTCGGCTTCGAGCAGCGCCTGTTGTATATTGGCGCTGCTCCCCTGTGTCGGAATTCGGCAACAAAGCGGTTGTTCGCGGCGCTCCGCGAGGCCGTCGAAACCGGCCTTTCATTCACGGGCGAGTTATGAACCCTTCAGGCCGTGAGCAGACTTTCTCGAGTTTAGCCACATTCGGCCGACCCTTAACCTGTCGCCATCTGGGTCATTAACGCATAATCTGTCTTACCCGTACCCAGCAGCGGTAGCGAATCCAACACCCTGATCTCGCGCGGCAGTGCCAACTCGGTCACGCCATTGGCCCTACCCCAAGCCTGCAACGCCGCCGCCTTTGCATCCCGCGCGGTGGTGAACAGCACCAGCTGCTCCCCCTTGCGCGCATCCGGGCGGGTGACGACCGCATGTTCGGCTTCGGGCCAAAGCGTCGCGACATAGCCCTCCACCGCAGGCAGCGAGATCATCTCGCCACCGATCTTGGCGAAGCGCTTGGCGCGGCCCCGGATGGTGACAAAGCCCTGCTCATCGATGGTGACGATGTCGCCGGTGTCGTGCCAGCCTCCCTCGGGCGGTTGCAGGATGCCGGGCGTGTCGGCCTTCATATAGCCCGCCATGATATTGGGGCCGCGTATGGAGAGCCGTCCGCCCTCGCTGATCCCGGGCACACTGTCCAGCCTCGCCTCGACCCCCGGCAGCAGGCGGCCGACCGACCCGGCGCGGTAATGCATCGCCGTGTTGACGGCGATCACCGGGCCAGCCTCTGTCGCGCCATAACCCTCCAATATCCGCAGCCCGAATTTCTCGGCATAGATTTTCCGCGTCTCGTCCCGCACCCGCTCAGCCCCCGCGAAGATGTAGCGCAGCGAGTAGAAGTCATAACCATGCGCCATCCGCGCATAGCCCGACAGGAAGGTGTCCGTCCCGAACAGGATCGTCGCATTCGCGTCATAGGCGAGCGCCGGCACGATCCGGTAGTGCAGCGGACTGGGATAGAGTAGCGTCCGCACGCCATGGAAGATCGGCAGCAAGGTCCCGCCGGTCAGCCCGAAGCTGTGAAACACCGGCAGCGCGTTCAGCACGACGTCCGACGAATTGAAATCGATCCGCGCCGCCAGCTGCCGGCAATTGGACAGCAGGTTGCGATGCGTCAGCACCACGCCCTTGGGTAGGCCTTCCGACCCGGAGGTGAAGAGGATCACCGCCGCATCATCGGGGGAAATCCTGAGCTTCCCATGCATCCTTCCGGCAAAGCGGCTGGCGATCAGCCCACGCAGCTTCGCACCCGCACCGATGGTCGCACCCAAATCCTCCAGCCAGATAAAGCCGATTCCTTCCGCCTCCAGCCCTGTGATCACATCGCCAAGCTTCCCCTGCTCGACAAAGGCGCGCGCGGTGACGATCGTCCGGATCTGGGCCGCAGTGCAGGCCGCCTTCAGATTGGCGAGGCCCGCCGTGAAATTCAGCATCGCGGGCACGCGCCCGCCCGCCTGCAGGGCAAAGAAGGCAACCGCCACACCCGCAACATTGGGCAGCAGCACACCCACCGCCTCACCCTGCCGCGTCGAGCGGCCCAAGGCCCGCCCTAGCACTAGTGCCCCCGTAACCAGCCTTCCGTAACTCAGCGGCTCGCGCTTCACATCCTCGACCACCAATGCCTTGGCGCCATGGACATGCCTCGCTTCGAGCAGCGCCTCGAACAGCGTCCGGTCCGTGTCCGACGTCGCGAACATCATCTGGCTCATCTCGTCATAGAGCCGTCGCCCGGCGATCGCCCGCCGCGCCCGCGCCGTCATCTCGCCTTCTATGGTGAAGCGGCGTGGTTCCAGCACGGTCAGGATGATCTTGGGGAAACGCCGCAACCGCACCTTCCCCTTCAATCGCGAAAATGGCGTGAACTGGGCGCCATCGATCCGCACGGGGATGATCGGCGCGTCGGCCTTGTCCGCGACCATGCCGGGGCCATCGAAGACCTTCATCAAGGTGCCGGTGACAGTGATCCGGCCTTCGGGGAAGATCACCAACGTCCGCCCCTCGCGTACCGCCTTGACCATCGCTTTGGCCGACAGGGGATTGGTGGGATCGACCGGAAAGGCATCGAACAGCGGCAGGAAGGGCTTCACCCACCAGGCCTTGGCGATCCGCGTATGCACCGCAAAGGTCGGCTTGCCGGGGAGGAAGGCGGCCAGAAGCAGCCCGTCAAGGAAGGACACATGGTTGACGACCACCACCGCCGGTTCCCCAGCGGCGGGCATGTTCCGAGCGCCATGCGCCTCTACACGATAGCAGAGCTTCAGCAGCCCGCGCACGATCGCCTTGATCACCGTCTCCGGCAGCAGCCAGCAACTGATCAGCGCCACCGCCAAAGTCGCAAAGCCCATCACCCCGATGATGCCGGGTACGCTCTCGCCCCGCGCCAGCATCGACGTCACCGCCGAGACGACCGCCACCGTCGTCGCCGCATTGACGATATTGTTTGCCGCGATGGTGCGTGACCGCTCTTCGCGTGGGCTGTGCGTCTGGAGGATGGCATAGAGTGGCACGATGAACATCCCGCCCGCAAAGGCGATGCCGGTAAGATCGACCATGATCCGCCAGCTTCCAGGCGAGCCCACGAATTGCGCAATCCCGGCGCCCTGATGCACAGGTACAAAACCACTGGTCGATAACCAAAGATCGATCATGAACCCAGCCAGCGCCAGCGCCGAAACCGGCACGAACCGCGCAGACACATGCCCGCCCAGCAGCCGGTTCACCAGCATCGATCCCAGGGCGACACTGATCGAGAAGATCAACAGGAACAGCGTCGCGACCTCCTGCCTGGCCTTCAGCACCCCGCTCACCAGCGGCGCAAATTCAGCCAGCAGAACCGCGCCCACGGCGAAAAACCAGCTGATGCCCAGAATCGACAGCCAGACGCCCCGGCCATGCCGCGCGGCCTTCAGGATATGCCAGGTGCTCTTGAACACATTGCGCTCGATCCTGAGGCCCGGCGCTACCGCTGGCGCGGGCGGCACGGCAAGGCTGATGAGGAAGCCGAAGATCGCGACGCCGACAGCCACAAGGCCCGCCTCCCAAGGCGCGATAACCCCCGCCAGCAACTGCCCGCTCAAGATCGCGAGGAAGGTTCCCGCCTCGATCAGTCCGGTCCCGCCCATAATCTCATGCGGATGCAGATGCTGCGGCAGGATCGAAAATTTGACCGGCCCGAAAATGGTCGAATGCAGCCCCATCAGGAACAGGCAGGACAGCAGGATCGGCACCGATTGTAACCAGAAACCTGTCACGGCGAGGGTCATGATGACGACCTCCGCCGCCTTGACCACGCGCACCAGCTTTGCCTTGTCCCACGCGTCAGCCAATTGACCGGCAAGCGCCGAAAAGAGGAAATAGGGCAATATGAAAAGGCCTGTGGCGATCGTCGCCAGCATCTCCGCCTTATCCGGCTCGGCACGATAGAGGCCGAAATTGGCGAGGAACAGCAGCGCGAACTTCAACAGATTGTCGTTGAACGCGCCCAGAAACTGCACCACGAACAATGGCGCGAAACGGCGTTTACCCAGCAAAGACAGATCAGGTGCGGACATATTCTTACCCCCGTCCTTCAGCCATTATGCGGCATTTGTCGCAGAGTTGTTAACCGGTTCGCGCAGCACGCGATTATAAAGCCATCCGATCCCGATCAGGCTGAAGCCCAAGGCCAGGAACGCCCCGATCCGCAGCAGCCCAGAGAGGCCCGACGCGTCGAGTAGAAATACCTTGGCAACGGCGCAGAGCATCAGCAGCAGCGACGCGATGCGCCAGTCATGCGCTTGGGTACGGATGCCCCAAAGCAGGAAGCCGATCGCCAACCCCAGCGCAAGTACGGAACGCAGGATGTCCTCAGCCTCACCCAGCCCCGGCACGGTCAACACCGACCCCACGAACATCTGCCGCACGCTGGCCAGCGCAAAGAGCGCGATCAGCAGCATTCGCAATATATCCGCAGGCCGCTGCAACAGCTCCTTCCTGCGCTCGACCAACCCGACCGCCACAAAGGGCAGACCGAACGCCGGCAGCAGCAGATTAGCGACCGGCCAGTCCCCAACCGCCTGAGCAGCCCAGAGCGGATCATGCAGCAGGACCGTATAAACCAGCGCATGGCCAAGGCCCACGCCGATTAGCCCAAGCGCTACTCCGCCCGATTTCGCCCACCGCCAAACGCCAAAGCCCAGGCCAATCAGCACAGCCTCCCAAATCACCCTCTCAGCTAGGGCCAGGCGCACCACGTCCGCGTCATTCACCAGCCCAAAGATCTGCTTGTAACCGATATGGATCGCGACTCCGCCCATCACCGCCGCTGCTGCAAGGCCCCCCTGCCGAACCGGCAACGGTACGGCCCCACCAATCCGCCACAGAGCGACGCCCAAAAACAAAGCCGGAACCGCGAGCCGTCGCAACGCCTCTCCAACCTGCGGCAAGCCCGTCACCAGCATCGGCTCCCCCGCCAGCGACATCAGCGCATGGCCAGACCAGACCGCCAGCGGCCGGACCGCCCACAGCAACGAAATAGCGGCCATCACACCCAGCGCAGGGAGCCACCGCCGCGCGCCTTGCGCCAGCATAACCAGCCCCAGAGCCACCGCCACCGGCAACCAGAGCGCGGGCATGATCTGCGCCACCGCCCCATAACCGAGCAGCGCTGCAAAACCTTGCGCCACCAGCCGCCCCTCGCCGAAAC
>LLBY010001320.1_pt1 | contig 31030 bp, 26 predicted proteins | sample 1489401 | NCBI WGS metagenome assembly LLBY01 (sample SAMN04092656, study PRJNA295927) | soil metagenome | biome: Soil prokaryotic community; feature: Bulk soil; isolation source: soil from tomato rhizosphere | host: tomato cultivar Hawaii 7996 | place: South Korea | collected 2011-11-01 | reverse complement strand
AGTCGTCGAGGATTCAAGCTCTTCCAAGTTCTCCGAATTTTCAGAATTAATTTTGGTGTCTTCGATCTGTAGAGGTGATGATATCAATTTAGTCTTTCTCACCCCGACATGTCTGATAATTGCGATTTTCTTTGTTTCTTCCATCATATCGGACCCCATTTTGCCCATTGTTACGTCCTTTACAAAGTCATTTAAGGAAAGAGTAGGAATTTTTTCCTTCAATATTCGGTCCATTGATAACCTAATTTCATGTTTTTTTGCCGAGTTTATCCTCCTTTGAGTAAAGGCAGTGACTGAAACTCTGAACATATATCCATCACTAGTGGTATATTCGTCTACAAAATTTATCATCGAGCTACCTCGTCTGATCAAGCTCCTTAAAAACTCTTTAGCATATTCGTGTCCTTTGAAGATGGTAGATGCAATTCCTGAGTTTATTCGATCAATTTGTACAAAGATCTTTGTTTGATGTTGGCTTGGATCTTGCTTGAGCATGTCATAAAGTGTATTCTCGATTACTCTGCCCTTTGCATTTGTTACATCGGAAATTGGAATATAATTAAGAGGGACTTGGTCAAAAGCTGGTGGTGCATTCACTACAATCCACTGCTTATCTCTCCATTTGTCACGAACTCTGCCCCCTCGTCTGGAACCTTTTGCCATATGCAGGCAATTCCTTGAATCCAAAATATAAGTTATGCTAACTCGCGGTATTTTCTGGAAGGCTAGATACTCAATTCAAGTAAATAAATATTAAATAAGAGTCTTGGACTCTTAATGATAACGATTTATTGTGATTTTAATCAAGTATGCACGCTATAATTTGAGGATCAAATGTTCACTATCGTTTACTATTGACCTTTGAGGTAAGAATATCCGTGATAAAACAAAAATAATCTTAATTTGAGTATATAATAAAATCGGATATCAAATGACTCATCATCAAAAAACGTTTATAGTTAAAAAGATATGTCAATAACATAGTACTTGAGAAAGAGCCAAATTTTTTTTTGTTCATTATTATTTAGTTTCTTACTTTTTCTAATCTCTTATTCAAATCATAATGCCTTGACAGTTACACTAAATTTTGCGAATGCCTCAATTTTGCCAACACAGCCTCCAAATCAAATAGCTGAATTTGAAAAATGGAATTGCGGAAAAGTCGATGACATAAACTCAAATTTTTATATAGAGGAGATTCAAGTGCCTGAAGTTTGTAGCATCCCAATTTCAATAGCCTTCGACGAAAAAGATAACAAAGTATGGTTCATCGGAACTCGAAATGGTACGTTGTTTGAGTATATCCCATCTAATCAAACTTTTAAGACTTATCAAATACCTAACTGGTTTTCCAGAGACCTCCCAGCAGGGAATTCTTGGAGTTGGGACTTGAAACTAGACAAGTCAGGAAATAATATTTGGTTTACTGATGAGAAGTTAAACTCACTTTGGAAGTTCAACAAAAATGAAAAAGAGTTTGAACAATTTGTTATACCATTTTATTCAAACAGTTATTCCACTGCATATCCTGTTTCTATCGAGTTTATGGATGATAAGAATATGTATTTTGTAGGGATAAGGTCATTGTCATTATGGCATGGCTATACAGACCGAATGACGAACGGTACATCAACTGGAATTGAAGAGATACCAATTCCTCTTGATGGCTTATTTAAAGGCATTCCTGAATATGAAATAGGGATAGGGTCACTCGCAATCGATCATGCCAAAAAAAACATATGGATAACTGCTCTGGCATTTGAGAAGAAAGGAGTGTTAATAAAATACAACTTGGGGGATAAAAATTTTACCCTGTATGAACTACCGGATTCTTTTAGATCCCCTACAGGTATCACATTAGATTCTAATGACACTGTTTGGATAACAGATCATGCCACTAGTTCTTTATATAAGATTGATCCTCCTAGAGAATCAGTCACTCTAACACCATCAGATATGGAGCATATTGTAACATCACCCCTGTCATCCAGAATTTACGGTGTTGATTTTAAAGATACATCCAATAAATCATTACATATTTATGAAAATTCCTTGCCTTATTGGATCGATTCCACTAATGACGGAAGCATAGTTACAAACGAACACGTTGGAAATAAAATAGCAAGATATTTCCCCGGTAATGAGACAATGATCGAATATTGGGTACCAAGTCAAAACATACTTTACTCCGTTTGTGATCCAAATAACTTAGATATTGAGTGTGGATATTCGAATGTGTTGCAGTTCGATATAGAATCTAAGACGTCACCTACATTAGGTAATTATACTTCTAAAATATGGTTTACTGAACAGTCAGAAAACAAAATAGGATTCGTAGATCTAGAAAAGACAGTACCAATTTCATTAACAGTCACCCCAAACCACTCTAATATCAGTGGTGGAATTAATGGCGAAACTGTAAGAATAGATGTTCAAGCAAAGATAAAAAACTTGAAAGGTAATGATTTAACTATCCGGTCAGATTTTACGAATGAAGATAATATCACACTTAAACCAGTTATTTCTGGTACGTTTACCCCTAATGGTGACATTAATGGGTTTGAAGCAACCATAGAACCAGAAGTTTTACACATCAATATGAACCAGAATTTCACGGATAGCGATACCAAATTCGCTAGTTTCAGTATCTTATTGAAACCTGTCAGAGAGATACCGCCTGGTAATTATAATCTAATGGTTGGGGTTGAGAGCAAAGATATTACCATGATGAAGAAGGTAAGACTGAATATCATTAATTGAGGAAACTCATACTGAGAGTATCCAAAAAAAATTAGGCATCTACAGCACATCTAAAACCAGAAAAAAGGATTCTTTCATGCGGTTTAAAATAGTTCCTATAACTGTTGCGAATTTGTTTTTTTGGCGTAGCAAAGGATCCGCCACGGAGGACTTTTTGATTTATAGCCCATTTGTCAGTATATTCTTCGAATCTAGAAACAAACCCAGGATATAAAGCATACTCCGAAGAGGTCCACTCCCAAACATCCCCTAACATTTGATAACAACCATAGTGACTTTTTCCTTTAGGGAAACACCCTACTTCTGTAGGATGCCAAACAGACGTTTCCAACAAATTAGCATGTTCGATAGTTATCTCAGTATTTCCCCATGGATAGAGCGTTTTTACCTTAGTTGAATCATCCCAAGAGGAGGTTTTTTCCCACTCTGCTTCTGTCGGCAATCGTTTCTTAGCCCATTTACAATAGGCATCTGCCTCGTAGTAACTTATATTTGTGATAGGTTCATTTTCTCTGATTTCATTTACACCTCTAAAATCCTTTTTTATCCATTTATTCTTATATTTGTCAAAACTCCAGTATAATGGCGAATTCCAGTCCTCTCTTGTTACCAGATCCCATCCATCGGCTAACCAGTAGCGATAGTTTTGATATCCTCCCGATTCAATAAATTCCATAAATTCTCCATTCGTTACCAGAGAATTGTCAATTTTGAAATCGTTTAGATAGACTTTATGCGGAGGGAGTTCGTTATCATAACAAAATTCACTTCCTTTAAATCCCATCTCAAAAATCCCTCCTTGAATAAAAATCATATCTTTTTGCACTTTTTCTAACACTGTTATAGAGGATCTGGTTTTAGGAAAATAATTATCGTTTTCAGGGACGAAACGACTGAAGTAATACTGAAAGTCATATACCATTAACTCTTGGTGTTGCCTTTCGTGATTAATTGCAGTTTGTATATCCCAGATCAAACCAGAAGGATTGTCCACTAAATTAGAATTATTCCCTTTCAAAAAATCCAAGAATAGTTTCTCTATCTCTTTTCTGTACTTAATAGTTTGCAAAACTGTAGGGCGTGGATATTTTCCCCGATCGCTTTTCTTTAAAATAGAGCCATATTTTTGATAATAGGAATTCAGATATGAAAGATCATATTCACCCTTTAATGATAAGGATAATTTACAGTATTTCTCCAGTATCTTATGGAAAAACCAAGTTACATGCGCAATATGCCAATTTGGAGGACTCCCAAAGTCACTGGATTGAATAACTGCATCTTCTATGCACAAAGGAGAAAATAGCTCCATCGTCTTATTTCTGACCTCGATGAAATCCTTACATAAACCTTCCAACTGCAACGAGATTTGCATTTATTTTATGATATATAAAAAAGTATTTTAATATACTTTGAATTCTAGGACTCCAAAATATCAAAGTTGAAATATCCAATGATATTATAATAAAGTACTGATATAGATTGGAAAACAGTGAATCACAACCATCAGGAATAGAGCAAATATCACAAGGCGACAATGGTCAAAGAAGATTTTCTAACAGAAGAAATGAGAATGGAGGAGGTAATAATAATGGAGGCGGAAGCTACAATAGATTTTTTAAGCCATCTCCAGTGAATGCAGGAGAAGAACATGAAATCGATATAGAATCGATGAGTAAAAGAGGAGATGCAGGTGTAGGAAGGATTCAAGGATTAGTTATTTTTGTTCCGAATACAAAGGTAGGAGACAAGGTGAAAGTTAAGATCACTCGAGTCGGAAGAGGTTATGCTACGGCAGATTTGGTAGAAGCTAAGACAGAAGAATAACTTAAAAAAACTTTTATAGTTTTTTCAAAAATTTTCTCAATTATTTACGTTCAAATGAGTTATCATTCAACTCATATAATGCAGTTACCAAGAAAGGTAATCATAGGCAACAATGTTATACAAAATTGTGGGACACTCATCAAAGAATCTAACTCGAATGCCAAGAAGATAGCTATCATAACAGGTCCAAATGTCAAAACAAAAGTAGCAAGCTCTTTAGAGTCTAGTTTAATTAGTTGCAATCTAGAATATGAATGGATTATTGCCCAAGAGGCATCATTTCAGTTGGCAGATAAGATTACAAATTCACTAAAAAAGGAAAGAGTATCGATCATAATTGGTTTAGGTGGAGGAAGATGTATCGACTTGGGCAAGCTTATTGCAAGTAGATTGCAGATTGCATTCATAAGTATACCCACTTCTGCATCTCATGACGGGATATCTAGTCCTTTTGTTTCTTTAAAAGGGAACAAACGACCTTATTCGATAATGACTGAAACTCCATCAGAGATTATTTGTGATTTAGAAGTCATATCAAATGCCCCTTACAGGCTACTTGTTAGTGGCTGTGGTGACTTGATCGCAAAGACTACTGCCGTAAGGGACTGGGAATTAGCTAGAGATTTTAATAATGAATATTTCGGTGAGTATGCCGCTAAGTTAGCATATTTAGGGTCAAGAATGATAATAGACATTTCGAAGGAGATAAGTGGATCAAAGATATCTAGCCAAGTTACAAGGACGATTGTTGAGGGGCTAATCAGCTCGGGCGTTGCAGCTGGGATTGCAGGTAGCAGCAGACCCTGTTCAGGATCTGAACACTTATTGAGTCATGCGCTTGAATTTATCACAAAAAATAATTGCGGCTTACATGGTGAAAGAGTTGGTCTGAGTACAATTATAATGGCTAGATTGCATGGATTGAACTGGGCGGAAATAAAAGATGCGCTGCAGAGATTGGGTGGACCCGTAACTGCTAGGGAAATTAGCGTGGATAAAGATCAACTGATTGAAGCAATGGATCTGGCAAGGAAAATTCGACCTGAACGTTTTACTATATTAAATAGGGTCGAACTTAGCAAGGATCAATGCCAGAACATTTTATCTGAGACAGGAATTTTGGACTAGAAATAAGAAACGGGAAAAACTTCCCATTAGTATTATTGTTTTTCTATTTCATAATTTTCAGCTTCTGTACCTTTGGTATTTTTACCTTCACTTTTACTCTTCGTCTTGGAGGTCTCCGTATCCGCAGATTCAGGAGCTGGGTCGGTATTTGTATTTGCTTCAGTTTTATCAGCCGTTTCTATTTCGGACGAAGATGCTGGAGTTTTTGAAGATGGATTATCATACTTTTCGATAAATACTACACTCTTTAATAACGGAACGAATTTGAAGATATCCGCTGATATGCCTCGTTTTATTATTTGAATCCCATCAATTAGAAAGGTGCTCTCAGGGAGAGAGATTTCCAAATTTGAATCCTTAGTTTCATATTTTATCTCTGCGGTATCAATTGGTAAACGACGTCTAATCAGGTTGGAAATTTTTTCATCATCGCTATCTAATTTTTTTACTATGTTAGCGTCATATACAAGCGTCCTTCCTGCATACTTGTGATTGAAGTCAACCTGCACACGTCCAGAACCGATGAATCTTATAATGCCAATTCTATCATCCAGTTCTATTACATCTCCTATATTTACTTCGTTTGCTTTTTCTCCCAGTTTTCGCAAAGGGATCATCCTAACTTTTGATGGATCTCGTTCTCCGAAAGCCTTTTCAGGAGGAATTTCTATATTCAAAGGAGTACCAATACTTGATTCGAGTAACGCCTCATCCAATCCTTTTAAAACCCAGCCTTCACCTACGCCCAATAATCGTGGCTCATACTTCTTATTAGGATCAAAATCAGGATTATTTTTCACATCATCTATCCTTGTAGTCTCAAAAATTTCATTAGAATCTTTTATCTTAGCAGTATAATCTAATAGAATAAGAGAACCCTTTTCTAATGTCATAAAATTCGCTATAAAGTTTCCATATATTAAGTTTGACAAAAAGTTGAAAAATTCTTTAGAGGTCGGCGATTGCTTTATTTATCGAACCAGGGGGAACATCTATACCCATCATTTGAAATGCTGATTCAATTGCAGAAAGGGTCCTTACAACATGATATTTGTTAACCTCTCCCATTGATCCGATCCTAAACACTTTCCCTTTTAGATTTCCAAAACCACCAGCCACCAAAACTCTGAATTGGTCAGACAATAGGTCTCTAAATTTCTTATCATCAACACCTTCAAGATAATTCACAGCTATTACCACATTACTCCTTGCATCGGGTTTAGCGTAGGGAGTAAGTCCCATGGCTCCCAAACCCTCGTAGAAAGCAGTCGCACATTTTCTATGTCTATTAATACGATTATCAAGCCCTTCTTCGAATATGAGGTTCAAAGCCTCATCATAAGCATAAACCAGTGGTAAGGCAGGTGTAAAGGGTGTTTCAAAATGTTCCTCATAATATTTAAAATATCTTTTAAGGTTAAAATAGAGAATGGGTGCCGGATTTTCTTGGATATATTTTTTTGCTTTTGAACTAACAGAGATAGGAGATACGCCCGGCGGTGCGGCAATTGCTTTTTGTGATGCAGTCACACATACATCAATATTCCATTTATCTACAGGTAACTCATCTCCCCCAAGAATTGATACAGAATCTGCTACGAAGAAAGTGTCGTTTTTACTGCACAGGTCACCCAATTTATCCATATAGCGAATAGTGGTCCCCGTAGACGTTTCATTGTATACTGCATATAATGCTTTTATGTCCTTATGTTCGTCAAATACCTCCTCAAATCTTCCATATGGAGGGTTTTCACCATAAGGTGACTCGATCCTAATCGAATTGCCTCCCCAGCTATCGATCAAGTCAGCTAGTCTTGTACTAAATTCGCCATTAACAGGGATCACAACTTTATCCCCTTTTTTAATAAGATTTACTACAGATGACTCTACTGCACCCGTCCCTGACGAAGATAACAAAACTACATCGCTCTGAGTTTGAAATAGCTTTTGTGTTTTTTCTGTAATCGACTTATATAAAGTTCTAAAGTCTACACTCCTATGATTAATTACAGGAGCTAACATAGCATTCATGACTCGATTAGGAACATTGGTAGGGCCAGGCAACATAACTAAGTATTCCATTCCGACTTTCAAAATTACAGGATACTTTCCCGTTATTTATAAGTAATTCAACGTTTTATTTTTACAAGTTGTTGGACAAGATAAGAGCAGATACCAGAAAACAAAAACTCTTGGATTCCTTAGAACCAAATCCACTTAAAATTAATGATCACAAAAAACCGATCATAATAATTGATAGACCAGAAGACATCTATTATTATACAGGTTTCTGGGGAGAAGGATTGTTGCTCATTTTCGACGATTTGAGTAGTAAGCTAATTGTTCCAAGGTTAGAAAGTTTAAGAGCATTAAGAACTTCAAAGCAATGTGATGTAGTATCATCAGAAAGGGGACGAGGATTGATCGATTCCTTTTTGAAATTTATTGGATCAACGCACTTTGTTTATTACGGTGGAAGTGATTATTGGATAGCGAATATCATTGCTAGGCAAGTTGGAAGGAGAAATTTAATACCAGGCTCAGAACAGTTTAGAAAAATTAGAGAAATCAAGGATAAACAAGAAATAGAAACAATCGATATTGCGTCAAGAGTAATCGATAAGCTCTTTGAAATTGCAGAGAAAGAAATCAAGATAAATAAATCCGAAGAGGAGATTCAATCAACCCTAGTATATGAGGCACTCCGTATGGGTGCTAGATTCCCCAGCTATCAATTCACATCCAATCCACTCATTGTTGCTAGTGGGCCAAATGGTTCGTTTCCTCATGCTGAAACTTCTTCAAGGAAAATCAAAACCGGTGATTTAGTAGTTTTGGACATTACATTAAGTTATGACCATTACGTATCTGACGCAACTAGAACGTTCGGAATGGGAAAGATATCAAAAAAGGAACATGACATATACGAGATAGTGAGAAATGCTCAAGAAAAAGGAATCCAACGTATTAAAACGACTAACAATCTTGCGGAGATTGATCTAGAATGTAGAAAAATTATTGAAGGGGCTGGATTTGGTGAATTTTTCGTGCACTCGACAGGTCATGGAATAGGACTAGAGGTACATGAATTACCCTGGATAAGACATGACACTCCTACTCCTATCAAAGAAAATATGACCATAACTATCGAACCAGGAATTTATATGGAGAATAAATTTGGGATCAGGATCGAGGACAGTTTATGCATTACAAGTAAAAAAAATTCTAAAGGAAAATTAAAAACAGAAAATCAATTTGATTATCTTAATTTTCATAGGTTTGACAAAGATTTAATTGTCATATGACATATTTTAAATAAACAATTGTAAAGTCAATTTTATGACGATGAATGTTTGGGGATGAAGTAATTCGCTGCTCCAGTCTGAGAAAAACGATGATGACCCTGCGACGAACTGACCCAATTAATAGCTAACTGGTAGGAAACTCTACAAGATTGATTTCCTCAGACGACAAAAGGTATCTGAAAGTTGATTAATGAGGAATGCCTCTTGCTTTCGGCAGTTTTAATTTGGGCGTTTTGAATTATAAGCGAGTCACTCAGAGCGACTCATTTTGCTAAATCTTCAAGTTTTGGTAGAATTGTAAGATTCTAAATAAGGTTAAATTAATTATCCGGGAAAGGTAGATAGAAACAATGGAACTCGCATATGATTACCCACTTTATCGACCGCCGTCTGAATCGCGCTCACTAATTTTTCAAGTTACTTTAGGATGTTCTTTCAATAAATGTTCATTTTGTGATATGTATAGGACGAAGAATTATTCTGAACGGCCCCTTGAGGAGATCTTTAGTGAAATCGAATTAATGGGAAAACATTTCCCTCATACTCGACGGGTCTTCTTGGCTGATGGAGATGCGTTGAATCTAGGAACAGAAAAATTAATTAGTGTAATAACCAGAATTCGAGGAACTTTTGAAAGCATAGAGAGAATATCGTGCTATTCCATGCCAAAGAATTTGCTTCAAAAATCTGCTGATGAATTGAAATCACTCAAAGCTGCAGGCCTAGACATGGTCTATTTGGGAATAGAAAGTGGTAATGACAAGATATTAAAAAAGGTTACAAAAGGTGCAACATCTAATATGATCATCGAGAGTTGCAAGAAGGCAAAGGACGCAGGATTTATTCTATCTTGTATGATAATTTTAGGATTGGGAGGCAAGACTTACAGCGCTGATCATGCCAGAGATACAGCTAAAGTAATTAGTAATATAGCACCAAACTATATCGGCGCACTAACTTTGTACATGGAACCAAACATTGAAAAAGAATTCTACGAAAAATTTGGAGAAACTTTTTTGCCATTAAAAGACAATGAAGTTTTAGATGAGTTATATAATCTGATATCAGATATTAATTTAGAAAATGATTCAATTTTTAGGGCTAATCATGCATCAAATGTATATGCCATAGGTGGAACCTTACCCAATGATAAGAAGGAAATCTTGCAAAAAATAATCCATTTAAAGGAACATCCAGAGTTGTTTAAACCGAAGATATTGAGGAGATTTTAAAAACAAGAAAAAAATTGTGATATTTAATAAAGAATTTATTTATTATTCAATTATTTATTTAAATAAATTCATTAACATATCCAGAGGATTTTCCGATGTGGAATTTGTAGCGTTTCCTCCAGTTGATGTTGCGTTATCTGCTGCTTGTCCCATTTCGCTGGCAGTATTATTTGCTGCTTGGCTTGCACTCTCGTCAACTGTAGTTGCGTTATCTGCTGCTTGTCCCATTTCACTAGCTGCTTGGCTTGCACTCTCGTCAACTGTAGTTGCGTTATCTGCTGCTTGACCAGTTTCATTTATAGCTCCGCTCATTGACTCTGTTGCATTACTACCAGCTTCGCTCAGTGTTTCTGTTGCATTGCCTACTCCCTCACCTAACTCATCTAGTGCTCCCCCAATTGTATCACCAATTTGCTCACCCGTAGATTGAGCATTTGCATATTGTGAGATTGAATTTCCACCATTGGCCAAAAACAAGGATAGAATCCCTGCAAGAACGAATATCCCTGCTGCATATTTATTAAAATTCATTAGAAAGTAATAGCATAGGGTTATTTTTAAGATTTACATATAATTTTTTTATAGAAATATACAGTTATGATAAATTATATTATCTTTCTATCTAAGAAATTAATGTATTTTTCACACTATAATGAAATTTTCACCGAATTTAAGGACACTTTGACGCAGAAAATTAATGGGGTTTTATTTCCCCTGGGGCAAAGAATTGAATTACTATACTCAAGATATACAAAGCCACTAAAAATATTCCAACATGTATACCTATGTGCCGCCTAAACAATGGTATTAAAGCAACAACAGTAATTGAAGTAGCTAAGACCATCTGGAACCAAAGCAATTCACTGTTATGTATGGTTGTAAAGAATCCCCCATGATACATTGCAGCAATAATCGCTACACCTAGCAAAAGAGAGTTATTCAAGATCTTAGATCCTAGCACATTTGCAATAGCGATTGCAGCACCAGCTGCTCCCTTCCGAGCCAGAATCATCATGGAAATCTTCTCAGGCATTTCTCCAGCAATAGGACTTATAATAACAGCCAAGACAATAGTAGAAACTCCAATATCCTCAGAAAATGTTTGCAAGGAGTGAATAAACGGTCCAGCACCAATTACTATACCGATAGTTCCAGCTATGAAAGCCAAAATTGCCTTTGTCATATCGTTTCTCGAAGTCATTACATGTGCGGGTGTTGAAATCGACTTGTTATCAGCAGTCTGAATTACAGCCGCTTGCCCAACTTTCTGCTCTCTCTTCATTTCAATATAAGCAATCAACACGTAACCAACAAACATACCCACGAAAATAAATCCATCAATGAAATTGTATCCATCTAGTAATAAAACAGCACTTATTAACGCTGAAGCCAACAAAAATATTTTATCGATTTTAAAAGTACTCACATCTATCTTTTTTAGAGGTGCCTTAGAAAGTTTCGTCGTAGCTATGAGTAACATCAAGGCAAGTCCTAATGTCATCATCAATACATTACTTCCTAATCCTGCGCCAATAGCAACCTCATACAATCCAACCGACGCAGCATACATTACAATTGCAATTTCAGGAAGGGTAGTTGCTACCGAAAGAAGCGTTCTGCCCACAAATTTCGCACCAAATCTCATGGAAAGATGCTCTGCACCATAAGATAGTATCCAGCTGGCAAAAATCAATTCACCCAGCCAGCCTAACATTAACAAGAAATTCTCAGTATTCAAAAATCAAAAGGAATTAGCTCTCAATAGAATATAAATTTAATATTTTGTCTTTTGATTGATTTATCCGAAATTTATGCAAAAATAGTTGATTCTCTATTACAAACATGACCTATGTATTTTGTAAGTAGCAATGAACATAAATTTAAAGAAATTAAGAAATTATTATCCGAGTTCAGTTCGACTCCATTACGCTTAGAGCACAAGAAACTAAAATTGTTGGAGATCCAGTCGAGCTCTTTATCGGAAGTAGCTAAAGCGAAAGCAAATCATGCATTTGATTTGATTAGAAATGAGGTGTTAGTTGAAGATGATGGATTATTTATTGAATCCCTTAACAATTTTCCAGGGGTATATTCTTCTTATGTGTATGATACCATAGGAAATATTGGTATATTAGATTTACTCAAGAACAAAAAAAGTAGAAAAGCTACCTTCAAATCCTTAATCGCTTACTATGATGGAAAAAATCTGAAAACCTTTGACGGCCAAGTTGATGGATTTATATCTGAACAAATGTTTGAAGGAGGATGGGGATTTGATCCCATTTTTATTCCAGAAGATATGGACCGCGCATTTGCTCAGATGGATTTGAAATTAAAGAACAAATATTCGCACAGGAAATTGGCTCTGAAGGAATTTTATTCTTGGTATATAAAAAACAATGTGGCCGAGAGAAAATGATATTACTAAGAATAGTCTTCAATCCAACGCGAAATGAACCTTTTCTTATTTTGTAAAACTACAATTCTTGAAACAATACTTTCGTCCATTATGACGTAATCAGATAATCTAAGAACTAATCCGTTTGCAAAGCTTCTTACTTCATCCATTTCGAGCATGTTTGACTGTTCTAATCTATTGGTAGACATTCCAATATGCATATATGATTTTAGTTCTACGAAATGAGGCTGACCAGTTTCGATAATCTTGCTGAAATCATCATAAAACTTGGATTCATTGTTAAAATTTCTTATTAGCGTAAAGCGCAAGACTGTCCTGGTTTTTGCCTGTGACAAAAATTCAAGACTTTTTTTCCAACGCTCCCACGCATCTTTGTGTCTTGGCCCATTAATCCTAAAGAACATGTTCTTTGTCGAGGCATTCGTTGACAAATAAATTTGAGTAGGAAGCGCGTTTTCATCAGCTAACCGATAAAGCATTTCCGGTTCTTGTCCATTGGTAACTAAGAAGATTGATTTTGTCGCTTTCAATCGATAAAGGTATTTAATCAATTGAGGCAGTTTTGGATACATTGTTGGTTCGCCTGAAAGGGAAATGGCATAATGTTCTGGAAATAAGGATTCATCTAATTTGGATTGATTAATATTATTTTTTCCATAATGTCCAACAATCAGCTTTCTACGTTCCTCAAGTAAAGAATGCACGATCACTTCAGGATCATCTACCAAATGAGAAGGCATTTCCAGTGTATCGTAAAATTCAGTCGGCCTCCAACAATAAATACATCTATTCTCACAATTAAGAGCGGTTGGAGTCATTTCCATACATCTGTGGGTAGAGATGCCATAAAATTTATGTTTGTAACAAGTACCCTCGTCTGAAAAAGACCTTTTAGTCCAATGACATAATTCAACGGCTGAATGATTGAAAACTCCATATTTTGCTTTCTGTAATTTCTGCTTGATTGAAGGAGTTATCTGAATTAAATTATTCTCAATCCCATTATGTGAATAAATTTCTCCCGAACAGCTCATTTGTATAATGAACGCTATTATGGATATAAGTCTTGTAGAAATGCTACCGACTTTTTATTAGCAAACCTTCAAAGATATGTCCCTAAAACAATTATATATTAATAATTGATTAAAATTTTTAAGATTACGTGGCCTTCGTAGTATAGCCTGGTTAGTATAGGCGGCTGTGGATTTTATACCTCGTAATATGAAGACGGAAACCGCTTGAGGAGGGTTCAAATCCCTCCGAAGGCCCTTTCAATTAGTTTGAATGAATTAGAAAGCTCAAATAATTTACTGATGTAAAATACACGCTGTTTGAATGAATAATGTTGCATAAAGATAATAAAGGTATAAGTAGCCTATTGTGCATCAACTAGTGTTTTTGACCAACACTATGTCAAAGTACTTTATTAATCCAGATATCCATGGCTATTGAGGCTGGCAATTAATGTGTCAAAAACATACGCTTTTGTAATGGTGTAAAAAAATTAATTACACTATTAGGTCTCAAGGACTAGATTATCAGGTATAACTTATCTATATAAATTTTTTTGTTTACTGAGAACGGAAAAAGAAATGTCTATTTTTCTATCAATCCCTTGAAATAGTCATAAGTATTTTTTGAAATCCTTAAAAGGTCTGAGAATTTCTTATCTTGATCAATCAAAAATGACTCCTTAGAAAGATTTTCGTTTAAGAGCTCTGCTTGATAGGCAATACTCCAATCTCTTACCATTTGTTTGTCGACTTCTAAATGGAATTGGATGCCGTATGCACTCTTGAAACTAAATGCTTGAATATACAAATCAGATCTAGCTAAAACTTGGGCACCTTCAGGTAGTGTAAAGGTATCACCATGCCAATTAAACACACGAATTTTATTCTCTAATATATTGCGAAATATGCTTTTTGTCCCACAAGCCGTTATATTGACTTGCCCCCACCCTATCTCTTTTCTCGTACCCTTATAGACAGAGCCTCCACAAGCCGACGCAATTAATTGCGAACCCAAACAAATTCCCAATAACGGAATTTCGTAATTGATCGAAGATCGAACAAGTTTTTTTTCTTCAACTAAATAATCATAATTGTCGTTAACTGACATTGGTCCACCAAGTATCAAAACCGCGTCATATTGTTTTAAATTGAGAGATTGGATGGTTTTCTTACTTGCCAATAGATCGAAAATTTTAAAACCATCACTCAAAAAAAAATCTCCGAAACTGCCTAAAGTTTCAATTTCGATATTTTTAATACATAGGATCTGGTTTGTGCGTCCCAACTATATTGACTTCTTCACATTGTCAAGATTTAAAAACATTATATAACCATGTATCCAACTCCTCATAATTAGATAAGATGAATTTTAAAGAGATGTTTTTTTTAACCTACAGTTCTTTGAAAGAGAGGAGAACTCGTAATGCTCTTACTATTTTGATGATAGTCATGGGATGTGGACTATTGGTTTCATTAAGCAGCCTCTCACAAGGTTTGATAAATTTTGTGGAACAGAACTTTAAAAAAATATTACCTAATCAAATTGTAGTATCCAATACGGATAGGATACAAGAATCAAGCATAGAAGGCATTAGAAATAAGCTCGAGGTTCTTTTTGATCAAAACGTAACCCTAGTTGAAAAAAATATCCCCATTAATAATGATACCATATCTTATCTACAAGGGTTGGATGGAGTCCAATACATTAATCCAGCGTACCAAGGTGTTGTAATGATTCAGTATAAGAATCAATCTCAAGTAACAAATGTTTTGGCAGTTAATTTTGAGAACATAACTGATATCATTCCCTCCATTAATTTGGATCTATATCAAGACAATTCTTCCTCAGTAAATCATGTGATCATTCCTCAAAAAATAGCCGAGAAGTTGTTTGTGAATACCTCAGAACCAAGAAAAAAAGATAACCAAGTCGCTTATTTTGATTTCAAGACTATTTACCCAAATATGGTTTCCATAAATGGGATAAGAGATATAATAGATTCTTCATCAACACAAAGTACTCTTTTCGTTCCTAGTCTATTGAATTCAACTGGAAATCCAATTATAGATAACTCAATTTTTATTGACATTAACAATGGTAAAGCAATTTTGCAGAAAAAAAATGATTATGATTTGCTTTTCATAACTTATAATGACATAGACAAAGTTGAATCCCTAGTCAGTCAGGTCCAAAAGTACTTTAACAATCAAGTTACCATATTAAATTCTTTAGAATTAGTAAAGAACATAACCAAATTCATTATAGGCATTTCAACATTCATTTCTAGCATTGCAGTTATCTCGCTCATAGTAGGGTCCATTGGAATCATCATCACAATATACACATCAGTGGTAGAGAGAACAAGGGAAATTGGAATTTTGAAAGCGCTCGGGGGCACTAACAGAGTCATTTTGGGAATGTTTTTGACTGAATCTATTTTTTTGGGTATAATAGGAGCATTCTTTGGGATAATATTTGGATTCATAGGAGCATATCTATTATTAAATGGCTTTTTATATTTCCTGAATTTACCACTTAGTATTCATCCAGTTTTTAATATCATTGAGATTTCGAAAATTGGTATTGTAGTTATTCTCTTGAGTATATTTTCTGGATTATATCCCGCATACAAAGGATCTAAAATTTCACCAGTAAATGCATTATCAAAGTTTTCGTGACAAAAATACAAAGTATTAATTATTTGGAAAGTCTCATATAACTAGATAAAATTGCTGCATATTTTTGCAATGCTAATGTTACACTAGGGAAGTTGGAGATATGAAAAAGTTTCAACTAACAGATAAACTGATTCCAAAGGGCGACCAACCAATGGCCATTAGAAACTTGGTAGATGGATTGGATCATAATAAGAAAAAACAAGTTTTATTGGGCGTCACAGGTAGCGGCAAAACATTTACAATTGCAAACGTTATTGCAAGACATAACAAGAATACACTCATTATTTCCCACAATAAAACGTTAGCAGCCCAACTTTACACAGAATTCAAAGAATTCTTTCCTCACAATAATGTTGGATACTTTGTAAGCTTTTATGACTATTATCAACCCGAAAGTTACATACCTCAAAGTGACACATACATAGAAAAAGATACCGAAATAAACGAAAAAATAGAGCAATTAAGATTAGAAGCGACCTCAATGTTACTATCCGGCGAACCGACGATAATCATAGCCACGGTATCCTGTATTTATTCGCTAGGTTCACCTCAGGAATGGAAGGCTCAGTCCATTTTACTTAAAAAAAACATGGTAATAGATAGACGTTCAATAATTCAACGTCTTGTTAAAATTAGATATGAGAGGAATGAAGTTGAGTCAAATAGCGGCTCATTTAGAGCCAAAGGTGATATCATAGAGATAATTCCAGCATATTCAAATCAGGTCATAAGGTTGAGTCTTTTCGGACAAACCCTTGAAAAAATTTACTTGATTGATAAGACAACAAGAACAATTATTAGGGAATTAGATTATGCAACGATATTTCCGGCAAAACATTACATAATTGATGAGGCGAGCCACAAAAAAGCCATTCAATCAATAAGAGATGAATTGAGACTATGGTTACCTCAATTACCAAGAGAATTGGAACGACAGAGATTATTGTCTAGGACCACATATGACATAGAAATGTTATCAGAATTAGGATATTGCAATGGGATCGAGAATTACTCAAGGCATTTTGATGGGCGACAACCAAATCAACCCGCTTACTGTTTATTAGATTTTTTTGATCAAGATTTCTTGTTGGTAATCGATGAATCTCATGTAACTATCCCTCAGATAATGGGAATGTATAAAGGAGATTATTCCAGAAAGAAATCCCTGGTAGATTTTGGTTTTAGATTACCTAGTGCATTTGATAATAGGCCCCTCAAGTTTGAAGAATTTGAAAGGTATCTAAACAATGTAATATTTGTTTCAGCTACTCCTGGAAGATATGAACTCGATAATAATAGCAACGTTGTTGAACAGCTAGTACGGCCGACTGGACTGGTAGATCCAGAAGTTGAAATAAGAAAGACGAATGATCAAATGGCAGACCTCATAAGGCAAATCAATGAAAGGGTTGCAAAGCAACAAAGAGCTTTAGTCACAACTTTGACTAAGAAGATGGCCGAGGATATGGCTGACTACCTTTCAAGAAATAGGATTAAGGTAAGATACATACATTCGGAGATAAACGGACTTGAAAGGACAGAACTTTTAAGAAAATTACGAGTGGGAGAATTTGATGTGCTCGTGGGCATTAACCTTTTGAGAGAGGGATTGGATTTGCCCGAAGTTGCACTTGTCGCAATTTTAGATGCTGATAAAGAAGGGTTTTTGAGAAATTATAGTAGCCTCATACAAACTTTTGGGAGAGCAGCTAGAAACATCGACGGTAAGGTGATCTTGTACTCAAACTCCATAACCAAATCCATCAAGGAAGCGGTGCTTGAAACTAACAGAAGACGTAAGAAACAGATCGAATATAATTTGAGTAACAAAATAGAACCAAAGAGTATTTCAAAACCCATCCCCCAAAAGAATCTAAATATTTCCAATACCCTTGTAGATCTTAAAACTATGACACGTAACGATTTAATAGAATTATCTGCCAAGTTAGAGATTCAAATGAACAAATACGCTGAGGATCTTGAATTTGAGAAAGCAATTGAACAGAGAGAGAATCTACAAAAGGTTAAACAAATCTTGCTAAGACAAGTTAGTAAATAATTCGAAATGGATAATAAAATTATAATAAAAGGTGCTAAACAGCACAATTTGAAAAACATAGATCTTGAAATTCCCAAGAATAGATTAGTAGTTATTACAGGTTTATCTGGTTCAGGAAAATCCACCCTAGCTTTTGATACTATTTTCGCAGAAGGTCAGAGAAGATATGTTGAATCTCTCTCTGCATACGCCCGTCAATTTCTTCAAATAATGGACAAGCCAGATGTGGATTCTATAGAAGGATTATCTCCAGCCATTGCTATTCAACAGAAAACAACGAACAAGAATCCCCGCTCTACAGTAGGCACAATTACCGAGATATATGATTACATGAGATTACTATATTCAAAAATTGGTACTCCATATTGCCCCAATTGCAACAGAGAGATTTCCTATCAATCCCTCGACACAATCGTAAGCTCGATCCTAAACATAGTAAATATTAAGGATGGAGGAATCATGTATATATTATCCCCTATTGTTAAAGAAAGAAAAGGTACTCATGAAAAGACGTTGCAGGATCTTAAAGAAGATGGTTACTCACGAATCAGAGTAGATAAGGAGATCATAGATGTGAGTGAACGGGACCATCTTGACATCATACCACCTCAGGAGAGACATCTAAGACATTCCATAGAGGCGGTCATAGATAGAATAGTAATGGAGAATACCACTATAGAAAAAGACAGAATTTCTGAATCTGTACAAACAGCAATTGAGAAAAGTGGAGGAATTGTTTCGGTACTTTTTGGAAAGGATGAAATTCTGTTTTCTCAGAAGAATTCATGTCCCAATTGCAATATAAGTATCGGTGAGATGGAACCAAGGTCATTTTCATTTAACTCCCCTTTTGGTGCCTGTGGTAAGTGCCATGGATTAGGGATTGAAACAGAATTTGACCCTGACTTGATAATACCAGATAGGAAACTAAGCATTTTAGATGGAGCAATAAAGCCATGGTCTTCTGGACAATTTTCAAGTTTTAGGACCTCAATGCTAAAGGACGTAGGCAAGAGATTTGGATTTAATTTGAATACACCAATCAATAGACTGAGCAAAAACCAGCTGGATGTAATCTTATATGGTACCGATTTGCGAATAAAATATAATTACACCTCAAAATCAAGCGATAGTTCTTGGGAATATTCAGGAAAATTTGAGGGAGTAATTTCTAATTTACAAAGAATTTTTAATGAAACTGAATCAGAATCTAAACGTGAAGAAATCAGAAGGTTTATGATAGAAAAGCCTTGTGAAAGTTGCAAAGGGCAAAGATTAAAGAAGGAAATTTTGGCAGTAAAAATCAATGGGTGTTCAATAATAGATGTTTGTAATCTTTCTGTTGATCAAGTCATTGATTTTTTCCGAAATTTGACTCTGGATGTTTCTTCTTCAATCATTTCTAAACAGATACTCAAGGAAATTAATAACCGATTGCAGTTCTTGTCAAATGTTGGCCTGAATTATTTAACCCTGAATCGAAATGCAGGAACGCTATCCGGTGGGGAATCACAAAGGATTAGACTTGCTACTCAGATCGGAACTAATCTTACAGGAGTTCTTTATGTATTGGATGAACCTACAATTGGGCTGCATCAAAGAGATAATAAACTTTTAATAAATACCCTCTTTAAATTGAGGGATATTGGTAACACCGTTATAGTTGTAGAGCATGATGAAGAAATAATCAAGAATGCAGATTGGCTTATAGACATTGGTCCTAAAGCTGGAGTCCATGGTGGACAGGTAATAGCAGAAGGAGAATTAGAAAATGTGTTACTTAATCCGAACTCCATTACAGCAGCTTATCTGAATGGGAAAAAAACAGTAAATGAGGATTATAAAAGGATTGTCATAGGTGAAAAATTTCTCAAAATCGCGGGAGCTAGGGAAAACAACCTGAAAAATATTAGCCCATCATTTCCTTTAGGAGCTATCACTGCAGTAACGGGTGTTTCTGGTTCGGGTAAATCAACTTTGGTAAATGATATATTATTCAATTACTTAAGCAATCATTTTTACAAATCAAAGTACAAGGTTGGAATAAATGATGGAATTAGTGGAGTAGAATCAGTAGACAAAGTCATAGGCATTGATCAAGCACCAATTGGAAGGACTCCAAGGTCAAACGCAATCACCTATGTCAATGCATTTACCTATATTAGAGATTTGTTTGCAAAAACTCAGTTGTCCAGAGAAAGAGGATATAAAATGGGGAGATTTTCGTTTAACTTGCCTAGCGGAAGATGTGACATGTGCGATGGCGCAGGTGTCAGAAAAATTGAAATGCAATTCCTTCCAGATGTTTATATTACTTGTGACCAGTGCAAAGGAAATCGTTACAACAATGATACTTTGGAAGTACGATACAAGAGAAAAAACATTGCCGAAGTACTAGATATGACTGTTGAAGAAGCATTAGAATTTTTTAAAAATAACATTCCTATCAAGAATAAATTGAAATTATTGGATGAGGTAGGTTTGGGATATTTACACTTAGGCCAATCGGCCACCACATTATCAGGTGGGGAGGCACAGCGGATCAAATTAGCTACGGAATTATCCAAAAAGGATTCTGGAAATACAGTTTATATCCTTGACGAACCCACTACCGGACTTCACTTCGCAGATGTAAAAAAGCTACTAAAGATCCTAACTAGATTGAGGGACCTAGGCAACACCATCATTGTCATAGAGCATAATCTAGATATAATATCATCTGCAGATTGGATCATCGATCTTGGACCTGAAGGCGGAAACAACGGAGGTTACATAATATCTACTGGTACTCCGGAGTCTGTTTCAAATGATCCAAAGAGTTATACGGGAAAATTTCTTAAAGATAAGTTGAACTCCGTCAAAAACAACGAAATTGTTTTGAAAAATAGCTAGGTGGTGAAATTGGAGACGAGTGTTTTGATAAAATCAGTGTGATGAATCAAGGTGAAGGAATGGTTTTAAGGATACGAAAATGATTACCGATATTAGAGATTACTTAAGATACCCTTATCCTAGCGAACCTGGCGTCTACTTAATGAAAGACAATAAACGACAAGTCATATACATCGGCAAGGCAAAAAACCTTCGTAAGAGAATCACGAGTTATTTTACCCATCCGAGAACCACCCAGCCGGAGAGATCAGGTTGGAAAACAAATGTGTTAGTTTCTCGAATCCAAAGTATAGACTACATTATTACTGACAACGAAATTGAAGCTTTTTTGCTTGAATCCAATCTTATAAAGAAATACCGACCGATATTTAACATAGAACTTAAAGATCAGCAAAGGTACACTTACTTAAAAATTACTGATGAAAAGTTCCCTAGGTTAAACGTAGCTAGAAGAAACCGAAATGGAGAATTTACGGGTACTAAAGGTGATATAATCGGACCTTTTGTGAAGGGTAGTTCAAGATACTTGTCTGTGGGATTGTTAAGAAAAATGTTTAAGGTTAGAATCTGTAATACCCTGCCAAAGAGTGAATGTTTGGAATACTACATGGGAAATTGCGATGCACCTTGTATCAACAAAATAAGTGAGGAAAAATACAAAGAAAATATAAATTCCTTAAAAAATATTTTAAAAAACAATGATAGTTTGAGCACTTTTTGCAACAAATTAGAAGATGAGATGAAAATAGCTTCCCAGAGCCAAGATTATGAAAAGGCGATCTATATAAGAGATACACTTCACCGATTAAAAAACATCCTTCAGTACCAAAAAATGGAAATCTATAATCCACAAGGCATAATAGAAGAGTACATTGGGATAATTGAAGACAAGTATGAGGAAGTTGCGCATGTTATGACATTAATTAGTAAAAATGGAGTAATCAACGATATGAAGAAGTATCAGTTTGACCTTTTGGGTGACAATTCAATTGAGAATTTCATTTTTCAATACTACCTTACTACTTCTATTATTCCTAGTTTCATTTACATTAATAAGGAAATCAAGGAACCAGAAAAATTGGAAAAAATTTTGTTACAGCTGACAAAAACAAGAATAAAATTGGTATCACTTGAGAAGGAGAACAGTAAGAACGACAAACAAGCTGATCATAACTCACAAAACAAAAAGGATATAATGCAATTGATATTGAACAATTTGAAAACCCATATTTCCAAAAAACATGAACCTGCATTGGATGAATTGATGCAGATCCTAACTCTCAGTAAACTTCCTTATATAATTGATTGTTTTGACATTTCTAATTTTGGTAATGAATTTGCCACCGGGGCGTCTACTCGATTTATTAATGGCACTCCAGAAAAGAGTGGATACAGAAAATTCAAAATAAGAAATGTAAATCACCAAAATGATTTCATGATGATTGAGGAAATTATCAAAAGACGATACGAATTAAGAACAAATTCGGTTGAAAGTTTTACTAAATTAAAAAAAGGAAGGCTTCCAGATTTGATTGTAATTGATGGAGGAAAGGGTCATCTGAATGTAGCTTTAAAAGCCCTTAAGAGAATAGGCCTAGAGCAAATCGAATGTATCTCCTTGGCCAAGGAAAATGAAGAAGTTTATACCAGATATTCTTCCAAACCAGTGGTTCTTTCAAAGAATCAAAAATCACTTATGATACTCCAACATATAAGAGATGAATCACACAGATTTGGTTTAGCTTATAATCGAAAATTACGTAAAGAAAGGTTAAAGGAGCAAATCTAGACGAAATCAAGATAATCGCTTGTGGTAGGGGGTTGGGATTCAATTAAGAAGATAGTAATTTAAAGGAAGTCCGTCAAAATTATAATCTTGATGAAAATCCCAGGGATTGTAATTGCAGGAACCACGAGTGGAGTCGGAAAGACAACGATTTCAATGGCGATTATGTACGGTTTAGAAAAAAGAGGATATAAAATTCAACCCTATAAAATTGGACCAGACTATATTGATCCTTCTTATCATAACATTATTACAAAACGGAAATCGAGGAATTTAGACGTATGGCTTATGGGTAAACCCGGTCTAATCAAATCTTATTACAAAAATTCAAAGGATGCGGACATTACAGTATTAGAGGGAGTAATGGGCCTATATGACGGTATTAACGGAAAAAATAACTTTGCCAGTACTGCACACATTTCAGAAATATTGGACCTTCCAGTAGTACTAGTTGTAGACGCAAGGAAGGCGGCCAGATCTGTTGCAGCAATAGTATATGGTTTTATAAAGTTTAGTAGAAATATCAAAATTTCTGGGATTATCTTGAACAATTTAGCAAGCGAAAGACATTTGAAATTTGTTACCGATGCATTTGATTCTAGCATCAAATTACCTATTATAGGTAATATATATAACAATAAGAAATTAACATACCATGAAAGACACTTAGGACTAATCCCCGGTATGGAACTAAATTCAGAAGATGAGAAATCAATAGTTGTGAAAACCAGATCGATTTCAGAGAATATTGACTACGACAATCTGATTCAAATTATCGAAAAGCATCATAAATCAACGCTTCATGAATCAAATACGACGAAATCCTTTTCTAACGGATTCGATGAGAATAAATCACAAATTAATCAGCATGCTTCAAAACCCAAAATCCTTGTAGCATTGGACAAATCATTCAATTTTTATTATCAAGACAACTTGGACCTTCTTTCTGAAAGAGTTCAAATAGAGTTTTTCAGTCCTATCGCTGATACAAGTATCTCTCCAGAATGTGCAGGCATTATTTTAGGAGGAGGGTTTCCCGAAGTAATTGCGGATAAACTTGAAAAAAACTCCGAGATGAGAAAGAAAATAAAGAAACTAGTTGATGATGGGATACCGATCTACGCTGAATGTGGAGGGTTAATGTATTTGACGAAATCAATTTCTGGATTTGAGAACAGAAAGAGAAAATACAAGATGGCAGGAATATTCGACGCGGATACCCTGATGACTGGTAAATTGACTTTAGGTTACACAGAAGGCCAATTGATTCACAATCAATCTTTCTTAAAAAGCATGAGACAAATCAAAGGTCATGAATTCCACTATTCAATGGTGATACCTCAATGCAAAGATATTAAGATGATATATCGCCTCAAAAAAGGTAAAGGGATAATAGACGGAAAAGATGGATTTAGTGAACAAAATTGTGTTGCCTCATATATGCACATTCATTTTATTAATTCACATATATCTAAAAATTTTACATACAGTTGTTTAGAATATATGAGAAAAAAATGATTCCGCCCCTTTGTCAAAAATTACTAATTTGTTTATTTACCTCCCCTAGACAAGTACATTAACATCAACGAATTGATAATCGATGACGCTGCTGAGCTACCTCCTTTTCTTCCAGTGTTTGTGATAAAAGGGACATTTATATTCAAAAGATCCCTCTTGGACTCTACTGCAGAGACAAACCCCACTGGAATCCCAATTACCAATAGGGGAGATATTTCTTTCGCCTCAATCATAGATATTACTTCATATAGAGCTGTTGGCGCGTTACCAATAATTACAATTCCTTTGTCTATCTGTCTTGCACACTCCCTCATTGCTAATTCCGATCTTGTTTTATTAGATATTTTTGAAATTTCTTTAAGTTTAGGGTCGTTAATCATACAAACACCCTCAATACCGATATCAGACATAGATTTCTTATTGATCCCGTGCAATACCATTTCTACATCCGTAACGATACGTGAATTTTTAGAAAATGCCAAACATGCAGAGTCTATAGCATCTTTAGAAAAAATTATTCGATCTGACCGTGCAAAATCAAAATCTGCAGTTGCATGAATTACTCTCCTTACTATGGTCCACTGGTCCTCTGTATAATCATGTTTACCTATCTCTGATTCAATTATATCGAAACTTTGCTTTTCAATACCAAAAGCACGTTTAGACATGTCACGTGTAGTTGGATTACCAATATTATAATCCTCGGTATTGTTACTAAAATAATCCACTTTTTGTCTCGGCCTCCCTTGCTAAAGATATTACCAAATCGACCATTGAAGAATTAACTCCAATATGTGAAGTAATAGAAATATTTTTGAATCCAAATTTTTCTTGTGCCTTTTCTAAATCTACCAGAATATCCTTTTGGATGTGTATACCCTTATGTAAAAAATACGGAATCACAATTATTTTGTCGGGTTTTGTATCAATACAATCCTTAATACCCTCTTCGATATTTGGGGGTTCCAATTCTAGGAAACAGAATTTAACATTTTTGTAAACTGCTTTCAAGCTCTGTACAGTGAACAAAAAAGCTTCTCTAGCCCTTTTATCACTACTCCCATGCCCTATGAGTAACAAACAGAAATTTTTGTTAAGTTCTGTTCCTTCTTGTTTCGTTAGTCTTTGAACATGACTAAGTACAATTTCAGAAATTGTAGGCTGATATGATAAGGGTTTAGTTATAACCATTTTCGTTTCCTTGGAATTGATTATCAGTGCTGATCTTTTGACTGCATCTTTAAGTTTCATTCCAGGGTACAGAAAGTATGGAACAATCGTAATAGATTCTGCTCCTTGAGTTATACATTTATGAATTCCTTCATCTATAAATGGTGGAACCACCTCAAGAAAGCAATAATCCACGTAGTCATATTCTGTCTTGTCCTTAATTAGGTAACACGTTTCTTGAAGTTCATCTTGGACTTCTTTCATCTTGCTCCCTCGATCAATTATAAGTAATGCCTTTTTCATTCCATTTGCACCCTACTAATTGCGACAGTCAAATCCGGTGGAAACTTGTATTTTGGTACTACGAGATTGCCATTAGATTCCGCTATAGAGGAGGCCTCCGCAACGCTCGAGGTACCTTCAAACCTTCCTACTATCTCTGACGGATTTGGGACATTTATCTTATCTAATTCATCTCTAGGAAACAGAATCAACGGAAAATTATTGTTCTTACAATAATCATCTAATCCCTTTATACGTTTTCCCTTATCTAATGAAGCAATGGACTTTATACTACCAAAACTAAGCTGAGATTCTTCTAGGACCTTTTTGATTCCTGTTTGAATAGTTTCCTCAGTAGTATTCCAGTGAAGTCCCACTCCAATAACCAAAGTTTTTGGTCTATATAGAACTGATTTATTTAGTACAGTATCATTGGTGATTATCCTATCGCTTATTATAATAGCTCCTTTAATCTCGTCCTGTAATAAATCATATAGATTTGTTACTAACTTTATGTTTTTGGGTAATTTATCCATATCCCACCAGTCTTTTTCCCCGGCATCCTGAAAAACACCTATTTTCTCTTCGTTTACCATCATTGCACTAACCCTTGTAACATTTCTTAAATCTTCGATGGTCCATCCAAATTTCTTTCCAAGCAGATCTATTGCAATGGTATTGTTTACGTCTGCCGCAGTAGTAATCACAGGAATAGCGTTAAGCATCCCAGAAATTCTCAAAGTTAATTCATTTGCACCTCCCAAATGTCCAGATAGAGTACTAATTGCAAATTTTGCTGTATCATCAATAACGACTACGGCAGGATCGGATTTTTTATCCCGTAAAAATGGAGAAATCAAGCGGATTACTGCACCAAGTGAAAATATACAAATAATTGACGAATAGTTGCCAAATAATGCCCCTATTTTTTGAGATACAGGTTCTGCAAAATATATAATCTTGGATTCAGAGGTCCTAAATTTGTCAGGAACATAAATATCTGAATCATTCATTCTGTTTTGAATTTGTTTGGCAATAGCAATACCATTCTTTGTGATTGCTATTATGGCTGTTTTGTAATTAGTATTGATATTATCCATGGCAGAATTATTCCTAAGGTAATCCAATTAGTACTAACATTATAATATATTTCTAATTTGCCAAATAAACTCTCAGCCGGCTTGATAAATCAAGTTTGTCACAAGCCAATCTAACTATGAATGTGTACCATTAGCGACAATATCGAAAATCCACCTCCACCAGTATTTCTTTACTCAAAAACCAAGCAAACCTCAATTTTATTTCATTTTCAAAATAGACATGAACGCTATTTTGGATATCTGCCTACCACGTTTCCGTTAAAGTCGAATAATAATACTTCAATCAATAGCTGGTTGCCAGAATAATTTTTAAGTTGTTTAACAGCCTCTCTGCAAATTAGGTCATAAAAACCTACAATGGAATTTGAATCAATTATTTCAGAAACATGTCTGGCAGTATTTGCATTTACTATTGAGTCAACAAGTTCTTTATTTGCACCCGATTCCTCGGCTAATCTTGCCATGAAATCCATGCTCACATGGGAACCTCTTACATGGGTTTGTTTTACGCCCATTGCAATTTTTGTAAGCTTCCCAATAAATCCGCCAATGAAGATCCGCTTAACACCTTTATCATGACACTGTTTCACACTAAAGCCAGCGAAGTCGCCCATTTGAATATAGCAATGTTCAGGATATCTTTCTTGAAATAGATGTTTCATAAAATCTTCACTTCTTCCCCCAGTTGTAAGAATAAAAGTATCTGCTCCTTGAGCAATTCCGACATCCAATCCCTGTCTAATGGCTGCTGCAAAAGAAGCAGTAGAATAAGGTAATACAATTCCGGTAGTTCCTAGAATGGAAATACCCCCTATAATTCCCAATCGAGGATTGTCAGTTTTTATAGCTATCTCGGCGCCCTTAGGAACGGTAATAGTTATAGCAATTCCAAATGATTTTGTTGAATCGATGTTCTTGCTTAAAACTTCATCCACGGAATCTTTTATCATTTTTAAGGGCACAGGATTTATGGCATGACTACCAATAGGCAATCCTAAACCTGGTTTAGTTACTTTTCCCACCCCTATACCACCTTTCACTTGTACACTTCCGGCTTCGGACGTAAACTCCACTGTGGACAAAATTTCAGCTCCATGAGTTACGTCTGGATCATCCCCGCCATCTTTGATCACCGAACAGGTGACACGCGAGTCATCTACTCTCGTCCATGCAATTGGCAGTTCTACTATCTTACCCTTTGGAAGGGTTATTTGAATTTCTTCATAGATTTCCTTTCCAAGTAATGTTTGTAAAGCAGCTTTGGTAGCAGCCGCCGCTGATGTACCGGTTGTAAGACCAGTGCGTAATTGACCTTTTTTCCTTTTTTCCTTAACTTCTTTTGGAAGATCTTGTTCTTTTTCAGCTATTGATAAATCATTAATAAAAGTATCATCAGAATCGATCAAGAGTATTTACACTTGCCATAATTACCTAAAATTTAGAAAAAGGTCCCTTTTAATTAAATTATGATGAATCCAAACCTCTTAAGACTTCAGACTTATCCGTTCGCTCCCAGTTAAAGTCAGGGTCACGTCTTCCGAAATGACCGTATGCGGATGTTTTCTTGTATATAGGTCTTTTTAGGTCTAAGGTTCTAACTATTCCCGCCGGGCTAGTATCGAAAACCTCTTTAACTTTTGCTTCGATTTTTTCCTCATCCACTTTAGATGTCTTGAATGTATCCACCATAATAGAAACCGGTTTTGCTACTCCGATTGCATACGCTATTTGAACCTCACATTTGGTGGCCAGTTCGGATGCAACAATATTTTTTGAGATATATCTAGCCATATAGCACGCAGACCTATCGACTTTAGTTGGATCTTTTCCTGAAAAGGCACCCCCACCATGTCTGCCCATACCTCCGTAGGTATCTGCTATAATTTTCCTACCAGTTAAACCCGTATCACCAGGAGGTCCGCCTATAACAAATCGGCCAGTAGGATTAACAAATATCTTTGTATCCGGTGTTATCCAATCGGTACATACAGGTCTTATTACATGCTTTACAATTTCTTCTGTCAACTGATCCTGGTATATGTCTGGAGAGTGTTGCGTAGATAAAACAATGGTATCTATAGATTTGGGTCGATTGTCCTCATAAATCACCGACACTTGGGATTTTCCATCGGGTCTAACCCAGTCCAGTTCTTTCTTCTTTCTTACTTCAGATAAGCGTAATGAAAGGTTATGAGCTAAAGTAATTGGCAAAGGCATTAATTCAGGGGTTTCATTTATAGCAAACCCAAACATCAATCCTTGATCTCCTGCCCCTTGTTCTCTTTCGTGATTAGATGTAACTCCTATAGATATATCTGGACTTTGTTCATGAAGTGAAACCAAAACTGAGCAGGTGTTTCCATCAAAACCGTATTCTGGTTTATTGTAACCAATATCATTTATTTCGTTTCTTACGATTTCTTGGATATCTAACTTATTTCTCGACGTTACCTCTCCTGCCACTATCACCACACCGGTGGTGGTCATTGCTTCTACTGCGACTCTTGCCTCTGGATCGTATCTTAGAAATTCATCAAGAATGGAATCAGATATCCTATCACAAATCTTGTCAGGGTGACCCTCTGTCACACTCTCGGATGTAAAAATAAACTTTCTCGATTGCATTGTTACCCTTTATTGATTATCCTCTATCTCTAACTTTTAGAATTCTTTTTCTAACTTAATGAATAGAACATTATTTCCTCTGATAACTACCTTGCCATAATTTGCCAACAGATCAGAACCATCAAACTCCTCTGCATCAACTAGTATTAGATTCATATAAGAATCGACATTTGACATTTTACCTCTGTACTCAATTTCGCTTTTCAGCCTTACAGCAACTTTTCTATTTAAAGAACGCTGTAGTACATTTAGTGGTCTTTTGGTAGGTTGTTGGGAAGGTGTTGATGCCATATTGTTAATCAAGTGTGAAAGGACCCTAGGCTACAATAAAAAGCTTCCTCTGGCCACATTTATTTTACCAAGATTTTTATTTACGAGTCTCAAAATTTTGAACATAACCACACATCTAGACAAGTTAAGTAATTTGCTTGAAAGTTTCAATGAAGCTGGAAGTCTGATTGAATTTGCTGGAGAAAAAGGATCGGGAAAGACCTCCCTATTACATATGATTTGTGCAAAAAATACATTACTGAACAAAAAAACTTTATACGTTGATAGCTCTGGAGGGTTCAAACCAGAAATAATACACGATTATTTGGAAAAATCAACTCACGTGCATAGTCAAGGAATGATAAATCAATATTTAAGAAGTATAACATACGTTAGAATATACGAGCCTGATATCATACTTAGCGTTTTGCGAAGGATTAGGTTGATGGATATAGATTGTGTAGTTATAGATGATATGATACTTTTATGTCTTCATAGCCTTAGATCAAAAATGAGATTTGAAGTTAGAAAGTTTGTTAGGGATATGGCGATTATGGCATTGTTCAAAAGGATAAACATCATTTTTACAAACACAGTAATAAACAGATTTGAGTCTCTGGGTAGCGAACCAATCTCTTACGAGTTATTTTACAATGACTTGGTAAGATATGTCCATGTGAAAAGTATGTTAAAAAAAACCAATAATGGAATAAACTGTAACTTTATCTACCCGAAAAAACTAGATACTCTAGAATTGCAAACCTGGCCTGATCACAAATTTGCACAATAAGATTTAAAGCATACTAGAAATTATTCTAGTAAAAAGTAATAGATTTATAGAATAAAAGAATCATAAGAAATCATTATTTATTCTACTCAGGTATCTCTAAGAAGTAACTAAGAGAATGTATAATTATAATTATGAAAAAAACTACAATAAAGTAGTTGTTATCGGCCTTGGCCAA
>LLBY010006702.1_pt1 | contig 31313 bp, 18 predicted proteins | sample 1489401 | NCBI WGS metagenome assembly LLBY01 (sample SAMN04092656, study PRJNA295927) | soil metagenome | biome: Soil prokaryotic community; feature: Bulk soil; isolation source: soil from tomato rhizosphere | host: tomato cultivar Hawaii 7996 | place: South Korea | collected 2011-11-01 | reverse complement strand
GCCCAATACTTCAGGTCGTGCAGGAAACACGCGGGGTAGAGGCTCACGCCCCGCCACTCGTTCACCCAGCCGGTGCAGCCGTCGCTCACGAAAGGCCGGGCAGGCGGATCCTTCGCGATGCGCGCGGCCAAGGCGGGCAATTCGTAGTGCGCACAGAGAGCGGCGATCTCGGCGAGCGACACCTCCGCGCCGATTTTCGGCAGGTCGTAGGGGCGCAGGATGGGGTGGGGCATGGAGCGAGAGCGGGGAGCGCGGGGCGGTTAGGTGCGGGCGAGGAGTGCGGCGGCGGAGGAGCGCGCGGGCGTTTGAGCGCGGGCGGGAGGCTGTCCTTTGGCCGGCGGGGGCGCCGGCCACACGTTTATTTTTCACGCGGAAGCTTTTTCAACGCTTCGCGGGCGCGGTGTTTGGCGGCGTCGTCGTAGAGCTCGGTCGAGGGCAGGGCCAGGCCGCGCTCGAAGCAGGCCTTCGCCTCGGTCTCGCGGCCGGCCGCGAGGTAGGCGAAGCCCAGCTCGAGGTGGTGCGGCACGCGGTGCGGTGCGAGCGCGACGGCTTTTTCCAGGCTGCGGATCGCCTGGGCGTGCGAGGCCGCCGGCAGGCCGCCGTAGATCATGCGCACGAAAAATCGCCTGGCCGCGCTCAGCGACGCCACCTCGTGGTGCCAGCGCCCGAGCACGTGGTGCGCCCAGTCGAGGTCGGGATCGAGGGCGACGGCGCGCTCGGCCTCCCGGAGCACGAGACGGGAGTATTCGATCTTGGCGCGGGTGTCGCTGAACACGGCCAGCTTGCCGTGGCATACCGCGAGCGTGAGCACGTTGACGGCGTTGTCCGGCGCGAGGGCGACGGCGCGTTTCGCATAGGCGAGGGCCTTGCCCGCCTGGGCTTTTTTTGCCGCCTTGCCCTCGGTCTCGAGCGTGAGGTCGGAGAGCTGCCGGGCGATTTTTTGCAGGATCACCGGGTCGTCCGGACGCAGACGGTCGGCCTCCTGGTAAAACTCCAGGGCGCCCGCGACATCGAAGGCCCGCTCGGCGGCGGCGGCGCGGGCGAGCAGGGCGTCCACCTCGCCGGCGGTCGCGGCCTCGTCCGCCCTCGTCGGCGCGGCGGCGAACAGCGCGGCGGCGAGGAGCAGGCGTGGGAGCGCGCGGCGGATCATCCGGCACGGTGGCCGGCCGGGGAGTTTTTGCAACCGGCGCTCAGAACAGCTCCGCCAGGCCGGCCAGGTAGGCGTCGAACCAGCGGTATCCGCCGAGGAAATACACGCCGCCCGCCACCGCCAGCATGGGGCCGAAGGGCACCTGCACGCCGAGGGCGAGTTTCTCCGCCTCCTCGCCCTCGCTCACCTCGGCGCGCGGCGCGATGGGGGCCTTTTTGCCCGAGGCCTTTTGCCAGGCCCAGGCCAGCGCCACCCAGACGGTGCCGACGATGGCGCCGCCAAAGACGCTGAACAACGCGCCCTGCCAGCCGCAGAAGGCCCCGATGGCGCCGACAAACTTCACGTCGCCGAAGCCCATCGCCTCCTTGCGCAGCACGGCCTCCGCCACCAGCGCGATCCAGAGCACGATGCCCGAGCCGATGAGCAGGCCCACCAACCCCACGCCACCGGAGCGCAGATGCGCGAGCAGCGGAAAATCCGCCGTCACCGCGTGCAGCGAAGGCGCCGCGAAGGACAGCACGACGCCGAGCACGCCCAGCCCGATCGTGAAGGTGTCCGGGATGATCATGTGGTCGAGGTCGATGAAGGTCGCGCATACCAGGCAGGCCACGAAGAGCATGCCGATCACGGCCTTGACGGGCGAAAACTGGAGCGCGCAGGCGAGGAAGAGCCCGGCGGTGAGCAGTTCCACGAACGGGTAGCGAAACGAGTAGGGCCGGCCGCAGCAGCGCGCCTTGCCGCGCAGGACGAACCAGGAGAGCACGGGGATGTTGTCGAACCACGCGATGGGTTGGCCGCAGGCGCAGCGCGAGCCGGGCGTGACGATGGATTTGTCCAGCGGCATGCGGTAGATGACCACGTTGAGAAAGCTGCCGACGATGGCGCCGAAGAGCGCGGCGCAGACGGGAAAAAACCAGGGAAATTCGGCGGCGAAGGCGGCGAGATCGTAGTTCATGCGAGGGCGGGCGGAGGCGGGGAGGGAGGCGGTTGAGAAAGCGGTGGGTTCAAACGGACGCGGACTAGGGGGCGCCGCTCAAGCCGCGAATTTCCGCAGGTTTTTCAGCGCGACCTCGAACTCCTTCGGCAGCGGCGCGGAGATCGTCACCGGCTCGCGCGTGGTCGGGTGCGTGATCGTGAGCGCGCTCGCGTGCAGGGCCAGGCGGTCGATCAGCGGGCGCTCCTCCTCGCGGCCCTTGTAGCCGCGTTTCAGGTCGGAGAGCCGCAGCCGCACGTCGGGCACGCCGTAAAACGGGTCGCCGAGGATGGGCGCGCCCGCCGCCGCGAGGTGCACGCGCAGCTGATGGGTGCGGCCGGTGAGCGGCGAGCACTCCACCCACGCGAAGACCCGCCCCTGGCGGTCGTGGAAACGCTCCAGGGTGCGAAACACCGTCGTGCAGGCCTTGCCGCCGCGGCGCTTGAACACGCGCATGCGGCCGGGCTGCGTCTCGTCCTCGCCGAGCGCGAGATCGAGGGTGAACTCGTCCGGCAGCCGGCCCGACCCGTCGCGCGCGGGCTTCACCACCTTCATCGCCTCCGCGACGGGCGGGACGTAGCAGAGCGCGTGGTAGGTTTTTTTCGCCGTCTTGCCCTGGAACTGGCCCGACACGAAATCGAGCGACACCTTGTCCTTCGTGCACAGCACCACGCCGGAGGTGTCGGCGTCGAGCCGGTGCACGTTGGCAACGTGGTCGCCGAGTTTCGCGTGCACCAGCGTCATGAGGTTGGCGCGTTTTTTGTCCCAGCGATCCGGCGCGATGAGCAGGCCGCCGGGCTTGTCGAAAGCGATCAGCGCGTCGTCCTCGTGCAAAATGGGCGGAAGCATGCGCACCAAAGCGTCGCGCCCGGGCCCGCGTGCCAATCGCGAAATCACGCCGCGCCCCGGCCGCGTTTTCACCCGGTCCCGCGCGGGCGCGACGCGAGGCGCGGCTAAAAAAATCCGCAAAGCGTTTGGCCGGACCTGAATTCCCTTGCGACACCTTCGGGCGCGCCCTTGCTCGCGCCATTCGCGGCCAGTCTTCGCCGATGCCCACACCGTCCCAGTCCCTTTTCGCGTTTGGCGCCGGTTGGTCGGGCGCCTGGATGACCCGCCGCATGCGCGCCCGGGGCTGGGCCCTCGCCGCGCAAAAACGCCACGCCTACGCCCTGCGCCGCGCCTACGCCCGCACCTCCCGCGGCAAATCCCAGGGCATCGAGGCGGGCATGCGCGAGCAGGCCTGGCGCGACCGCGTGCCGCTGGGCACCTACGAGAAAATCGCGCCCTTCATCGAGCGCATGATGGCGGGCGAGGCCGACCTGCTCTGGCCGGGACGTTGCCGCCACTTCGCGACCTCGTCGGGCGTCACCGACGCGCACGCCAAGTGCCTGCCCGTCACGGCGGAGTTGTTCGCGCATTTCCGGCGCGCCGGCGCCGACGCGCTCCGCTGCTACACCGCGCGCACCGGTCGCGTCTCCATCTTCGGCGGCAGGCAGCTGCTGCTCGGCGGCGCCATCGCGCCCACGCCGGGCGGGCCGGCTCCTGAGCAATCCGTGGGCGCGGGCGACATAGGCGGCTTCACCGCGCTGCATCTGCCGGCCTGGGCGGAGCGAGCCCTCTACGAGCCCGGCCCCGAGATCGCCCGCCTCGAGGACTGGCCGGCCAAGCTCGACGCCATCGCGAAACGCTGCGCGCGCCTCGATGTCCGGCTGCTCGCCGGCCGGCCCGACAGCCTGCTCCAGCTCGCCGCCGCGCTTTTCGCCGAGGCGGGCAACGCGTCCGGCGGCGCGCTCCCCGACACCTTGCGCAAGCTCTGGCCGGCTTTCGAGTGCCTGGTCCACAGCGGCCTGCCGATCGGACCTTTTGCGGCCGGGCTGCGCGCGGTTTGCGGCAACGGCGTGCGTTTCCACGAGGTGTATGCCGCCACGGAGGCGCTTGTCGCAGCCCAGGACGCCGAGCCCGAGGCGGGCCTGCGTTTGCTCGCCGACGCGGGCGTTTACTACGAGTTTTTGCCGCTGTCGGACTACGACGAGACCCGGGTCTCCCAGCTCGGCCCGAAGGCCCTTCCGCTTGAGGGCGTGAAGCCGGGCGTGGACTACGTGCTCGTTCTCAGCACCCCCGGCGGCCTCGTGCGTTACGTGATCGGCGACATCGTCCGCTTCACCTCGACCGAGCCCGCGCGCCTCGTTTACGCCGGCCGCACCCGCCTGCGGCTCAACGCCTTTGGCGAGGACCTGCTCGAGAGGGAGCTCACCGACGCCCTCACCCTCACCTGCTCCCGCCATGGCTGGCAGGTGGTCAACTTTCACGTCGCGCCGAAATTCACCAACTCGCTCACCAGCCAGAAGCGCGGCAGCCACGAGTGGTGGCTCGAGCTCCGCGCCGGCACCGTGGAGACGCCCACCGGCCCGGTCATCGCGGCCGAGCTCGACCAGGAATTGCGGCGCCTCCACCGCGGTTACCAGGACAAGCGTCGCGAAGGCACGCTGCTCGAACCCACCGTCCGCCTCGTCATGCCGGGCGTTTTTGAGCAGTGGCAGCGCGAGGCCGGTCGCTGGGGCGGCCAATACAAAATGCCCCGCTGCCGCGCTGATCGGCAGATCGCCGACGAGTTGGTCAAATTTGCCCCTTTTCACGACATGGCCTGATCTTGCGTGTGCGAGGCGCCCGGGATCCGGACGTGTCGGCTCTCCGGGCGGGAAAACTTTTCTGACCGCCGCCGGAGTTGGCATGGGCGATGCATAGAGGGAGGTGTTCTTACAAACACTTCCCTGCCTCGGCAGGGTTTCAGGGGTAACATGGAAGTCCGGCCTATGAGCCGGACCAGAATAATAAAGGGCCCGCCGTTTAGGGGTAATCGGCGGGCCCTGCTTGTTTTAAAGTGTGGCCGGCGCCCCCGCCGGCCTTCCGTCTCCTCGGCGAAGTGCGTTCGTTTCTCTCGAAGCGCGTCGTCCATATGCTCACCCCGGTCGTCCTCACCCGAGCACCAAGACCACCGCCGCGAGCATGAGCCCCGATCCGAGCAGGCGGCGGCGAAACACGCCGCGTGGCAGTTTTTGCTCGTCCGCCGTGCCCAGCCACGCCCCGAGCAGCCCGACGGCGAGCACGCTCCACAGGCCGCGCGTGCTGTAGAGGATGTTGGCCGCCGTCGCGCGTCCGTGCGTGCCCAGCGTGTAGGCCATGCTCGCCGCCTGCAGAGCGAGCAGCACCGCGCCCGGCAGCAGCCAGCGCCACGCCGCCGGCGGGATGGCGCGCAGCGGCGCGTGGAAAACCGGGATGAGCCCGAGCGAAAGGACCGCCACCAGGCCGAAGGTCAGCGGCAGGAAGCGTCCCGCGCCCCAGCCGGCGGTGAAACGCTGCACCAACACGTCGCACACCGCGAAGGCCAGCGCCGCCAGCGTCGCGAACAGGATCGTGCGCCCGACCGCCTGCCGGCGCGGTGCGCCCGCTCCCGAACTCGCGTCCGCGTCCGCCGATGTCGCCGCGGCCGTCGCCGGCGTGCCGCGCGGGGTGGCTTGCAACAGGCCGACCGCCGTCGTCGCCAACGCCGCGGCCACCCACCACGCGGGACGCACCGCCTCGGCGAGCAGCGTCGAACTCGCGCCCGCCACGAAGATGATCTTGAGGCCCAGCACCGGCGTGGCCAGCGACACGTCGCCGGCGAGCGCCGCGAAGGTGAAGACCTGCCCCGCGAAAAACAGCGCCGCGCACGCGGCCGGTTGCCAGAGTCGCGCCGCCTCGATCTCGCCGCCTCCGAGCAACCACAGGGGCGCGAAACACAGCCCCATCGCCAGGTTCGAGACGAACGCCGTGCGCCAGAGCCCGACGCCGTGCGCCGAGGCGCGTTTGACCAGCAACACCGCCGCCACATAGCCCAGCCCGCTGGCCAGCGGCATCAGCGTGGCCGCCGGCGGCGCGGAATCACCGCCGACCGCGGCGGCGGCGAAAAAAAACGGAAACACGTTCAAGGGAGAAGGGGCGAAGGCGGGGAGGTGGCGGGGACGGAGCGAGTTTGCGAAAGTGGGTGAAGGGTGGCGCGGCGGCCCGGGCCGACGCGTCCGCCTGTTCGTTCGATTAACCAACCGCTCGTCCGCCGCCCACTACGGAATATGATAAAACGGATTCGGCAGCTTGAATCCGCGTTCCGCGTGCTCCCCCAGGTCGCTCTCCTGATCGCCCATCGTCGCGATGATGGTCCAGCCCCGCGCCGTCCACTCCGCCCGCGCCGCGGTCTTGCGTTCGCGCGCCGTCAGCCGCGGATCGTCCTTGGTCGCGAGTTTCAGCTCCGCGTAGTCGCCCATGCCTTGGCGCCGCAGGTTTTCCACCGTGCCCGCGCGATCCACCGGGTCTTTTCGTCCGGTGAGAAACAGCACCGCCACGTCCGCCGCGCGCGCCGCCGCGTACACCTCGCGCACCGCCGGCAGCGCGGGCGCGTTCGCCGCCGCGACCCATTCCTCCCACAAGCGCGGGTTGTAGCCAAAATCCTGGGCGCGCATGTGCGGCAGGTTCGAGATCACGGTCTCGTCGATGTCGAAAACCACCGCCAGCTTTTCGCCCGGTTGGCGCGCGGCGGCGCGCGTCTCGATCCACGCCCGGGCCTCGGCCGCCACCGTCGCGACACCGCGCGCGTAGCGTCCGTCGTCGATGTAGGCCAGTACCTCGGCCTTCGCGTGCGAGAGGTTGGGCGGCTCCGCCTCGACGACCGCGCGGGACGGCTTCGCGACGGGCGCGGTGGAGCAGCCGGCGCCACCGAGACCGAGGAGCAGGCCGAGCGAGAGAGGGATGATCCATTTCATCGCGCGCACCATGCCCGACGCATCGCGTCGCGCAATCGCGCGCCCCGCGTTCCCGCGCCATGTCCCGCTTTTTGCCCCTCTGTCCCATCTCGTGCGGCGCCGACCCGCCTCCGACCTGCGGGCGTCTTTTTCCACCTCCTGATCAACTCGTCCTGCGCTTTCGCATTCGGTGGCATAACGCATCCGGCGTGGGGGTGGTGGGGCTCGCGGCGTCCCCGACATCCACAACAGCCGGACGCGCCCCTTTTTTGCGCTCGAGCATAAAGGATGGCTCCTCCCGCCTCGTGCCGGGCGTTGTGTAACCAAATTGGTTACACTTTTGAGTTGAGCGACGTTTTCCAGTGTAGCCGCGGCCAACCTTGTTGTAACCAGTTTGGTTACACGATGCCGGTCAGGCGGGTGGCCCACTCGGCGGCGAGGCGGGGGGCGAGGAGGGCGCCTTTGGAGCCCAGGCCGTTAAAAACGCCTTCGCGACCTTCGCGGCCGGGCAGCCAGCCGCTGCGGGGCGCGCGATCCGGCGTCGTCATGCGTCGCCCGGCCAAAATCGCGACCTCGCGCCAAGTCACGTCCGCGAGCTGGTGCGCCACGCTCGCGCGCAATGCGTCTCGCCTCGGACCGCGCTCCGCCTCCTCGCGCACGAAACTCGCGCCCGCCCACGCCCGCCCGCGACCCACCGGCAAGATCCACACGCCGTCGTGCCGCACCACGTCCTCGCGCCAGACGGCGTCGGGGCGCGTGTCGCCGGCCGCTCGCGCCGCCGGCGCGGTTCTTGATCCCGTCTCCGTGGCGCTTATCGCCAGTTCCAGCGTCTCGCCGTCCACCGCGCGCAGTTCCGGCAGCCGCGTCTCGGCCGCGCCGGTGCACCAGACCACGGGGCCGGGCCAGCGCGCCGCCTCGTCCGCGTCGAGATCCGCCTCGCGCAACAGGCCGCGTTCGCGCCACCGCGCCCGCCCGGCGGCGATGAGCGCGGGCAGGTCCGCCCGCCACGCGCCCTCGATCCAGGCGGCGCCGGGCCCGAGTCCGGCGGGCGTCATCCACGGCGCGAGCTCGCCGCGCCCGACTTTTTCGCGCACGCGCGCCGCCTCGGCGGAGTCGCGCCATTCTCGGCGTATCCGTAGATCTGATACTAGGCGCGGTCGGCCGTCCCACGCCGCCTCGATCTCGCGGTAGCACGCCCGCGCCGCGGCCGCTTTTTCGGCCCAGCCGGGCGCGGCGACCCAGCGCTCGCCGGTGACGGGGTTGACCAGGCCCGCGCCGACCCGCGAGGCCGCGCGGGCGTGGCCGGGATCGACGATCACAAACTCGCGCCCGGCCCGTTCCAGCGCCCACGCGAGCAGGGTGCCCGCCAGCCCCTGGCCGGCGATGAGCACGGGGGCGGCGGAGGCGGACATGGGGAGCGCGAGAGCGCGTCTCAGAGAGAGCGCGCCGCGTGCAGCGCCGCGCCGACGATGCCGGCCTCGTTCAGAAATTCGGCGGGCACGATCCTGGTGCGGATTTTCAGGTGGTGAAACCACTTCGCGTGGTCGGCGCTGATGCCGCCGCCCGCGATGATGAGTTCCGGCCAGAGCAGGGCTTCCAGCTCGCCGAGGTAGGCGCTCACGTCGGCGGCCCACTCCGGGTAATCGAGGCCGCGCCGCTCCTTGGCCGCGCCCGAGACGAGTTTTTCCCACGATTCGCCGTCGCGTTTCAGGTGGCCGAACTCGGCGTTGGGGTAGAGGATGCCGTCCACGAAAAGCGCCGCGCCCACGCCGGTGCCGAAGGTGAGCAGAAGCACGGCGCCCTTCACGTCGCGTCCCGCGCCGAAGGCCACCTCGGCCAGGCCGGCGGCGTCGGCGTCGTTGACCAGGCTCACCTCCGCGCCGGCCGCGCGCTCGAACTCCGCCGCCGCGTTGAGGTTGATAAAGTCGGGGTGCAGGTTGGCCGAGGTGCGGATGAAATCGCCCTGCACCACGCCGGGGAAACCGACGCCGATGGGGCCTTTCCAGTCGAAGTGCGCGGCGAGCGCGGCGATGGCCGCGCCCATCTCGGCGGGCGAGAGGCGCGCGGGCGTGTCGATGCGATGGCGCGGCGCGAGCAGTTGGCCGGTTTTGGTGTCCACGGGCGCGCCCTTGAGCGCGGAGCCGCCGATGTCGATGCCGAGAACTTTCATGGAGGGAAAGAGGCGCAGCGTGGGCAAAGCGCGCCGGATTCAAATCCCGGATTTAAGGTGTTCCTCAAGAAATCGCCGCGAAAGGATCGGCGACCCGCGAAATGAAAAACCGCGCCGCTCGTCCTTGCCCGGGGCAGGTGCGCGCGACGCGGTGTCATGGGTTCGGGCCGATCATGCATAGGGGATGCGGAAGCCTGTAACGAACGTGTCGGCGGGGATTCGCGGACGAGGCCCCGACGACGTGCCCAAAGGTTTTCGCCCGCGCCCGCCCGCCTCAAATAATCGTTCTACCTAAATTAAGGTAGTGGCAGTGCTTCCTCGCCCGGCCCCGTCGCCTCCAGCATAACCGCCTCACCTCGTGTTACCCCGCCTCACCTCGTCGCGCCCATGACCGCCTCCACCCCCTCCGCCCCGCCGGCGCGTATCCGGATCATCCTGATCGAGGACCAAACCCTCGTCGCCGAGGGCATCGTGGCGGTGCTGCGCCAGATAGCGGGCGTGGAAATAGCGAAGGTGTTCCCCTCCGCCTCGGCGGCGCTGGCCGAGGAGGCGTTGCTGCGCGGGGTGGATCTCGCGCTGGTGGATTTTCACCTGGGAAAAAAGGAGGAGGAAAAGCGGTTGTGCGAACTGCATGAACGCGTGCCCTCCATCCGCTGGATCTGGCTGAGCGGCGCCGTCTCGACCGCCTCGCTCCTGCAAATAGAAGCCCTGCATTTCCATGGTTTTGTCCACAAGGACGACTCCTCCGGCCACCTCCGCGACGCCGTGCTGGCCGTGATGAACGGTCGCGCCTACCACAGCCCGACCGCTCGCGCGTTGCTTGACGAGGTCGTGCGCTCGCCGCTCAGCGTGGCCAAAATCCTCTCGACCCGCGAACAGGAGATACTCGCCCTCGTCGGCCAGGGCCTGACCAACGAGGACATCGCCGCCATCCTCAGCCTGAGCGCGAGCACCGTGCAAACCCACCGCCGCAACGTCATGGGCAAGCTCGGCCTCCACACCAGCGTGGCCCTGCAGGCCTACGCGCAACAGGGCGGCTTCGCCGACGCGCCGACGCCGATTCCGTCCGCGCCGCCGACTTCATGAACGCGGCCGGCATCCTCTGCCTGATTCTGGGCGCGGTGAACGTGATCGCCGCCGCCCTCGTGCTGGCCTCGGCCCCGCGTCGCGCGTTGCACCGTTTCGGCGCTCTCCTCGGTTTGGCGATGGCGGGCTGGAGCGGCGTCTGGCTCCTGCTGAGCGCGATCGAGATCGTGCCTTTCGCCGCGATTTTCGGGCGCGTCGCGTGCGTCGCGGTCGCGTTCCTGCCGGTCGCCTGGCTGCACTATCTGCACCTCGCCCTGGAGGGCGGCCCGAAGCGGCGCTTCTCCCGGGCATATGCCGTTTCGGCGGTGGCGGCGGCGGCGGCCCTGACCCCGGCGTTCGGGTTGGTGGAGCCGTTTTTCTCCCCGGTCGGCAAGGCGCGGTCGTTTGATTTTGAACTGCTGTTCGGGCTCGCGCTCGCCGCGCTTGGCGGCGTCTCGATCGTGTCGCTCGCGCGGGCGGCGCGGGCCGTGCGACCGGCCTCGCCCGAGCTCCGGCGTCGGGCGCGGGCACTGTGCGCGATCAGCGGTTTCGTCGCGGTGGCGGGCTTGAACGATCTCCTCCCGCTTTTTGGCGTCGGGCATTATCCGCTCTCCGCGACGCGCGTGTCCGCGCTCGGGCTGTGGGTTCCGGCGGCCTACGTGGCGCTCGTGGTTTATGGCGTGGCGAGCGATCAGCTGATCGAGCTGCGCATCGCGCTCGGTCGCTGGCTGGCGGCGTTTCCCCGCTCCGCGTTTTTCCTGACCGTGTGCGCGCTGGCGCTGCTGTTGGTCAACGCGTGGCACCCGCAGCTCCTGCCCGCGCCCGCGACCTTCGTGTGCCTCGCGGTGGTGTTGTTCGGCCATGTCGCCACCGGCCTGTTTTCCCCGCGCTCGCTGACCCACCATGCCGACCGTCTGCGCAGCCGGGTCTATGGCGGGCGTTTCGCCTACCTGGAAAAAGTCCGCGCGCTCGCCGCCGTCGTCCACCGCCAGGCCGATCTCGCCGTCGGGCTCGATCTGGTTTGCCGCGGACTGCGCGAGAACCTCGGCGTCGATTTCGTGGAGGTCTGGTATCGCGACGCGAACGGCGAGCCGCGCGTCGCGCCACCGCGGCCCGGCTTGAACGACATCAACCGCCTCTCGCGTTGGGACGATGTTGTCCGCGAGGCGAGACGCTGGAGGGATCGCGAGGACCTGTGGGTCATCCCGCTCCAAACCGGCGGCGCCGAGCCCGTGGGCTACATCCGACTCGTCGCCGGCGGTCGGCGCCTGAGGCTCAACGAACTCGACCGCGAGGCCATCGTCGAGCTGGCCGCCGCGATCCTGCATCAGCTGGAACGCGAGGTGATCCGCGTCTCCCTCGACCTGCGCCAGGTCAACGAGGCCAAGGACCGCTTCCTCGCCGGCATCAACCACGAGGTGCGCAATCCCCTCAACGGCATCACCGGCCTGCTCCACCTCCTGCGCCAGGAAGGCCTCCGCGGCCGCCCCGCCTACCTGATCGAGACCCTCAACACCTGCGCGGAGCAACTCGTCGCGACGATGGACAACGCCCTCGACTTCGCGAGTCTCACCCAGGGCCGCGCGGTCGCGCGCGCCACCCGTTTCGAGCTGGGCGCCCTGGTGCGCGGCAGCGTGGCGCACCACGCGCTCGGCGCCGCCGAGCGCATTCAGCTGCATCTTCCGTCTGAGGACCACTGGTTGCTCGGCGACGCCGGCAAACTCCGGCAAATCATCTCCAACTACGTCGGCAACGCGCTCAAATACGGGCAACCTCCCCGCGCCGAGCTCCGCACCCGACTGCGCGCGATCAACCAGGATAAACTGGAACTGCGTGTCGAGGTGCTCAGCCCCTCCGCCATCGCCCTCGACGACGAGTTGGGCGAGTGGTTTCGCCCTTTCCGCCGCGGCCGGCGCGCCTCGGAAACCGGTGCGCCCGGCTCGGGTCTGGGCCTCGCGATCAGTCAGCGCCTCGCGGAAGCGATGGAGGGCTCGGTGGGCGTCGGCCGCGAGGCGGAGCAACTCGTGTTTTGGCTCGCCGTTCCGGTGGTCGAGGTCGCCCCGCCGGACGCCCCCGCGCCCGCCCCGGCGCGCATCGACGCGGTCGCGGACCGCGCTTTCCACGTGCTCGCGGTGGAGGATGAGGCCTACAACCGCCTCATCCTCGGGCATCACCTCGTCGGCTGGGGATTGGAGACCGACTGGGCGGGCAGCGGCGCGGAGGCCGAGGAAAAAATCCGCGAGCGACGCCCCGATCTCGTCATCATGGACTGGTTGCTCGGCGACACCGACGGCGCCACGCTGCTGCCCCGCCTGCTCGCCGCCCACGCCGACGACCCTCCGCCGATCATCGTGCTCAGCGCCTACGCCACGGAGGAAAAAGAAAGCCAGGCGCTGGCCGTCGGCGCGCGCCGTTTCCTCAGCAAGCCCCTGCGTCCCGACGTGCTCTGGGGGGCGGTCCGCGACGCGATCCCCGGCCTCGCCGAGGCCGGGCCGAAGGCCCCGTCGCTTTCCGACTTCCCCGTTGACCGCGCCCGGATCGAGGAGGGCCTGCGCGAGGAGTGGCAAGCCGTTCAGGCCCTTTGGCGCACGCAGCCAGCCGAGGCGGCCAACCATGTGCACCGCATGCGCGGCCTGGCCCGCTACCTGCCGCCGTCGGAGCTGCAGGCCGCGCTGCGCGAGATCGAGCGAGCCCTCGCCGACGGCCACGAAAACGAACGCGGAGGCGTCGGCGTCGAGGAGGTGGCCGCCGCGATCAAGCGGTTAAACGCGTCCGGTGCGTTGCGTGAATCGGCGCGGTGATGATGAGATTGTAGCCGAATATTGAATACGTTGTAACGCGTCTGGACGCAGGTTCGGACGTAGGGGCTTCGCTTGCGAAGCCCGCGCCGGCCGGACAGCGCCCCGATCACCAAGCCCCAAACCCGGGCTTCGCAAGCGAAGCCCCTACGTTTCGGACAAAAAGCCCCGCTGCCGCGCGCTGCGCCCGCGATTTCATGCCGAGTTCATCGTCGCTTCATCATGCCTGCACGCCGGCCGTGCAGGGTGGGGGCATGAGCTCCACCGCGTTTTCTCCCACACCGTCTTTTCCGCCCGTCTCGCCCGCCCGCGTGCGCGTGCCGGGCGGGCGGGTGCTGGCCGTGTTTTTCGGCATCCTGCTACCGCTGGCCGCGCTCGTCACCGAACTCCTCACCGGCATCTGCCGCGAGTTGAACGACCCGCTGCCCACGCTTGGCCACGCCGTGGCGGTGGGCCTGGTGCCGGTGGCGCATCTGGTCGCGCTGCTCGCCGTCGGGCGCGGGGCGCGTCGCCCCTCGTTGCGCGTCGCCGCGTGGCTCAACTCCGCCGCGCTCGTCATCGGCCTGGCCTACGCGGTGCTCTTCGCCCCGATCACGCCCTTCGCGTTCATGGCCATTCTCGCCATCGGGCTGGGCTTGCTGCCGCTCGCGCCGCTGACCTCCGTGCTGACCGCGCTCTGCCTGCGCGGTGCGCTGCGCCGCCGGGCCGCCGCCGAGGGCGTGGCGTTGCCGTCGTTCTGGCCGGGCCTGATCGCGGGGCTTTTGTTTCTCGTCGCGCTCGAGGCGCCGGTCGCGCTGGGCGACCACGGCGTGCGCCGGCTCGCCGCCGCCACGGTCGCGCAGGACGTCGATGTGCAGGCGGCGGCGTTGCGACTGCTGCGTGGCCTGAGTTTTGTCGGTGGCGACGGTCATCTGCTGCGCGGCGCGCACGAACATTTTTCCACCGAGCGCCGGCCCGAGTTTATGCACCGGCGTTTTGTCGCGGCCGCCGCCGCGAACGATTATCGGCTCGCCTACTACCGCGTCACGGGGCGCGCGCACCATGAGGACGAGCCTCGGGAAAGAACCGCCGTCAATCCCCTGGGCCGCTCGCGTCGCGATGGCCGACGCGACTGGCGGGGCGACGAGAGGCTCGGCGCGCAGGAAATCGGCCGCCGCCTGCCCGCGCTCGACCTCGTGGAGTCCGGCATTGAGGCACGGGTCGAGGCCGTCCCCGCGTTGGCCTACCTCGAGTGGACGTTGGTGTTTCGCAACGACCACGTGCGCGACCAACGCGAGGCCCGCGCGCTCATCCAGCTGCCGCCCGGTGCGTCGGTGTCGCGCCTCACGCTCTGGGTCAACGACGAGCCGCGCGAGGCGGCGTGGAGCTCCCCCGGCCACGTCATCGCCGCCTACCGCACCGTCGCGGTGGTGCAGAATCGCGACCCCGTGCTCGTCACCGCGCAGGGGCCGGACCGCGTGTTCATGCAGTGTTTTCCGATTCCGCCCCAAGGCGGGCTCATGAAGGTGCGCCTCGGCGTCACCACGCCGCTGGCGCTCACCGCCCGGGGCGCGGCCCACCTGCCGCTGCCGCGCATCATCGCGCGAAATTTCACCACGCCGGCGACGCTCGAGCACGAGGTCGATCTCGTGGCCGACGCGCCCTGGGTGTCGGCGCCCGCCGGCTTCGTGGCCGGGGCCGACGGCCCGCGCACGACGATGCGCGGCCGCTTGCCGGTTGATGCCGCCGTCGTCGCCACGTTTTCCCTCGTGCGCTCGGAAGCGTCGGCCAGCGCCTGGACGCCCGCGCTGCGCGATCCTGCGCACGTGGTCACGCAGGCGCTGCGTCATCGTCCGGCCGCCTCCGGCGTGGTCGCGCTCGTGATCTCGGGCTCCGCCGAGCTGGAGCCCGCCGCCGAGGCGCTCGCCGACCTTCTGGCGGACGCACCCGCCACGCCCTTCACCACGCTGCACCTCGCGGGCGACGCACCCGAGACGAGCGCGCCACGACTAACCGCGTCGGCGCAGGCGCGCTGGCTGCGCGCGCGGGATTTTGCCGGCGGGCAGGACGACGCGGTCGCCCTGAAAATCGCGCTCGACGACCTCGTGGCGCGCGGCGGCGGCACGCTCGTCTGGCTGCACGGCGGCCAGCCCGTCGCTTGGCGGGACGACGCCGCGCTCGGGCGCGCGTTTGCCGCCGCCGCAGCCGGCACCGGCGGGGTGCGCATCCTCGCGGTGCCGGCGGTCGCCGCGCCGAATGTGCTGCTCGACAAGCTCTCCGTCGCCGTTGTGCCGCTCACGGTGTTTCCACGCCTCGCCGAGCTGCCGGCCGATCTCGCGCGCCTCGTGCAAGAGCTGCGCGACGGCGCGCTGGTGGCCGAGCGCGAGCGCGTGCCGGCGGATGTTTTTGCCGCGAGCGGAGCCGCCCGTGACGGCGCCCGCGCGTCGGATCATCTGTCGCGGCTCTGGGCGCGCGACGAGGTCGGTCGCCTTCTGACGACCGGGCGGGCGGAGGATCGCGACGCCGCGCGCACGCTCGCGCTCGCCACCCAGATCGTCACGCCGGTGAGCGGCGCGGCGGTGTTGGAGAACCAGGGCCAATACGACGCCGCCGGCCTCAGCCCGTCGGACGAGAAAAACTCCCCGGTCATCCCCGAGCCCGCCACGACCGCCGTCCTCTTCGCCGCGACCGTGCTCGCGTTCACCGTTCTCGTCCGCCGTCAGCGCCGCATCCGCGCCGCGCGAATTCATCCCGAGTTCATGCGCGCTTCATAAAACCATCACCCGCCCGGTCCAACCTCCCTCCCATGAACCTCCTCCGAGAACATCCCGTCATCGCCAAGCTCGTCGGCATCCTCGCCCTCGCCGTCATCCTCACGTTTCCGCTGCGGCTCATCACCGGCCTGCTCGACGAGCGCGCCGCGCGGCGCGACACCGCCGTCGCCGAGATCACCGAGACCTGGGGCCGCGCCCAGCAGATCACCGGGCCCTTCCTCGTCGTGCCCTACCGCGACCACGCCTCGGGCGCGCCGGCCAAGCTCGCGGTCTTCCTGCCCGAGACCCTGCGCATCGAGGGGCAACTCGACCCCGTGCGGCGCCATCGCGGCATCTACGAGACCGTGGTCTATACCGCGCAGGTGAAGCTCACCGGCCGTTTCGCCCCGCCCGATCCCGCCAAGCTCGGTCTCGCCGCCGAGCGGCTGGCCTGGGATCGCGCCTACCTCGCGCTCGGGGTGGACGACCTGCGCGGCACGCGCGGCGCCCTCGCCGTGCGCTGGAACGGCGCCACGCGTCCCTTCGAGCCCGGCGCGCGGCACGATCTGCTCGCCGCCGGCGTGCACGCGCCCCTGCCCGCGCTCGATCCCGCCGCGCCCGCCGAGTTCGACCTTGCGCTCGACCTCAACGGCAGCGGTCGTCTCGCCTTCGTGCCGGTGGGCAGCCAGACCGAGGTGCGCCTGCGCTCGCCCTGGACCGATCCGGGCTTCACCGGCGCGCTGCTCCCCGCCGAGCGCACGCTCACCGACGCGGGTTTCGAGGCGCTCTGGCAGGCCTCGTATTACGGTCGTGAATACGCGCGCCAGTGGACCACCGACGTCGCCTCGCCCGGCCGCGACGCCCTCGCCCGTTCCGCCTTCGGCGTCGAGTTGGTCAACCTGATCGACTCCTACCGCATCGTGGAGCGCGCCACCAAATACGGACTGCTCTTCTTCGTGCTGCTCTTCGCCGCGTTCTTCCTCTTCGAGATCCTCGCGGCGCTGCGCCTGCACGTGTTCCACTACATCCTGGTCGGCGCGGCGCTGGTGCTTTTCTACCTCGCCCTGCTCTCGGTTTCGGAGTTCGCGCGTTTCGGCGCGGCCTACCTCGCGGCGGCCGGCGCATCGACCCTGCTGATCAGTCTCTACAGCGTCAGCATCCTGCGCAGCGGCGCGCGTTCACTGGTCGTCACCGGCGCGCTCGGCGGTATCTACGGCTTCCTGTTTTTCGTGCTCCAGATGCAGGACTACTCGCTGCTCGCCGGCACCGCCGCCCTCTTCGCCGTGCTCGGCCTGGTGATGTATCTCACCCGCAAGATCGACTGGCACCGCGACGCCGACGAGGTCGCCGCCGCTGTGCCGCCTCCGCCGCTCCCCGCCGAATAAAACCCGGAAGCCCTTGGTCCGTATAACATCCCCCGGCGGCGGCGCGCGTTTTCGGACCAACGCGGGCCGCCGCCCTTTCCCGTCCATCCCCTCGCCCCATGAAAACCCCCGACATCCCCGTCCTGCTCGCCCGCTTCGAGGCCGCGCTGCCCGAGCCCGAGCGCGCCCTGCGGCTCGCCCGTTGGCTCATCCCGGCCTGCCTCGTGGTCGGCCTCGTCGCCGAGCCCCTGCTGCTCTGGCTCCTGCCGATCTGAGGCCGGCGCGTCGCTTCCGACTCCGACGTAGGCTTGGGCGTGAGCCCAAGTTTGACGGAAGAACGGGGAGGCGTGGCGGGGGGAAGGTGGCGGGGCGGTGTGAATTGCGATGGTCTGGTTTGGTGAACAAGGGGCGGTCCGGCGGGCGCGGGCTTCGCAAGCGAAGCCCCTGCGTTCGGAAGCGGCATTTGGCGATTGCGGGATGGAGGGCGCGGTTTTGCGCTGGGCGCACATATGCGAATCAGCGGAGGAACGGCGCGGGGGACGGTCTTGGCGGTGCCCAAGGGCGACGCGGTGCGGCCGGCGACGGACGGCATGCGGCAGGCGGTTTTTTCCTCGCTCGGGGCGCGCGTGGTCGGGGCGCGTTTCGCGGATCTGTTCGCCGGAAGCGGGGGCTACGGGCTGGAGGCGTGGAGCCGGGGCGCGGCGGGCGGGGTTTTCGTCGAGCAAAACGCGAAGGCGGCGGCGTGCATCCGCCAAAACATCACGACGGTGGCGAAGAGCGCGCGGCGCGACGCGGGCGAGCTGCGGCTGATCGTCGGCGACGCGCTCGCGTGGCGACCGACGGCGGGCGAGGCGGGGCCGGACCTGGTGTTCGTGGACCCGCCGTATCCGATCATCGGGGAGGTGGCGCCGCGGCTGTTCGCGGGGCTGGCGGAGGCCACGGCGCATGCGGAGGACCCGATCGTGGTTTTCGAGTATCCCGGCGAGATCGAGCTGGCGCCGGAGGGGTGGACCTTGATCAAGCGGATCGGCCGCGGGGCGCGGCAGCCGACGGCGGGGTTTTTCCGGCGCGCGGGGTGAGGGAGGGCGTCGCCGCTTGGGCGCGGGCGGTTCGGGGCGGAAGGAGGATGGGGGAGGCGGATCAGCCGGAGGCGGTCGCTTTTTCCAGTTTCGCGGCGGCGGCGCGGGCCGCGGTGCGCAGGCGGTAGTCGGGGCTGTCGAGGAAGGGGCGGAGCGCGTCGCGATCCGCCGCCTGGCCGCAGGCGCCGAGGGTGGCGAGGGCGGAGACTTTTAACATCAGCGGACGGGCGGGCTCGGCCAGGACGGCGAGCGCGCGGGCCCGGCCTTCGCCGGCATCGACCGCGCCGAGAATCTGGAGGGCGGCGATCTTGCAGGCGTTGGCTTGGTCGGGGTGGTCAAGGATGCGGGTGGCCCGTTGGGCGATTTCCAGCGGGCCGATGAGGGACGGGTCGAGCCGGCCGAGGCGTTCCAGCGCGATGATGGCGGTGCCGGCGAGGATGTATTCGGTGCTCTCGGATCGGTCGCGCAAAAACTCGGTCGCCCGCGTGCGCGCCTCGGGGTCGGGCAGGCGTAGGGCGAGGTCGGGGAGTTTTTGCAGCAGATACTCCCGCCAGGTGACGTCCTGGGCGGGATCGCTCGCCAGACGGAGAAACGCGTCCAGCAGGCCGGCGTCCACTTGGCGCTGGGCGATGAGGGCGTCAGCGACGTTGTTTTTGAGCGCGCGCAGCTCGGGGGGGCGCACGGTGTCGTTTTCCGGGGGGCGGGCGAGGAAGGCCACGAGCGTCGCCACGTCGTCGGCCGCGAGCGTGCGGCTGATGCGGTGGGTGGCGCGCTGGCGCTCCGCGTAGGGCCATTGATCGGGGGTGGTCAGGGCCGTGATCAGCGCATCGGCGGCTCGGACCGGCGGCGTGGCGAAGTGGGCCGCACCGAGCCCCAACAGGATGACCAGCGCGAGCTTCGCCACCGGATGGTGAAGTCGGCGGAGATTGCCACGAGGCGGAGACGAGGACGGCGGGGTCGACGACGGGGCCAAGGACGAGCGAGAGGCGGGCGATGCGGGTGTCATCTGAGGTCGAAAAAGTGGGTGAGGGCGGCGTGGGGCGCGTGGGTGGATGGGCGGCGGGCGCGAACGCCTCCGGCATACGCGAATAACCGCGCCATCACCTCGGCAGCATTGGCGCGGGGTGTCACGAGTTGGCGTAGCGTATCTTACTGGAAGATGAGGAATCTTACCTATGACGCGTGGGCGGATTCCCACTTAGGGCTTTCTCCCCATCGCGGTCGCCGTCTTACCCATTCAGCTTTTTCGCAACCCATTTAACACCGGCACACCCATGGCACCTCGTAACCCTGTGAACCCTTTTTCTGACAAGGCTTTTGCCCGTCGCCTGGCCCTGCTGGGTGTCGCTGCGGCTAGTGCGCTTCCGCTATCCGCGTGGGCGGCGGCCATCCCGAAGGCCGACAACGCGGAGCCGCTTTCCTCCGGGCTCTCGTGGGTGGGCGGCGAGGTCCCCGGCGCGACCGACGTGGCGCTGTGGGATGCGCGGTTTTTACAGGCATCGCCGCTCACGCTCGGTGTTAGCCTGGCCTGGGCCGGCATCCGCATCGAGGACGTGTCGCAGCCGGTGAGCTTGGCCTCCGGCTCGCTCCTGACCGTGGGGGCCGGCGGCATCGACCTCTCGGCCGCCGGGCAATCGCTCGAGGCGCAGGGGGCGCTGCACCTCGCGGCCTCCCAGACGTGGGGCATCGCCAGCGACCGTTCGTTCACCCTCGGCGGGGCGCTGAGCCGCGCCAACGGCGTGACGCTCGACGTCGCTCTGGCCGAGGGTGCCAACGTGGTGCTCGCGGGCGGCGCGACCGGCGGTCTGTTGCTCGCCTCATCCACGCCCTACGCGACGCTGAACCGACGGGATTTTGCCGCAGTCGATGCGAATGGTCGCATCGCGCCCGGCGCCGAGGTGCTCACTTACACGCCCAATCCCTCCACCGGCCTGCCCACCATGTCCGGCACCATAAACGGCGTGCTCGATGTGGTAAACAGCGGCACCTACGGCGTGCGACTGGGCAATAATCTCACGGTCACGAACGGCGTGCGTTTCGCCGTGCCCCACGACACCGCCGACCGCTGGCAGATCGACGCCCCCAGCGGGCGCGGCTTCACCGTGGGCGCCGTCCTTGTCGCCCCCGAGCTCGGCACGGACCGCGTCATCATGACCGGCACCGGTTTCCTGCGCGGCAGCAACAACCAGGCCGCCGGCGGCCTCGTCATCCACCAGGGCAACCCCGCCGCCGACTTCGAGGTCGCCGTGGCCATCATCAATTATGCGAGCTCCTTCACCCCGCTGACCAAGACCGGCCCCGGCACCCTCCAGCTCTCGGCCAACTGCTACTACACCGGCCCCACCTATGTTCAGGACGGCACCCTGCTCGTCGGGGCCGACAATAGCGCCGCCACCGGCGCCCTCTCCGTCCACGCCCCCGCCGTCCTCGGTGGCACCGGCATCGTGGGCGGTCCGGCCACCATCCTCCCCGGCGCGGTCCTCGCGCCGAAGGGCCTCACCTTTAACGGTCCCCTCGCGCTCCAGGGCGACCTCCTGCTCCAGATCGACGACCTCACTCCGGGTGCCGTCGCGCACGACAGCCTCACCGTCGCGCCCACCGGCTCGCTCAGCTGCGGCGGCGGTCTGGTGCTCAACATCAATCAGGTGCTCGCGGCCGGCGATTACACCGTCCAGCTCCTCGAGTTTCCCGGCACGCCCGCCGGCTCCTTCGCCACCGTCGAGCTCGGCGGCGCCTACCAGCTCTCCCTGGTCAACACCGGCGGCGTCTGGACCGGCGCCACCGGCGGCGTGACCTTCAGTTACTCCGAGGCCACCGGCGTGCTCACCATCAACGTGCCCGTCACCCAGACCAACGGCACCCTGATCCTCATCAGCCAACATGATCCGGCGGCGCCGTCCGAGCCCGCCCTCCCCGCCGCCTCCCTTCCCGCCGTCCGCCGCCCCGCCCAGTCCGCCGCCGCCCAAAGCTGAGCCCGCCATGAAACTCCCGCTTCGTGTCTCCCGCACCCGGGCGTGCCTGGCCGCGCTCGCGCTACCCTGCGCCGCCGCCCTCTCCGCCTCCCTCGCCCTGGCCCAATCCGCGCCTCCCTACGTCGCGAACTTCGAGCCCGCCGAGGGCCACGAGCCCGGTCCCTTCGACGGCTATCCGTCCTGGACCTGGATCGGCGGCCTTGATGCCTCCGTCACCACGCCGGGCTTCGACGGCGATCAACGTCTCGAGCTGCTCGGCGTCGGCGAGCTCGAATGGACGCCCGCGACCGGCCCCGCGTTTTCCTCGCGCCCGGTCTGGCTGGATATGCTGGTGCGCCCCGCGCTCGCCAGCTCCGGCGCCGATTTTCCGGTCGCCGCCTCGGGCCGCGCCGCGTTGACCGGCTTTGTGCAGATCGGCGCCGCCGGCGACGTGTATGTGTTCGACGGCGACGGCCTCGGCTCCGGCGTCTGGCGTCCCGCCGGCCTGCAACTCGCCCGCGCCGCCGACGGCGGCGTGGTGCCCCTGCGTCTCACCTACCGCATGGACTACGGGGCCGCGCGCTGGGATTTGTTTGTCGATGACCGCCTCGTTTGGGCCGACCTCGGCTTTGCCGATCGCACCGTGCCCGCCTTTGGCCGCTTCACCCTGCGGGCCGACGCCACCGTCGCCACCGGCTTCGACTTTTTCTACGTCGGCGAGGATAATCCCCTCCACCCCGACGCCTCCGGCGACGGCATCCCCGACGCCTGGTGGTTCGCCCACGGCCTCGATCCCGCCACCGCCGGCGGCCGCTACGGCGACGCCGATGGCGACGGTCTCTCCAATCTCGCCGAATACCTCCTCGGCCTCGATCCGAACGACGGCGACACCAACGGCAACGGCCTCCCCGACGGCATCGAGGTCCTCGACGCCAACTTCCGCCCCGTCGTCGCCTCCGCCGCCGTGCTCGCGGCCCATCCCGACGACGGCCTCTCCTGGCGTGCCTCCTTCTCCGAGCCCGAGGGCTACGTCGCCGGCCCGCTGCACGGCCAGCTGACTTGGCGCGGCCTGCGCGCCGAGGTCACCCCCGCCGCCGAGGCCCACCTCGCCGCCACCGACGGTCCCGCCGAGATCGAGCAGAAATTTCAACCCGCCCCGCTCGGCCACGTCTGGATAAGTTTCCGCGCCAAGCTCCAGGCCGGCCCGCTGCCCGATATCCAGCCCGAGCGCCAGCCCTTCGCCGCCCTCTTCGGCTTCGCCGGCCAGCGCGCCCTCACCGTGCGCGATGGCGACTCCTGGGTGCCCCACCTCGCCTCGGCCAACGCCGATGTGTGGAACACCTACGTCCTCCACCTCGATTACGCCACCGGCCGCTGGCTGCTCGCGTTTAACGGCGACCTCGTCGCCCGCGACCTCGCCTTCAACGACCCCTCGCGCCAGACCCTCTCCGCCTTCCGCGCCCTCCAGGCCGGCGTCGAAGGCGCCGCCTGGATCGACGACCTCGCCATCACCGAGCGCGAACCCGCCGGCCTCGACTTCGACGACGACGGCCTCGACGGCCGCACCGAGACCGCCCTCGGCACCGACCCCTTCTCCGCCGACACCGATACCGACGGCCTGCCCGACGGCTACGAAGTCGCCCGCAGCTTTAATCCCCTTGATCCCGCCGACGCCGGTCACGACCCCGACGGCGACTCGCTCACCACCTTGGCCGAATACCAACTCGGCACCGATCCCCGCGTCGCCGACGACCGCGTGCCCGGCGCCCTCGTCGCCCAGGTTTGGAAAGACCTTCCCGGCAACGAGCTCCCCGGCCTCACCGGTTCCTCCCGTTTCCCGCTCCAGCCGACCTACAGCCGCCTGCTCGAAAAGATCAGCCTGCCCTACAACTTCAGCCGCGACTACGGCACCCGCATCCGCGGCTACCTCGTGCCGCCGGTGGACGGCGACTACGTCTTTTGGCTCGCCGCCGATTTCCAAGCCTCCGCCTGGCTGAGCTCCACCGACAGTCCCTTCGACCGCAAGCGCATCGCCTGGGTGGATACGGGCGTCTGGGAGGGCGCCTACGACACCCTGCCGAGCCAGCGCTCCGCCGTCATTCCGCTCCTCGCCGGCCAGGCTTATTATTTCGAGGTGCTGCAAAAGGGCGGGGTCAGCTACGACCACCTCAACTTCGCCTGGCGCGCGCCCAACGGTGCCCGCGAGGTCATCACCGCCGCCCACGTCGCCTCCTTTGCCCGCCGCGCCGATGATCTCGACGACGACGGTCTGCCCGACGCTTGGGAAACCGCCCGCGGCCTCGGCGCCGCCCAGGGCCACGGTCTGCACGGCGCCCACGGTGATTTCGACGGCGACGGCCTCACCAATCTCGAGGAATACCAGCTCGGCACCCATCCCGCCCTCGCCGACACCGATGGCGACGGCGTGAGCGACTATGAGGCCGCCGTGCTGCTCGGCGTTGACCCCACCGCCGGCCTCTTCGCCGGCGAGCCCGCCACCATCGCCGCCCTTACCGGCTCCTCCGGCGTCGCCGTCACCGGCGCGTGGGAGACCGTCGATGGCGGCATCGAGGCCCGCGCCCTGCGCGGCACCCTCGGCTACGACCTCGAGGTCTCGCCCGCCGGCATCTACCGCCTCGATCTCACCGTGCGCGACGCCTACGCCGCCAACCCCCTCCGCACCTTCGACGTCGAGCTCCTCATCGACGGTCGTTTCGTCGGCCGCCTCGCAATCTCCGCCAGCGGCGCCGAGACCGGCCTCGGGCAACTTTACCTACCTTGGCTGAGCGCCGGCCCGCATCGCCTCGAACTCGTGTGGCACAACGGTCGCCCGCAGTCCTTCCTCCGGGTCGAGAGCCTCGCGCTCGTCAATCCCAGCACGCTCGACGCCGACGCCGACGGCGTGCCCGACTGGATGGAAGCCCGCCTCGACCAGTCCTTCGCCGTGGACGCCGAGACCGTGCACACCGCCATCTCGCCCTTCACTCTCGAGGGCGGCTCGCTGCACCCGCAGTTCCTCTCCGTCACCGCCCGCTACAAGCAGACCGGCCGCGCCGTGGAGCGTCTTTTCGAGGCCTACGGTCTCAGCACCTCGGTGCATGCGCCGAAGGGCCGCCGCCTCGCCCGCCTGCTGGAGGAGGCCGGGGTGGAAGACGTCGAGGATCTCGATCCCACCGTGGTGGACCTCACCGTCGAGGATGCCCTGACCCGCCACTTCTTCACCCACGTTCCCCTCGATCCCGAGGCCCCGATGCGCGTGAGCGTGCGCGAGGGCGCCGGTGTGCGCACCATCACCAAGAAGATCGTCTGGAAACCCCTCAACCTCCTCGACCTCGAGCCCGACGCCACGCTCGCCCTGCGCGACTTTGACCAGCTCCTCGTCTGCGCGAAAAAGGTTGCGGGCGGCGGCGGCAATTCCGCCCCGAACGATCTCATCATCGTGCGCCCCGACGGCACCGAGGAGCTGCACACCCTCGCGCGCCCCGACGTGCTGGAGCTGGGCTTCGATCTGCCCGGCGAATACCAGCTCCGCATCAAGCCGAAGCCCCAGAACGAGCCCGAGCGCGTCGTCCTCATCCTGCAAGTGCACAAGGTCGAGCTCGACCCCGCGCCCATCACCCTGGTGAACACGCTCCGCGAGTGGACCCCCGCCGCCCTGCCCGAGGGCGTCTCGGTGCACGCCGACCCGGTGCTGCTGCTTGACGAGAAACTCCCGGCGCAAAATCCCCGCCGCTTCACCGTATCCGCCCCCATCGGCGGCGGCTCCTTCATCGCCCGCCTCGGCGGCGCCGAAGGCCCCATCGCCGACGCGCTGCGCATCAAGCCGCTGGTCAATCACACTTCAGAAAAGGGCAACTGGACCGTGATCCAGACCTTCAGCGACGGCACCGAAATGTGGAAGGGCGTCATCGACCTCGGCGGCCCTGTGCCGGCCGACCTCCGCATCGAGATGCGTGTCATCGTCGGCGGCGCGCTTTTCGACGACGGCACCCTCGTCCGCGTGGTCACCGCCGCCGACTTCGATGCGAACGGCCTCTACGTTTACTACATGCTCCTCGCTCCCGAGGCCCGCGGCTCCGTCTGCCATCGCCGCGACTATTTTGATGGCACCGAGACCCTGAGTCTTTGAGCCCGACCACCACCCGCCTTTCCCGACCTTCACTTCTGATTTTTCGCGACATGATCCGTAATATTCTAGCCCTACTCGCTTTGCTTGGCCTGACGGTGCTTACCCTGCCCGTCCACGCGTCCGATACGGACAACCCAAACGATGATGACTGCGATGCCAACCCCGAGGAATGCGAGGAGGATGAGTGCGGAGAAGAGGGCGAAGACACCGGTTCGTTGGCCTATCGCCTGAACTTCGGCCACGTTCCCTTCGAGGGCGCGGTGGACTTTGGTCGCCTGTTTATCCATGTGCCGAAACCCGGCCCCACCCTCTTCACCCCTCAGGCTTTGGCTTACGCGAGCCCCCTCTCGGTGCGCCTCGTGGCAAGCAAGTTTACCGAGGCGAATTGGACCGTCGAGCTGGTCAACGAGAGCGCCTACACCGTGGCTTACGCGATCACGTCGGGCAACAGCGAAGGCCTTCCGGTCAACGGGGTGTATCAAGGCCATGGCCGGGTGCAGTTGCTCAATGCCAGCCGTCAGCCCATCTCGGTCGGTGTGGGTAATCAGGCTCCGACCTACGTTCGTCGGCTCAAGACCGACGGCAGTTGGCTGGATGTGAGTGTCGCCACCGGTGCCACCGTGCTGCTGGGTGCGCCCTCGGGGCGCACTTTGGACGTGGCCGCCCTGCCCGAGGCCCAGGCGGTCCGGCCGGTTTTCGTGGATGGCGTGCTTCAGCAGGTAAAGGCACCGCAAGGCTTGGCCACCTTGGTGGCGACCGGAGAGCAAGTGTTCGAGGTTCGCCTTTACACGCCTTCACAGGTCGGAGCGCGCGACGGCACCACGGGTTTGTATGCTTTCAGCGGCAGCCCTTACCGCACCGTGCGTTTTGATAATCCCACCGGAAACACGGCTAATCTAAACAGCCTCCGCATCACCGATCTCTGGGGCACGCGCACCAAGGTTTCGACCTTCGTTTACGACGAGGCCATCGACCAGTGGGCGCTCAGTCAGGGCGACGCCTCTTTGGGCCGTCAGCAGACCAAGACCTCCTCTCCCGGCCCAGGGCCGAATGATACCACCTACACCACGACGCTGAAAAACGAGACCGGCCAGACCGTCTCCACCGTGGTCGAGGTCAAGCGTTCCTTGCCTTGGGGCATGGAGCAGATCTCTCGCACCCTTGAGCCCGCCTCCCCCACTCTTAACCTCACCACCACCACCGCCTATTACGAGACCGTCGGCGTGGCCGGCTATGGCAAGGTGTTCACGCGCGAAAAGCCCGATGGTTCCTGGGAGCGCTTCACCTACGATGCTTCCGGACGCGTATTAACCAAGAGCACCCCGTGGAAGGATACCGCCTTGGCGGACAGCGCCTCCGGCCCTCGGCGCATCACCACCTATTCTTACACGTCCCTGATGACCGGCGACACGGTGAGTGGCGTTGATAACCGCCCGCGCACCATCACCGAGTCGGTCGTCACGACCACAAACGGCAGTCCCATCGTGACTCGCCGAACCTACCGAGTCTATCAGACCGATACGACAACCGGGATTTATACTGAGATCACGGAGCAGGCGGCCAGCGCCACCGCCGTCTTCGGCGCGACCGGCAATCTCCGCACCACCCGGGCTCACTACACGACCAAGTCCACCCAATCTGGCTACGACGCCCTCTCGGCCGGTCGCTTGTATTACGAAGACCGCCACGACGGCACCCGCACCACCTACACCTACAGCCAGAACGTCTCCGGTCCTGCGGCCTACTTCACCATTACCGAAGTCCGGGCCACCGCCGCTTCGCCCACCGGTGTCGATGGCCTCTCCACCCGCACGGATAAAATCCACGATGTGCGTGGTCACCTCGTCGAGACCCGTTCCCATATCCGCTCCGGCGGCCAGTGGCACCTCGTCTCGACCGAGGCGCGAACCATAAGCGGCCAAGGTTTCCACACCGCCACCCATCGCGACGGTCGCCAGACCTACGCCGCCACTTACGACGCCCGCTTGTGCGTCTCCCGCACCAACGAGAGCGGCGTCACGACCACCTACACCTACGACGCGCTGGAGAAAATCGACTCCGAGACTCGGGCCGGATTACCCGCTTCGGGCACCTACGCCTTCCAGCCCGACATCGTTACCTCCTACCTTCGTGAACTCGGTGGCCTCGATTGCGGTTGCGATGGCGAGGTGACGGCCATCACCAGCGCCGGTTCGCTCTCCTTGGAAACAGTGACCAAGAAAGATGCTACCGGTCGTCGCTCTTATCAGAAGGATGCCGCCGGCCTTGAGACCAGTTATTCGTATTCCGAGGGAGGGCGGCAGACCAGCCGTATCAACCCCGACGGCGGCACATATATCGATCTCCATTATCGGGACGGTCGCCATAAAGCCCATACCGGCACCGGTGCCATCGCCGAGCATTTCGACTACGGGGTGAATGCCGATGGCACCACTTGGACCAAGGCCACCAAAGTATCCGCCACCGGCGACCGCTGGACGAAAACCACCGTCAACCACCTCGACCAAGTCACCCAGGTCGAACGCCCCGCCCACGACGGCGGCGTGCTCACCACCACCTATGCCTACAACGCCAAGGGCCAGCTGTGGCGCACCCGTCAGTGCCACGTCTCCGGCGCGACAGAGACCACATTTATTGCCGATACCTTGACCGAATACGATGCCATGGGCAATGCCACCCGCACCGGCCTCGATGTCAGTGGCAACGGCACCCTCGACCTCGCCTCCGCCGATCGTGTCACCGATACCATTCACACCTTCGCCTCCCACGAATCCGCTTGGTGGCGCGTCGTCCAAACCAAGGTTTACCCCACGCTAAACTCCGCTTCTGCCGTGCAAGTCTCCGAGTCGCGTCAACGTCTTTCCGGCTTTAACTCGATTCTCGCCTCCGAAACGGTGCGGTTCGATGTCGATGGCAATATCACCCGTCAAAAGCAGGAGATCGACTTCGCGACCAAGCTGCTTACCCGCACTACCACCTATGCGGACTCCGCGATACCCGCCGTCGCCATCGCGCGCAATGGCCTCTTGATTTCCGAAAACACTAGGACCGTTGCCGCGCCCACTCTCCACGGCTACGATGCGCTGGGCCGTCGGATCTCCGAAAAATCTCCCCGCCATACCCAAACTACCGTGACGGCCTACGATTCGACCACCGGCCAGATCCTCTCCGTCACCGATGCCGCCGGCCATGCGACCACCTACGCCTACTATCCGAACGGCCAGATCGGGGCGGGCAAGGTGAAGTCCATCACCGATGCCTTGGATAATACCCGCCGCACCGCCTACGATTTGCAAGGCCGCGTCGTGCAGCAATGGGGCAGCGCCGAGTATCCCCAAGCCTACGCCTACACCGCCCAGGGTGAACTCCACACCCTCACCACTTGGCGCGATGCCGGTTCCGCCAACCTCGATCAGGCGACTTGGCCCACGCCCACCGGCGGCGATGTGACCACCTGGACTTACCAGGCCTCCACTGGCCTCCTCACTCGCAAGCAATACGCCGACGGCAAGGGCACCGATTACACCTACGATCAGCTAAACCGCCTCGCCACCCGCACCTGGGCGCGCGGCTCGTCCCTCGCCACCACCTACGGCTACGTCCCGACCACGGGCGAACTCACGACCGTCGATTATTCCGATTCCACGCCCGATGTCGTGACGACCTATGATCGTCTGGGTCGCCAAGCGACCATCACCGATGCCACCGGCACCCGCACCTTCGCCTACGATAGCTCCAAGCTTCGCCTCTCCACCGAGACTCTGCCCGCCTACTTCGGCGACCGTGTGCTGACCCGGGCTTATCAAGGCACGGGTTCCGGCCAGCTGCCGGGCCGCGCGGCGGGCTTCCAGCTTGGCACCGGCGGCGATCCCGATCAGGATTACGCCGTGAGTTACGGTTACGACAACGTGGGCCGCTTCGGTGCCGTCACCTCTCCCGCCGGTGCCTTTACCTACGGCTACGCCACGGATTCCGATCTGCTCGCCAGCGTCAGCAGCCCCGGCCACGATGTTACCTATGGTTACGAGCCCAATCGCGATGTGCGCACCGAGGTCCGCAACCGCGTGACCGGCGGTGGGACCGACCGCTCCCGCTACGTTTATGCTTACGATCAGGTGGGCCGCCGCAGCAGCCGCGTACAGAGCGGCAGCGCCTTCGGCACCGAGTGCTATGATCGTTTTGGCTACAATGATCGTGGCGAGGTCATCGAGACCAAGCGCCACGCTGGCACCGATCCTAATGATCACGTCAGCGATCCCGAGACCACCGCCCTGCGTCGTCTTTATAGCTTCGATCACTTGGGTAATCGCCTGATCAGCCAAGAGGGCACCGCCACCGCGCGGAATTATACCTCCAATTCGCTGAATCAATACACGCAGGTCTCAGGTTTCAGCTTTCAGCCCTCCTTCGATGCTGATGGCAACCAGACCTTGGCCGCGAATGGCTGGCGCTACCAGTGGGATGCCGAAAACCGCCTTTATCGGGCTCGCGATTACGATGTCACGCCTGCCAACGGCTCCCGGCAGGTCGACTTTGTTTACGACCACCAGAGCCGCCGCATACGCAAAGTCGTGCAGGAATACAACGGCTCCGCTTGGCAGGTGAGCGATGACCGCAAGTTCATCTACGACGGGTGGAATCTTATCGCTGAATTTCGTTGGAATGCCTCCTCGTCAACTTACGACTTAAAATCGGCATATACTTGGGGTCTTGATCTTTCCCGGAGTATTCAGGGCGCGGGCGGCATCGGAGGCCTGCTGGCCGCCACTATGGATGGCGACAGTTATTACCCCGCCTACGATGCCAATGGCAACATATCCGAATACCTCGACCAAAACGGCTCAATAGCAGCGCATTACGAGTACAGCCCCTTCGGCGAAACCATCAAAGCGTCCGGCACCATGGCGGATAGCTTCACGTTCCGCTTCTCCACCAAGTACGAAGACGCCGAAAGCGGTTATTACTACTACGGCTTCAGATACTACAATCCCAGCACCGGTCGTTGGCTCAGCAGGGATCCGATTGGGGAGCGGGGCGGGCTTGGCGTTTACTTATTTGTAGGGAATTCTCCGATTCGTGCTGTGGACATGCTCGGCCTTAAGGATTGCACCTCGGTATCATTCTCAGTTAGTTTCTCGATTGCTGAGCATTCATTTCCGACGCCGATTCCTTTTATCTTTGTAGGTGTTTCTGGAGACGGGGGGATTTCTGTGGATGGCGAGGTTTGTGAGGAATGCTGTGGGGGGGAGAAAGTTACAACTTATTCTGTTGGTGCTAGTGTTTCCGGCTCGGCGACGCTTACCGTAACAGCCGGTTTTAATGTGTCTGAAAACTATGGCGGTTTTTCTGTTAACGCATGGGGTGGTGTCCAAGGCAGTGGTGGTGCTTCGATTAGTGGTGGTGGCAGTTTTAGTAAAAATTGCGACGGTCAGTCTTCCAGTGGCACTGGTACGTTGTCTGGTACGGCAGGACTTCGAGTGGGTGCGAGTGCTTCTTTTCAGGTTGGGCGGTGGTCCCTAGGTGAGACAGGTGTCCATGGGGGGGGGTCTTCTACGGTGAGTATCCCTTATACGTTCTCTTGCGACGACAGTGGCTGTAGCGCGCCGAGTTGGGGTTCCCCGAGTGCAGATGCTTCGTTGTATGTAAGTGCTTGTGCTTTCGGATTCTGCTTTAATCATAACTTCTAATGATATTCAAATTAAAAGTTCAGAGCTCTCCCAAAGGGGGGGGGTATGTAGATTTCATTAGAGTCGGCTATGGTCCCGATTCTTATCTATGCTCAATGATGTATGATTCTGGCGCATTCGGCGTTATGGTCGAAAAACTTACTAATTTGAATTGGTTGGTTCCGTGTGATTTTAGTGCATTTAAGAGGTTTTGGTTTAAGCTTATGTGGGGGCAGGGTAAGATATCTCGGGTTGGCGCGATTGGTAATCATTCGGATTTTGGTTCTTCTGTTTGTTTGCATGCATTTATTGGCAGATCAGGGGAATTGTACTGTAGTGGGGAGTTTCGGAATCCGTCTCCTTACCAAAACCAAGACGTGGTGATGGACTTTCAGTCGGTAATTGATGCGTTTCGTTGGAGTCCGGATCAAAGCCGGGGGTATGATCCGGAGACCTAGGTG
>LLBY010002568.1_pt3 | contig 31644 bp, 18 predicted proteins | sample 1489401 | NCBI WGS metagenome assembly LLBY01 (sample SAMN04092656, study PRJNA295927) | soil metagenome | biome: Soil prokaryotic community; feature: Bulk soil; isolation source: soil from tomato rhizosphere | host: tomato cultivar Hawaii 7996 | place: South Korea | collected 2011-11-01 | reverse complement strand
AAAGCCTTACTGCTTTATTTTGCCGTAATATCAGTTATTCAAAAAATCACTTACACCACCCTGTGGTTTTACTTTTAATATAGCCTCATTCGAATCAAAATTTAAACTATCAATAGCCAATTCACGCAAAATGGCATCTTTATTATCTTTAATTCTATGGTATAAAATATAGTCTTGATTGTTTTCTTTAAAAACGGTGTGGTGCCCTGGTCCTAAGGTCGTAGAGTCTTTACTTGTTGATAATATAGGACTGTTTTTTCCTTCTTTCCAAGGGCCGTAGGGCGTATCTCCTACCGAATACCTAACTTTATAGGTACTATTGGTACACTTTCCTTCTGAATACATTAAATAATACTTGTTGTTCTTTTTTAGCATAAATGGTGCTTCAAAGAAGTTAGGCGGTGTAACATCTTTAATTTTGGATGCATCATAAGAAACCATATCTTCATTTAATTCAACTACAAAACAATGCCCGTTAACCCAGTTTAGACCAGATCCCCAATAGAGGTATGCTTTACCATCGTCATCTATAAACGCTTCCGCATCTATCATGTGGTATTCTGGAAACATATTACCTTTAATAAAAGGTGTATTGTCTTCCTTTGCATTTTTCCAAGGCCCTAATGGTTTTTCACTGACACCAGCCCAAACTTCGCTGCCTACAGAAACATACATATAAAATTTTCCGTCTTTACCCTTAATAACACATGGAGCCCAAACCATGTTGTCTTTTGATGTTGGACTTGTACAGGCTTCTTTAGTTGGCCAATTAATATGCTTTTGTTCCCAATTAATAAAATCAGAAGATTCAAAAACCGCCAATTCCTCACCTCCCCAGGGATCTATAGTCGCATAAACATAATACTTACCTTCATGTTTAACAATTGAGGGATCTGCAAAAAAACCTTTAATTAGTGGATTGTTTATTTCAGCATCTGTTAGTTCTACTCTTTTGGTGCTATCAACTTTATTTTTGCAACTTAATACTGTTGCTAAAAAAAGTATAACACAAAAAAATAGTGTTTTTTCAATTTTGATTAGTCTTGTTTTCATTAGTCTTGTTTTCATTAATTATTTTTATTTAAAATTTTGGAACAGAAATTAGCTACCTCAATATAAAACCCATTATCAAAAAAACATAAGGGTTTATCATAATTACCTTAATCCCTACAGAACTATCAGAAACCACATGTACAACATGTGAATTGAACCACTCCAATGACGTTTTTTAAAATTAGGACTTCGACAAGCTCAGTCTGACAAACTAAACGTCATTGTATATTGCTTTTTGGAATAAAAATGATATTTCTATATGGTCTTTTGTGTCATCTTCTCCCATCTACCTACAAATATATGATATTGCCCACCCTTAACTAATAGAATAATAGTTTCATCTGTTTGTATTTATTATTGAAGTGGTTTAAACTTCATTGTCAAAAGGTACTGTTAATACGAGTTTTTATTTTTCTATATACCAGCATCTCTAATTAATATGTATGTTAAAACTAAAATTGTAAATCGCTGGTTGAATCAAATATTCTGGATGTGGCTTTGCTCCCCAACTGGTATCACCACCAACGCCCATTTGGATTTTGTTTATTTGCCATTCTATAAAAGGTTGTTTTTTTATATCTGTGGGGTGTCTTTGGTCCTTTTTATCGCCATCATCAAAACTTTCTTGGGTATAGGGCATGGCACTTGTTTCGAAAGGTTCTGGGGATGAAACCGTTATGGACTGTCCTTTTAAGTTACTCAATTTCACCCATCTAATATCTGTTTTATTCCCATTCTCCTGTGGGCGTGAATAGGGAAAATACTGATTTTCAGCGCGCCCTGAATACACTCCAATTAAAGACGCCGTATTTCGATCTATATAATTTTCATGGGGACCTCGACCAAAATATTCTAAATTTTCGTAATCTTTATGTATGCGTGTCCTAAAACCTATTTTAGGTATTTCAGATAAATTTTTATCATTGAAATCAAATTGGCTTTTTACCTCAATATTTCCATCGCCATAAATTTTGTACTCAAGTGTTGTTTTTCTTCCTTTTAAATCCTTTACTACAAATTCCACATCAACTTCTACCAATCCTGGAATGACTTGCCTTACATCAAAATTTACAACTTCGAAACTTTTTACAATATCTTTCCAAACTTTACATCGGTTTTGCATACCATTACCAAAATCGTTATCTATCGGCGCTCTCCAAAAGTTTGGTTGTAAAGGCATTTCCAATACTTCCTTTCCTTGTTGATGAATCGAGGTGATCCATCCTGTTTGCTTGTTAAAACTGACCTCAAAATTCGCTGCTTTGACTTTCAATTCGTCTTTAGCATCTACCAATTCCAGTTTTCCTTTTGCCATGTTTATTCTTGGTTGTGTTAGTGATATTGGCATTTTAAACTGTTCGTAAGCCACTGTGGACCCCGATGGCACTAAGTCAGCTTCTTTTTTCGATTTTAAATACACGTTCAAAAAATACGCTACGTTTACTTCTGGAGCAATTGTAGGTATATCCAATTTTATAACCTTAGAGCTTAATGGATCTACATTTATATCATCAACAGTTCCTTTCTTATAAATGACTCCATTTGCTTCGATGACCCACTCCAGTTTTAAGTTGCTCAAATCATCAAATGAATAATGATTCAATAACTGTATTTGTCCGTTGTTTAAATCTACCTCTCGGAAATATACAGGTTGATACACTTTCTTCAATTCAAACAAATCAGGATGTGGGGTACGATCGGCATTCACTAATCCATTCATACAAAAATTGTTATCACTAGGCACATCTTTAGGGCCGAAATCACCACCATAGGCCCAAAATTCATGACCATTTTCGTCTTTTGTTTTTAATCCCTGATCGACCCAGTCCCAAACAAAACCACCTTGCAGTTGTTTATATTTATATATTAAATCCCAGTAATCCTGAAAATTCCCTAGACTATTGCCCATGGCATGCGCATATTCGCAAGGAATTAAGGGTCTATCTGATTTTGTTCTCGCATATTGCTCCATACTTCCCATAGTGATGTACATATAGGCCACAATATCGGTATTAAACTCTTCTCCTGCTCTTTCATACTGTACAGGTCTACTCGGATCATTTTCTTTAATCCAATTATAGGTTTCATAAAAATTAGTTCCATTCCCAGCTTCATTCCCTAAAGACCAAATAATTACAGAAGGTTGGTTTTTATCTCTTTCAACCATGTTTTGTGTACGATCTAAATGAGCAGCCATCCAATTAGGCTTATTACCTAGTGTTTTGTCTAAATCGTAACCAATGCCATGAGATTCAATATTTGCTTCATTTACAATATAAAAACCAAAGGTATTGCACAACTGATAAAACTCCGGATCTTGCGGATAATGGCACGTTCTAATAGCGTTAATATTATTTTGCTTCATAAGCTCCAGATCCTTCATTCTTGTTGCATGGTCAATGACGTGACCTGTTGTTTCGTGGTGCTCGTGCAGGTTTACGCCTCTTAACGTAACAGGCACCCCATTTACTTTTAACAAACCATCTTTTATCTCGACGGTTCTAAAACCAATCTCTTGCTGAATGGCCTGCAACACGTTATTACCTGACTTCAGTTCTATTTCCAATTGGTACAAATTAGGAAACTCTGCTGACCACTTTTGTACATTTTCTATTAAGGAATTAAACACTACTCTGCCAGTATTTACCTTCTTATTCTCTTCATAAATTACCTTATCTGCACCTACTATTCTGGTTGTAATGGATAAATTGGCATTATCATTTTTTCCTGTCAAATCAACAGTTAACCCAAATTCGCCATTTTTATAATTGGTGTCCAAGGATGATTTCACAGTAAAATCAACAATTCTATTTAAGGGTGTTGCCACTAAATAAACATCTCTTTCTATTCCTGAAAGTCTCCAGAAATCCTGATCTTCAAGATAGGAACCGTCACTCCAACGGATCACTTTCAGGGCCATTAGGTTTTTTCCTTTTTGAAGATAAGGTGTGATATTAAATTCTGCTGGTGTTTTACTATCTTGACTATACCCCACATAATGACCGTTTACGTACAAGTAAAACGCGGATTTTACAGCTCCAAAATGAACAAAAACCTGTTTGTCTTCCCATTCTGATGAAACTTCAAAAGTTCGTCTGTAAAGCCCTGTTGGATTATAACCCTCAGGAACCATTCCTTTGTTTTCCTTTATTCCCCAATTTTTAAATGGATATTGAACATTGGTATAAATAGGATAATCGTACCCGTGCATTTGCCAATTGGATGGCACAGGGATATGGTCCCATTTTTTATCATTAAATTCTGTACTCTCAAAACCTTTTACCACAGATTCAGGATTTTCTACCCATTTAAATTTCCAGGTGCCATTTAATGATTGATAATAATTAGATTTGGATGGATCTGCTTTCTTTGCTGTTTCTATATCTTGATAAGGAATGAACCATGCATGCGCATGCTCTTTATTAACTCTAAAAACCTTTTCATCTTTCCACTCATTTCCTGTTTCCTGTGCCTTTACGCCAATAGAAAGACCCAATAACCCAAAGAAAAGCAACGCCTTATATTTATTCATAATTCTTTTTTTATCTATTATTATTTTAGAAGTGATTTATTGTTAAATGATTTTTTTTTCTTTATATAAATTTTTAGTAATCTAATAATTATTTTTATTTATAATACCAAAATCATAACGATTCTTATTGAATACTTGTTCGTTGTTTTTTTGTATTGTTATGATGCTTGTTGCTGCTAGCAAAAATATGGTACGTAACCATAACTAAATGCTTTTTTATTTTAGCAAGAAACTCCATTAGTTTAGCTCCATTTTAATAGCTTGAAAAGCAAGTTCAGGAAGGCGGAACATGATTGTTTTAGTTTTTCTGTCATATCTCCCTATATATTCTTTTCCAGCAGTATCAATTATCACTGATCTTTTAATTTTATGTTCAGCCTTTATTATTAAATCTGTAGGGGCTTCAGTAGAAATAAACCATTGATTGTTTTCCTTTTTTAAGGATGCTGAAGCTGGTTCACCTATCACTTCAAGTATATAGGCCGCATTAGAAATTGATTTTCCTTTTCCTAAAAACAAGGTAAAATCATCGTTTTGTTTGCTAATCACTCCGTAAGTTCCTTTTACCAACAGGTCTTTTTTAGTTAATTTATTGTTGTTGCTTGTATTGGAAAAAACAAAGTTTTCTTTTCCTGATTTTTCTACAATATAAATTCCAACGTTTTCTCCGGTTCCAAAGTAATCGACTGAATTAATCCTTGTATTTCCATGCTCGCTAGGTTCGTAAATTGCCACAAAAGGATGTGACCACGCCTCACCATTTTGCTTAACCACCAAAGTAGGAATTGGGTTATTATTTAATGCTTCTGGAAGTGGCCCATGACGAAATGCGGTAGATTTTGGTGACATTACAGAGAATACTTCGCGGTTTTCCTCTCCTTTGAACCACAGATTCATGTTTACGGTACGATCTTCCATCCTTAAAGAAAATTGTCCTTTAAAGTCTTCATTCGTTTTGATGGATTTTTTATCCCACATATAATCATACGCCATTAAATCACCATCTCCAAAAGCTAATTTACTGGTAGGCTGAAGTTTTAATCCGTCGCCGTTTGGAGTTGTTAAATCAAGTTTCTGACCTAGATTATGATAAAAATATTCGTGCTTTACATCATTACCATTATTTTGTTTGGAGCGAAAAATATCTACATAATAGCCTCCTGTATTATTTTTAATAATCCCCATAACCCTACGTTGCTGGCTTTGGGTTTCCGGTTCTAGAAATTCTACATCTGAAAACGTATACCCTTTTATATTCCCTTTTTTACGTTGACTTTTTGGATACATTCCTAAAACCTGAAAAGCGTGGTTGCTCTTCATTTCAGGGTATTTGGACTTTCCATTTACAATCACTGTATTGTGGGCAGGAAACTGCGTATAATATTCTGCATAGTCTATCGAGAAATAACCGGATCCATTTCCCATTTCTGGGGCTAGTGGCAATCCTTTACCATACAATTCCATAGCAATGCCATTAGAATGCATATGGTTTCCAAAAGAACCTATTTGACTAATCATTAATGCATCTTCTTCGCTGTCCCCTTGTCGTTGCACCAACCAACTGGTATTAGGCGCATAAAATAAAGGCGATGTAAAATCGGATAATTTTCCTGTTTTGATATCTTTATTAACATGCAATGCTTCATGCGAAAATAAGTCAGCTATATTTTCACCTACAAATTCACCATTAAACTCATGCCCTTCATGAATAGTTTTAAGCATCTTAGTAAAGTAAGTCTCATCTTCTGGCTTATTATATTTTTGAGCATTCTCTATTAAATATTTAATGGGCTCAACCCTTAAGTGACTATAATGTCCGTCACCAAAAGCTACTTTGAATTTATTGGGATATAAATATTCTGGGGCCGCTATTACCGCTTGTCTTAAAACAGGCATTTCTTTAATCAAATCGATATTAAAATTACGATCATAAAATTCAGCAAAATGGATAAAATCGTTTAGTACATTCATAGAATACCCAGGGCTTTCATTCCAAATACCTGTTTGATTATCATAACCGTAATCCATTAGCTTTTTCATGGACCATTGGCGCGTCGAGGTATGGTTCATAATTTGGTCTAAATAATAAGGGCCTCCCTTGCCATTTTTATAATGGTCGTTATTTTCCAATACCAAGGCAATATTTGATATATGAGCAGCCTGCAATAGGTTCCAGTTATTAAAACTCACGCCATTTTTAATAATTAAATCTGCCCATTTTTGCAAGGTTGCATCATAAATTTTTAAATTGTCAGGATGGTTATTATTGATGTAATTATGTAAAAAATCGTAACACTGTGTCACTTCGTTCAACACGTGTTCTTGAATCACCTCAAACTGAGTATAACTTACTAAAGTTTGATGATGACCATGGCTTAAATCGATAGGCTCATTTAAATAGTACACGCCTTTTAAATAAGTATCCAATATACTATAGGCTAAATCTGCATATTTTTTATCTTCTTGATACCAATATAAAAAAGCGGCATCTCTAGCAATACTTAAAATTTCACGGTTGATAGATGCAGTAATTCCACTAGTTGCAGGAATGGCAGCCCACTCCCATACACCGGTTGTTTTATTTTGTAAGTATAAACCTTTTGGATCATCCATAAAAGGTTTAACATCTTCTAACTTTGGTCTTTTATACTCAGATGGCGTTCCACGTCCTCCAATGAATTTAACCGTAGGTACAGGTGCTTCTCCTTCTGCATGACTGTACTTCCCTCCATTGATATACACTTGGGTAGATTTGGCATTCCAATACATTTGTAACCGAGAACGCAACCAATCTGGGTTATCTCTACAATTTTCAAGTATGGGCTGTAGCTTTGCTTTCGTCTTTTCTACTATTGCTTTTGCCCATTCCTCTTTTTTAACAAGGGATTCCAGTTTTTTTTTAGTTTCTGAGCGGGTTAAAATTCTAGGATGACCTGCTCCCATAGATTGTGGGATGGGGAAATCTTGAGCATACATTTTCAACCCTATGCTTGTAAATAATATAATAATGACAACAGAAAAGTTCTTCATCTACTCTAAATTATTCTCGCTTTTAAAACAACGGTCACCAAATTAATCTGGCAACCGTTGTAAACTAACTAACTCAAAAAAACTACTAATCAATACTACTCAATTTCATTAGATGGATTCGCCTCTCAAATCCTTATGAACTGTTTTTTTTTAATTCTTTACCTTTTAGGTATATGGCACCAGAAAAACACCTTTTTAAATCGTGTAATCATTGTAAAAGCCATTTTATTTTTCGTTTAAATGTATTGCACCTCACCAAACGATTGGAACCATATAAAATATAAGCTATTTATAATTCTTAACAATACGGACTTGACCTATGGCATACTGCCTTTCTTTTTATAAAGAACACATCTTGACTTTTTCTATTTCCTGAAACCTGCCTGCCGGCAGGCAGGCAGGAATGGCTAAAATAAAAAGTTAAGATGAGTTCAAAACTAAAATCTAAGTTCGTTAGCAATTTTAAAAAATTGCACAGCAAAAGCTTATAAATTATAATTTAATATTGATAACTTATAGCCCATTTCAACCCAAAACCGCGGTTAGATAACAATTAAATGCTACTTATAACGAATCTTTAAGTTTTTTCTCTAAATATTCTGTTGGTGTTAAGTCAAATAATTCCCGGAAAGTTTTACTAAAATATGCTGTTGAGTTAAAGCCAGCCATATGGGTAATTTCTTTTATTGAAAATTCATTTTTAAGCAATAATTCTGAAGCATATTTTAAACGAATTGTTCTAATAAAATTGCTGGGGTTTTGTCCTGTTATAGAATTTATCTTTCTGTAAAATTGAGACCTACCTGTACCAATTTCATTTAACAAATCGTCTAATTTATAATCTGGATTAGATATATTATCCATAATGGCTTTGGTAGCTTTGTCCAAAAAGGCCTCATCTAAGCTATTGGAAGTTATTTCGCTAGATGGAACAACGCCTCCAATGGAAGCGAACCTATCTCTTAATCTTTTTTTGGCTTCTAATAAATTTTTAACCCTGGCTCTTAAAATGTTTATATTAAACGGTTTTGGTAAATATTCATCGGCTCCTGTATTATAGCCCTCTATCCGATCTTCCTCCAGACTTCTTGCTGTTAATAAAATAATGGGAATATGGCAAATTTCAATTTCAGTTTTAACCAAACGGCATAGTTCAAATCCATCCATTTTTGGCATCATAACGTCGCTTATTACCAAATCGGGATGGTATTTTTTTATCTTCTCCAAGCCATCAGCACCATTTACTGCTTCAATTATTTTAAATGAATTGCTAAACTCGTAAACCAAATGTTTTCTTAATTCCTTATTATCTTCTACAACTAATAGGACTTGTTTTTTCTTTCCATCGGAATTAGAATCTGTGTTTTGAATTCGTTCATCAATGCTTTCGGAATAAGCCTCAATTTCATATTCGGCAGACTGCACACTGGTTAAATCAAATTCATTAAGGTATTTATTTGCCCCATCTATTGATTCACTATGTTCATTTTTAAGATCCAATGGAAGTAAAACAGTAAAAACAGTGCCCTCTTCATGCTTGCTTTCCACAAAAATGTCGCCGCCATGTATTTTTACAAGCCCTTGGGTAATATTCAAACCAATTCCCATACCTGTTTTGGTGTTCCCTGCATTCACAAATCTTCCAAAAACATCTTTGAGTTGTTCTTTTTTAAAGCCAATACCCGTATCTTTAATTTCTATCTGAACAAATTCTTCAGATGTTTTTTTATTTAAAATTTTTGAAAATAAATGATTGTTCGTTTCGTTTGGTTTGGAAATTGAAAGCTTAACCGAACCTCCTTCATTAGTATATTTTAAAGCATTAGAAATTAAATTGGTTATTATTTTTTCAACTTTATCAGGATCAAAATTCATTGGTAATTCTTCAAAGGAACTTTTAAACTTATACTTTATGCCTTTTGTTTTTGCCAAACCTATAAACAGTTTATACACATCCTCACTAAACTTAACTATATCTCCATGAACCAATTTAAGAGGGACTTTACCCAAATCCAGTTTTCTGAAATCCAATAATTGATTAACTAAATAGTATAACCTTCTTGCACTCCTTTGAAGTGTATAAGCAGACGATTTAACAATTTCGGGATTATTAAATGACGATAAAATTTTATCTACAGGGTTTAAAATAAGAGTCAGTGGGGTGCGTAGTTCATGGGATACATTAATAAAGAACTGTAGCTTCATTTGATCCAATTCATGTTCTTTCTCTTCCTTGATCATTTTAGTATAATAATGCATTCCAAACCAAAGAAGAATTGCAAAGAACAATAGATAAAGCAAATATGCCCACCATGTTTTCCATGGTGGAGGCAACACACGAATTTTAATATTAGAGCTTTCTGCATTAGCCCATTGGCCATCTGTGGATGCCTTTACTTGAAATTCATATTCACCAGGTGGAATACTTGAATAATTTGCCAATCTATTATCGCCTGCACTGATAAAATCATCATGAATACCTTTCATTCGATACATGTATTTAACACGCTTTTGGTTTTCATAATGAAAAGCTACAAATTCAAAAGACAAATAGCCTTCATCGTATTCTAACTCAAGCGCATTGGTATTTGCAATGGATTCATTTATAACGACTCTATTATCAAGCTTTTGCCCCGGCTTTATTATTTCATTAAATAATTTGAACCTCGTTATAATGGGTTTAAGGTTGTCCGGTTTTTCAACAATTTTGTTTGGATCAAATAGGTTAAACCCATTTATTCCTCCAGCAAGTATTCTACCATCTTTTAGTTTTTCAATGGATTTACTTTGAAACTCCATGCCCTGAACACCATCTTGTATATTGTAATTATAGAATTTATCTTCAGCAATATTAAATTTAGAAAGTCCTCCTTTTGTGGTAATCCATAAGTTATTCTGGTTACTTTCTGCAATTCCTAAAATGAGATTATTTGGAAGGCCATCTGCGGTTGAATAGGATTTGATAAGCTTAAGATTACTATTTAAATGGTGCAATGCAATATCTGTTCCTATCCATATATTACCCAAATGATCCTCGGTAATATAATTGACCCTTGTACCTTGAATTGGTTTTTCTTTTAACTCAATAAAATCTATTTTACTAGGTATATAATCTGATATTTCATCTAACTCTACCACAGACAATCCTAATGATGTGCCTATTAAAAGGCGGTTTTTGGAATCTATAAATATGGAAAAAACCAGGTTGCTTATTAAGTTGTTTTTTGCTCCTTGAATGCTTTTGTACTTATAAAACCTTTTTGTTTTATAATCAAATAAATTTAATCCTTCAGATTGTGTCCCTAACCATAATCTTTTTTTAGAATCCTCTACAGCACACCATACCGTATTTTGACCAATGGTGTATGGATTGTTGGATTCATATTTAAATTGTTCTGCTATTTCAGTAGTAGGGTTAAATTTATTTAGCCCTCCATCCCAGGTACATACCCAAATAGTTCCATCAAAACTTTCTACTAGGTTTACTATTTTATTAGAACTTATTCCGGTTTTATTATTCGCATTTGCCTTAAAATGTTGAAATGAATTTGTCTTTTCATCAAATAGGTTCAATCCCCCTCCATCTGTCCCAATCCAAATGCGTCCTTTATTATCTTGAAGTACGGCCTGAGCTATTTTTGCGCTTAAACCTTTGGGATTGTCTGATTCATAAAAATAATGTCCGAAAGCCGATTTAGACAACACTAATTTACTTACGCCTTTATTATAGGTCGCAATCCAAAAAATACCATCCTTATCTTCCATTATTTTGGAAGGTTGGTTATTGGGAAGCGAAAAACTGTTTAAGGGACTATGGGATATATGCTGTAGCAATCCTTTTTTCTTATCATATAGATAGATGCCATTACCATCGGTAGCAATCCAAATAACACCTTTTTTGTCTTGATAGATATGAAAAATTGGAATGTTTATTTTCACTGGAGCCAGTTGAATAAACGCATTCTTATCTCTATCCCAAAAAACCAACATGGATAAATTGTTGCCAATCCAAAAATCGCCATCATTATCAACCAAAACACTTTTGGGGATATGGTTTAATTCGTAGGAGTTTGGTATATCTATAAGTACCCTAGTAAATAGGTCTTTTTTAGAATGATACTTATTTAAATAATTTCCTTCAGTAACGGCCCAAATCTCACCTTCCTTATCTTGAATGATTGCTGTTACATCATTATTGTCTATGGTCTGAAGATTGTTATTAATATTAATGTAATGAGAGAAATTAATAACATCGCTATAAGGTGTTGGTTTATTTTTTAAATTTAGCTTTACAACACCATTCTTTGTTGCTACCCATAATATTTCATTAACTTCATCAAACAATAAATCGTTTATAATTTCTCCTTGGTCAACAAAATTTGTTGATTTATTATGCAATGAAAGCCTACTAAACTTCTCTTGTTTTTTATCAAAAAAATTAAGTCCATTACTAGTACCTATCCATAAAAACCCATTAGAGTCTTCAACAATAGCACTTATTCGATTGTTACTTATTGAAGTAGAATCATTTAAAATTGGTCTGTAGATTTCAAAACTATAACCATCATACCTATTTAAACCATCAATAGTTCCAAACCACATAAAACCTTCACTATCTTGAAAAATCTCAGTGCTCGTACTACTGGAGAGCCCTTCTGCTGTATCAAGGTTTTCAAATTTGAGATTTTGGTATTGAGGGTACGCCTTAACGGTAAACAAAAACAATAGAAGTATTAGAAAAAAAAATCTTCTATTTACTGTTCTCATAAAAAAATACTGGTACATATACATGTGGGATCAAAATCGTCGCTGATCAAAAAAATAGCTTAAGAAAAACCTAAACATATTACTATATATTGAACTCATTTCTATAATAGAAACAACAATTCAAAAAATATTTTTTTTGTCATTTTCATACTACTTGTGCAAATATAAAAATATTAAGCTTTTTTTAACATATACTTCTTTTTAATATAGAACTCATCTTGTCCTTTTATTTTTACCCGAAGATAAAATGTGTACAGATGAGGCACTTTTTGCAAGGTATAGCATCACTACGCATAAAAAAATAACGAAATATGGGTAAATTTTAGCCATTCCTGCCTGCCAGCAGGCAGGTTTTATGAAATAGAAAAAGTCAAGATGCGTTTATAGACAAATGGGTGGTAAATGATGGATATTGACCTATAATTTACAACAAATTACTTCCTTTACTTTTAATATTGTCTCTATAAAAAATTCAACAATAATTAAAAGATAACAAATGTCTATAAACTTATTTGATTTAACAGGTAAAACAGCACTTATTACCGGTGGCGTACATGGATTGGGAATGGCAATGGCTAAAGGTCTTGGACATGCTGGCGCAAAAATTGTAGTAAATGATTTATCGCAAGAGGCCATTAATAATGCCATAACGGAATACAAATCTGTCGGTATAGATGCCTATGGTTATGTTTTTAATGTTACGGATGAAACCGCTGTAATTGAAAACATAGCAAAAATAGAAGCAGAAGTTGGCCCTATTGATATTTTAGTCAATAATGCTGGAATTATTAAAAGAACTCCTATCATCGACATGGAAGTGGTAGATTTTGAAGCTGTTATTAAGGTAGATTTAATTAGCCCTTTTATTGTTTCTAAAAATGTGGCAAAAGGCATGATTAAACGCGGTGGCGGAAAAATCATTAATATATGCTCCATGATGAGTGAATTAGGCAGGGATTCGGTTAGTGCCTATGCAGCTGCCAAAGGGGGATCAAAAATGCTTACTAAAAACATGGCAACCGAATGGGCTAAATTTAACATTCAAACCAATGGCATAGGACCTGGTTATTTTGCCACTAGCCAAACGGCACCCATACGAGTAAATGGCCATCCTTTTAATGAGTTTATAATTAGCAGAACACCTGCAGGTCGCTGGGGAAATCCTGAAGATTTACAAGGAGCAGCCATCTTTTTAAGCTCAAGGGCCAGTGATTTTGTAAATGGTCATATTGTCTATGTGGACGGAGGCATTTTGGCTACTATTGGAAAACCTTCTAATGAAGAATAAACAATTAACTCCTTTTTCCTAGAACAAAGCCGCTCGAACCAACAAAGGATTTTTGCGCTTTAGTCTAAAAAACAATAGCTCCTTTTTGAGAAGCTATTGTTTTTTATGGTTTGAATATTGATGCAGTTAACTATTCCTCCGACAAGAGTTTTATATCATCTGAATTTAACACCTTATTATAAATTCTAACATCATCTATCTTGCCTCCAAAGGGTGCACATTCTCCTGCAGCACAATGTCCCATTCCTATATAAAAGGGACTTAATGATTGAAGGTAATCACACGAAATAATTCCACTTTCATGATTCTCAGTATCCAGTTGTACACCATTAATGTATAATTTAAATCCACCTGAAGTAAAAGTTCCGTCCCATGTTCCTAATACATGAATCCACTCATTAGTATTAATCGTATTTAGAGCCGTTGCTCTGCCAACATAATCATCACCATCAATCGCATAATGAATGTTTAATTGTTTATCGGCTGTTATTCCAAAATTAAATCCAATTCTCTCTTTGCAGTTTCCTGCTTCTCCCTCTCCATTATAATTGCTTAATATTCTTCCTGTACTTTCACCAGTATAATAGATCCATGCAGAAAAAGTTAAGCCAGTCGAAAGTGCATCATCTATTTGAGTTGTGAGTACTACCTTAGAATTGATCCCGTTAAACTCCAATGCGCCATTTTCTTTCTCCTTTCTGTCGGTTGAGCCACTAGCTTCAATAATTTCTCCATCATTATTATTTATACTTTTATCCAAAGCTTCGTTATTTAAGGTGTAATAGGCTACCAAACCATCTGATGGTATATTTTTCGAATCATCGTCTTTGCTATCATTACTACAAGAGAGCATTAGTATTGCTACAAGAGCACATAGTATGTTTTTGATTTTCATAATTTTTATTTTTTTTATATGGATATTTTATTAACGGTTTTTGCTATAACTTGCTGTATTGCCTTTTTCCTTATTACCACAAGGTATAAACACCGTAACTATTAGATCAGACCTTAATTTTGCTAGATATTTTTATACATCTTACAATCATTTTTTTATAAATTTAAGCGTATTTCCATCTTCAAAATTCAAGAAATATAGCCCTTTGGTTAAATTTTTAATTTCAATTTTTTCCTCATAAGAAATAGTTCCTTTTTTAACTTCTTCGCCAAGAATATTAATAATTTTATAATTTTCTTTAGTTCTTAGTCCAGAAACCTGTAAAAAATCATTTGAAGGATTTGGGTATAAACGAAACGGAATGTTAGTCTTAAAATCATTAATTGTAAGTGTAGGTAAATTAATTTTTGAAATTTTATCAGCCCCATATACAGAAATATAAAGGTCATTTCCATTTATTGCAAGTCCATAAGGACGATATAGACCCGTAGCAACGTCGGTTGCCGTTGGCGATGTTGCCGTAATATCAATTTTTGAAATTTTATTACCATAATATTCAGAAATATAAAGGTCATTTCCGTTTAATGCAAACCCATTAGGACCATCTAATCCTGTAACAACATCGGTTGCCGTTGGCGATGTTGCCGTAATATCAATTTTTGAAATTTTATTGCCTAAATATTCAGCAATATAAAGGTCATTTCCGTTTAATATAAGCGCATAAGGACGACTTAATCCCGTTACAACGTCAGTTACCGTTGGCGTTGCTGCCGTAATATCAATTTTTGAAATTTTATTTTCATAAGCTTCAGCAATATAGAGGTCATTTCCGTTTAATATAAGCCCACAAGGACTACTTAATCCCGTAACAACATCGGTTGCCATAGGCGTTGTTGCCGTAATATCAATTTTTGAAATTTTATTATCCCAACTTTCAGCAATATAAAGGTCATTTCCGTTTAATGCAAGCCCATCAGGACGACTTAATCCCGTAACAACATCGGTTGCCGTTGGCGTTGTTGCCGTAATATCAATTTTTGAAATTTTATTACCCTCAGATTCAGAAACATAAAGGTCATTTCCATTTAATGCAAGTCCAGTGGGACTACTTACCCCCGTAACAACACCTGTTGCAGTCTGCGCTTCGGTACTAATACCAAATAATAATAAAATAGTTAAGATTAAAATGTAATTTTTTTTCATGAGTTTAAGATTTAATATATTAATGTTTGCTAACAACGCCATAAGAGCGTATACTATGTTTTTAATATTCGTAACTTTATTTTCATAGTAGGATGAAACCGGTTTAAACTTTTCGCTTCAATCAAAAAAGTTAAAACCAGTTCAATATTTGTTTTTATTTTGTTTTATTGGAAAGTTTTATAGACAGCTAGTGTTATAATTTGCTGCATCGTCTTTTTTCCAGGAACCATCACTAGGAGGCGTAAACCCTGAATCTATTTTTATGCAGGTTAAATCTGGGTTATTATTGACATGCAAATCTCTCGTAGATGGATTATTCCCATTTGCTATATTTAAACTGGATAACTGATTTCCATAACACACCAATTGAACTAAAGCTACATTTTTGGAAAGATCCAAACTAGAGAGCTTATTACCTTGGGCCTTCAACGTATATACAGACGTATTGTTTGAAAGATCTAAAGCTGTCAGCTGATTATTAGAACATTGTAATTGCTCCAAAACAATATTTTGGGAAACATCTAAACTGGTTAGTTTATTACTAGACGCATATATTATTTTTAAAGCCGTATTTTTAGAAACATCTAAAACCGACAACGGATTACTTGAACAATGAAGTTTCCATAAAGCTATATTCTGCGAAATATCTAGATTGGTTAACGCGTTTCCATTACAAGACAGTTCTTTTAAAGCTATGTTTTGTGTAACATCTAAATTGGTTAATGCATTCTCTTGACAATGCAATACCTTTAAAGCAATGTTTTGCGAAAGATCTAAATTGGTTAATTGGTTCTTTCCAACGGATAGCATCTCTATGTTCACAAAAACTTCAATTCCAGTTAAATCTGTTATGTTTTTATTATAACAAGCAATAGCGCCTTCATACGCTTGCGCTTCACCTACTTGTATCTCCCCATCATCATTGATATCGATTTTACTAACATAGTCTCCTAATATGCCATCTCCGTGAGCCAATAAACTTGCTTTAAAGTTTGCATCTGGAATACTCACTATGTCATTAGGATTTAAAATGGCTTTACCTGAAAGGTCTATTTTATGCTCGCCAATATTACTGGTTATTGTAAGGATAGCCGTTTTGTCACCCGCTTCTATTGGCCTAAAACCAACCCAAAATTCATGTGTTTTATCAGCTTCAATAGTTTTTTCAGCTTCATTTATTAAAAATTCTGAAGCATTCGTTCCAGAGATTGTAAAAGAGTTTAAAATTAAAGTTTGTTCTCCCGTATTGGTAACGGTTACTTTAATGCTTCTTTGCATGGATGTTTTTAACTCTCCAAAATCAACCGTGCTTTGGTCAATTGAAAATTGAACAGGAGATAATGTTGGTTCGTCATCTTTACCACAACCCACAACTAGTAATAAGGCATAGACTATGAATGCCAATGGTTCTTTAAGGTTTTTCATGTTTTTTATTTAATATAGATTTAGGACTGAAAGCACTAAAAAAAGTACTTTGCTTACATTAATGGAGCGAAAATAGTTAGCCATGAAGCTTCAAACAAGTACAGTTTTTTAAAAGCGTTAACAAAGCGTTAGCATCCTTGTTTTTTTTAATGTTTGAGCTCGTTATAAGGTATAGAACTCATCTGATTTTTTCTATTTCCTAAAAAAAAGCAGATGATACATTGCTATTTTATTTCAAATAGTTCAAGTAATTCGGATTCTTACTAGCACCTTTTTTAGTTATTTTCGTTTTGTGTATAAAATGCGTATTTAAAATACCCACTTTAATTTGTGTTAATGCATCGGAAAATTTAAATTGACCAAAAATAACATATCTATAGATGAGTAAAAAATTTGGAGAATCTTACCAAAGAGAAGAAACCGATAATCTTTTAAGACTAATTGACAACGATAAAAGCCTAGATAGTGAAGGTTTGGGTAGATTGTTGGAGAAACAAAATATTAATAAACTAAAACTCATTGCAGAAAACACGATTGATGTCATTTGCCTGCACCATCCAAAAGACTGGCGCTATTTGTATGCAAGCCCTTCTACTGAAAAGATTATGGGATATACTTCTGAAAATCTGAAGGGCAGGGTTCCTTATGATTTTATTCATCCAGATCATCTTTCCATTTTGGCCAAAAATCTTTCGGGTTCAAAAAAGGGTGTTCCTTCCGATCCTGAAAAACTGGAGTTGTTATTTAAGACAAAAGACAATGGATACCAATGGTTTGAAGGCTATACCAAACCTATATATAACAATAAAAATGAAATAGTCTTGGTCTTGAGCTGCACCAGAAACATACAAGATCGAAAAATTGCTGAAACAGAAAAGAAGGAGAGAGAAAGCATTCAGCAAAATTTGTTAGTGTCTTCTATTTTATTAGAAAAGAAAAAAGCTATTATTGAAAAAATAGAACATAAAATTTTAGAACTCGAACCCCATATGAGAAAGGATTTGAGAAGTATTTTGACTTATATTCAGGAAACCTTAAATTTAGATGAAAATTGGGAAGATTTCATGATACATTTTAAAAAGATACATCCTGATTTTTATAATAAAGTCTCCATAACATACCCCTATTTATCAAAAAAAGACCTGAAATATTTGGCATTTATAAAACTAGGCATGACTTCAACCGATATCGCTAAAGCAATGATTGTAAAAAAGGAAAGCTTGAGAGTGACCAGAAACCGATTAAAAAAAAAATTAGGACTCGATTCATCACAAGATCTTGTTGATTTTGTTAAAGAGTTTTAATTAATGCCATTGATACCGAGGCAGAGACTCAATGAATTTTATAGCTAAATGTCCAATCTGTATCTAAAATCTGACATGCATTTGCTTTCCTTTTACACTGTTGAAAAAAAAAATCATTGCACATGATTTTTTATTACAGAATACCATAGTTTATATCCCTCGTCATTCATATGCAATCCATCATCGATAAACAACTCTTTATTTACCTTTCTATTTTCCAGCATGATATCCCAAACGTTTACAAATTCTAAATGATCGTCATCCTCACACATTTCCTTTAATTTCTTATTGAATCTCATATACTTTCTTTTCAAATGCCATCTTGCAATACTGGGTTTTGAGGATATTAATATAATTTGTGCTTCTGTGTTTTCCTTTTTTATTTTTGAAATAATAATGGAAAATGAATTCAATATATCTTTTAATCTTTTTTTATCTGAAATATCATTATCCCCCTCATAAATGAAAATTTTTTTGGGTTTATATTTCAAAATAAGATCATCTGTATAATTTAATAAATCTATAGTTTGGGACTCACCAAATCCTGAATTTATAATTTGATATTCCGGAAAAAGTTCTTGAATGTTTTTCCACATTTTGATACTTGAACTACCAGTAAAAACGATTGTTTCTTGTGAAGCATTCCAAATACTATCATATTTTTGATTTATTAAACCCACTTCATTTTTAAAGCGAGTACTGGTTTGTGACTGACAAAAGAACACAGTCATAGAAATTATAAAGTATACAAATCTCAAAACTTATTAATTTAAGCCGAACTATGTATTAGAACTTCGTAATGAGGGTCGAAAATACAATAAAATCTATTGTTTTCTTAATTTTAGCATAGCAACACTACGGTTAAATTAAAAAACAAAGTGAAATGTTAGATTTTGCAGTAGTTTAGAGCCGTAATAGATTTTCTAATGCATAATTTGGGTTTAATATTCAAAAATAAGTGTTTTGAAATAAAAAACCGCTACAAATTAATGCAACGGTAAATTATTCATTAAATAAGTTTCATATATTGAAGTGGTTTAAATTTTTTTTTTTGTATATCCGTAATCAATCATTTAGTGAATATCGTTGTCTGGTCGAGCGCAGTCGAGACCTAATTTTAAAGTCGTTAAGTTAATAACCTCTCGACTGCGCTCGAGGAGACCCGCTCATTATGATTAATAACGGACAATCAATAATTTTTTCCAATTGAAGCGAAAAAGTTTAAACCACTTCGCTTATTTAGCTACGATTTTTAAATTGTTATTTATATTTTCTCCAGAAACATTCAATAAGTAAATTCCTGATAATTTTTTGTTGGCCATATTCAAAGTAAACCTTCCATTTCCATTAGACACCATATTATCTTTAAGAATCAATTTCCCTGTTACATCAGTTAAAGTAGCAATTAAACGAGATTGTTTATATGAAGGTATATAAATATTAATTTGGTTACTTACAGGATTTGGGTATACAATAATATCATTTTTATTTTGACTGAATTTTTCATTACTCAACAAAACATTTTGATATAAATCGGATACTTCTGTGGCATTCAAAGGGTAATTAAATATTTTAAGTTCATCTAATTGCCCTTTATAAGGTGCAGGACCTGTACCTGCCAATAACTCAAGTTCTCCTATATTACCAAGTATTAAATCGCTTACCTCTCCAATACCTGTTACTCCGGTTTCATCAAAATCTATTACAAAATTACCATTTAGGTATAATCTTAATTTATGGGCAACAACGTCTCGCATAACAACAACATGTTCCCAATTACCTGTAAAAAATGGGGTGCCACTTGTTTTTAATTCTTTTTTTGTAACGTCATCGTCTATAGCAAAACGCAATTCACCGCTTTTGAATTCCACATTAAAACGTTTTCCCGTAGCGCCGGTGGTTGCATTTTTGGTAAAAGAACCTTTGCACAACAAATAGGAACTTGTTGCATCTATTGGCAATAAATTAGACGCTGCCTTCATCCAAAAAGAAATTGTAAATGAACTTTTATTTAGATATAATTCGTCTTGGTTTGGTATATTAACTATGTACGTATCGTTTGGAGACGTTGAAAAGTCTATGGCATTGTTTGCTTTCCCTTCCACCCTAACACTGGCATTATCGTAATTGATATCTAACACACCATGATTGGTAAAGCTTGTATGATCTGTGATTTGTCCTCCATCAAAAGGCGCTTCATTAAACGGCCAGTACCCAACGATACCTTCAGGAATATCGGCTATGGTTCTAAAAGTCCATACATCACCTGTTACACTTCCTTTGTTATTTGAGGCATCAATCCGCCAATAGTAATGGGTTGCCGAACTTAATCCCATGACTTGGTATGATGGCGATACAGAATAAGCGACATCAGATAGTTTCGTAAGATTGGAAGCATCTTCACCAAAATAAACGGCATAGTTTTCTGTATTGGAGCTACCAGACCATGTTAGTGTTAAATTCCCACCAGATAACTCAACAAAATTAAATCCCATACTTGGTGTGGGTGTGGTTGTCTTAGTTGGTGCAGATGGAAGAGCTGGTGTTGTTAACGATGCAACCGTACTATAAACCGATGAATCGGTTGCATTTGTAGCTTTAACACGATAATAATAATGAGTGTTTGGTATTAAACCCGTATCATCATGGCTAGTTATGTTAGCTGCTAAAGTTGCTATGACTGTAAAATTTGTGCCATCTGTAGATCGCTCCAGTACATAATTATCTTCGTTATCAGCATTATCATCCCAATTAACGGTTAATGAACTACTTGGTGGTACTTCTACTGAAGCGGCATTGGTAAAATGAACATTTGAAGGTGGAATAATAAAATCTGGAGGTGTTGTATTTACCAGTCCATTAATATAAACTTCTATATTTAAGTAAGGGGCATTTGATGCACTTACGGTTAAAGCATCAGCTGCGTTATTTTTATCTAAGCTATTAGCATCTTCCCAAGCATCTGGCATACCATCGTTATCTGTATCCAAAGGGGATGGAGCCCCATAAACATGCCCTACGCCACCGTTTATAAAAGGCAAATCATACTCACGATACACATAAAAAGCTTCAGTGCCTTTAGATGTTAACTCGGCTATCATTAGACTATCTACTTGATCACGTTTAGGATAAGAAGCTCCTACTTTTAACACTATATTATCAAAAGCCTGTTGAGCCGTTAATGGGGCATTCTTTACTGGATAGTCATAGGGTGTTGGTTGAAGGCTCGAAGCATCTCCAGTAGGATAGCCTGTTAAATCCTCAGATACTAAAGCACCATCTAATACCCCGTTCTTATTATTATCAAAATAATTTCCCGAACCATATAAATAGAAATTTGAATTCCCTCTATTAAAAGGTGTAGCTACTGAATTACTTGTATGTGGACCTCCTATAAAGTAATTGTTAATGATGTTAACTTCGGAAATTCCTGCAGAATCTCCACCCATAATATAGGCATCTCCAGATTCTGTATGTCCGTAGGTATTGCCATAGTTACCCCAATTGTAAACGACATTATTTACGAACTCGTTAATGCCTTTTACTTTAGGATTTCGGGTTTTGTTACTGATATATAAATTTCCTATTAAACTAATTTTTCCATCGGATGGCTGCATCAAGCCTCCTGCTGAGTGATTATGACGATGTAAACCTTGACCTATAATAGAATTTTGTACCGTTATATTATCTGGACTTATCCCTTTTCCGTCCCAATTAATAGAAAAGACCTCATCTGTTCCCCAAGTGAAAGTCATATGATCAAAAATCATATTAGCACCATTTGACAACCCCGAAGCATCTTGATTTTTAGCACCGCCAACATAACGAATACGTAAATAACGAGCTATCGTGTTGCTTGCGCCTGTAAATGTTACCCTTGGACCAGCCAATACAATACCTTCTCCTGTGGCTGTTTGTCCGGCAATGGTTGTGTTTTTCGCTACTACAATTTGAGTCTGCAAATTAATAATACCCCCAACCTTAAAAATTACAAACCGACCTTCTTGACTCACGGCGTCACGAAATGATCCTGGACCACTATCGTTTAAATTGGTTACCAAATATATTTGAGGACTGGCATGTCCCCTAGCCCCCGTGGTGTATCTACCAAAACCTGTCGCTTCCGGGAAAGCCAAGGTTTGTGCATTCATAATTATATTAAACAGAATAAAGACAGCTGTTATAATATTTATTAGTAATCGATTACATTGAACAGTTTTTAATCTCATAAATTGATGGTTATAGTTGGTTTTAACAACAACAAAAAAACACTAATTAGTGCTTTTTGTTGGAAATTGATTGTTAAAATACTTAAAAACTCTTTAAAATACTAATCTATAAATCAAAATATTTTAATTCTACTACATCTGAACCAAAAAAAGGCTCACATAAAAAAGTTCGGGAGAAGTCATCAATTTGCAAAAAAGCTAATGGATTTTTGGAGACTTTATTCGTTTTTACCAAAATGAATTTTATCCACTCCTCTTAACGCTACTAAGCGCAGCTTAGCAGTAGCGATACGCTATAGTCCAGCGGGGAAATTTTACCGCAGATTCGCAAATTTTAACATTTTAGGTAATATGCGAATTTGCGGTAAAAATTTTTAGAATCACTAAAATTTGTGCAAAATTAGTGACCCGAGCGACAGCGAACAGGCGAAGCAAATTCGTTACAAAAAATAAAACTCATGCGATCGCCCTCTGTAAAATATTAAAGCCATAAAAAAGAGGCTGTCTAAAAAGTCCTTTAAATTTAATTTGTCGGGTTGAGCTTGTCAAAACCGATAATCATTAACTGTATGTTAAAAAATTTCGACAAGCAATATGACATAGAACTAGACTTTTTAAACAGCCTCTTACTTATTATGTATTGATATTTGAGATTCTTATCTCAATTCCGGAATTTTACAAATATCCATGTCTCCGTAATCCAAATTCTCTCCTGCCATTCCCCAAATGAATGAGTAATTACTAGTACCAGAACCAGAATGTATAGACCATGGTGGAGAAATTACCGCTTGGTTATTTTGCATCCAGATATGTCTTGTTTCTTGTGGCTCTCCCATAAAATGACAAACTGATTGCCCTTCAGGAATTTCAAAATAAAAATACACTTCCATTCTTCGGTCATGAACATGCGCAGGCATCGTATTCCAACTACTTCCTGGTTTTATAGACGTCATACCCATTTGTAATTGACAAACCTCAACAACACTGTTTACTATATATTTCCTAAGTGTTCTAGCATTAGCTGTTTCGGGAGTTCCCAGTTCGATAACCTCAACATCATCTGTACCTATTTTTTTAGTTGGATATGCTTTGTGCGCAGGTGTAGAATTAATATAAAACATCGCAGGAGTACTAGCCGTTTTACTTGAAAAAACAACTTCTTTGTTTCCTTGTCCAACGTATAATGCCTCTTTGTGACCCAAAACATACGCTGTTCCATCAACCGTAACTGTTCCAGTGTCACCAATATTTATAATTCCTAATTCACGTCTTTCTAAAAAGTATGGTGCTTTAAGCGGATCAATAGTCTCTAATGAAAGGGGCTTGTTTACCGGTAAAACACCTCCAGAAATAAAACGATCGTAATGCGAATACACTAAGTTTATTTTATCTAATTCAAAAAGATTTTCAATTAAAAATTCATTTCTTAATTGCGCTGTATCATAATTTTTAACGCCTTGTGGGCTTGATGCATAACGCGATTCGTACGTAATTGACATAATTTTATAATTTTAGTTTTTAAATAATTGCAGTTTTTGAAAAAAAATATGGAATCTAAACAATTAAAACGGTTAAACTCATGGCTCCGTGAGCACCTACAACCAAGCACTGCTCGATATCGGCTGTTTTAGATGGTCCTGAAATGAATACGCCAAAAGTTCTGTCTCGTTTAGAAATGACTTCGTAAACATGGTGCATATGCAAATAAATATCATTTTTTGATACTACCAAAATTAAATCGTTAGTAATAAATGGTAATGCACGAATGGTGAAATCATTTTCAGAAATCCAAACCGCACCATTTTCGGCAACTGCCAATTCGCCTTTTATAATGGCCAAATCAATAGCTTCCAGCGTATGGGGGTCTGTATCTTTAGAAATTGAAACAGTTCCTAATTTAGATTCTTTTACACAAGATACGATTTTTGAAGCATTCGGATATAGCTTTTTAATTTCGGCATCAATTTGTTCAATAGATTCCAATTGAATAGCTTGACCACCAACAAACTTCAAATTGTCTATAAAAGTGTCCAATAATTCAACATCATCTTCAAAAATACCTAAATCAATTTCCGGCAAAGGCAACAATTCAGGTTTGTTTTTTTTAACAGCATTTAAAATGGATTCTCTACTCATTTTTCTTTCTTTTTTTATACCATTCATCAAAATTCCCATTTTTAACTTCTGGCAAATCCCTAGCTTTTCCCCAAGCATTTAATTTGGAATACACTAAAAATCGAGGTGCATGTTTTAACATAAACCGCGCTGATTTTCCAGCGAAACCATACATTCCTGAGTTTGCTAAAACACGTCCAGCTACTTTTAAAATAGTTTTTTTAACAACTGGCTGTGGCACCTCTTTAACAATGACCTGACGCCATTTATATAACTGTTCGTGAATATTGATTTTTACTGGACATACATCGCTACACGAACCACAAAGTGTCGATGCAAAAGGCAAAGAACTGTGTTTTTTTAAATCGATTCCCGGTGATAGAATGGAACCTATGGGGCCAGGAATGGTTGCTTTATAGCTGTGTCCGCCACTACGTCTATAAATAGGACACGTATTCATACAAGCACCACAACGGATGCAATGCAGGGAGGCTCTAAAATCTTCACGGCTTAATTGCTCGGTTCTGCCATTGTCTACAATAACAATATGCATTTCCTTACCTGGTTCGGGCTTATTAAAATGCGACGAATAGGTTGTTATAGGTTGCCCAGTGGCACTTCTCGCCAATAACCGCAAAAATACACCTAAATGTTTTTCCTGAGGAATGAGTTTTTCCATCCCCATACAAGCAATGTGCACTTTGGCTAGATGTACACCCATATCGGCATTTCCTTCGTTGGTACAAACCACAAAACCACCGGTGTCGGCTATTGCAAAATTAACGCCCGTAATAGCAGCATCTGCTTTTAGGAATTTATCACGTAAATGCTTTCTAGCTTCTGCCGTTAAATATTGTGGATCGCCATTACAAGGTTTGGTTCCTAAATGTTCTTGAAATAAGACATCGACCTCTTCCTTCTTTTTATGAATGGCAGGCAATACTATATGGCTCGGGGGTTCTTGGGCTAGTTGTACAATACGTTCTCCTAAATCGGTATCAATGACTTCAATAGCATTGGCTTCTAAATAAGGATTCAAATGGCACTCTTCAGTAAGCATCGATTTGCTTTTAACCACTTTCTTTACATCGTGCTTAGCTAAAATACTGTGGACAATTTTGTTATGTTCTTCGGCATTGGCTGCCCAATGTACCGTTACACCATTTTTTTTGGCATTTTCTTCAAATTGAACAAGGTAAGTATCTAAATCGGAAAGTACATTTGCCTTAATGGCCGATGCTAAATTTCTAAGTTCTTCCCATCCTTTTACATTATGGGCAGATTTATCCCTTTTTTGCCTTACAAACCATAAAGCTTTGTCATGCCAATCTACTTTTGCTTCGTCTTTATTAAATAATGCTGCTTCGTCTGCGTGTGCCATAATTACATACTGCTATTTAAAATTTCTGCGATATGCATCACTTTTAAAGGCTGCTTGTTTCTATTTATTAGCCCTTCTAAATGCATTAAACACGAGTGGTCTGCTCCTGTTATCACTTCTACATCACTGTCTAAATGGTCTTGTATTCTATCTTTACCCATTTTTACTGAAATGGCTTCTTCAAATACCGAAAAAGTGCCTCCAAAACCACAACACTCATCGACCCTATTCAACGTTTTTAGTTCTAAGCCTTTTACCTCTTTTAACAGACTTTCTTCAGTTGAATAATGCACATCCATACGCTCGGAACAAGACCCTAAGCGCAAACCACGAAGTCCGTGGCAACTTTTATGGATACCTACTTTATATGGAAAGGACGCTCCTAAATCTGTTTTACCCAATACTTCATAGATAAACTGACACAGCTCGTAGGTGTTTTTTCTAACGCGTTTCACATCATTGGTTTGTTCCAAAATATCGAAATGTTTTTTAACGTGGTAAACACAACTGCCAGAAGGCCCAACGATATAATCGAATTCCTTAAAATTCTCTACAAATAACTGGCAAATTCCTTTTGAATCATCTTCGTATCCAGAATTACCGAGTGGTTGTCCGCAACAGGTTTGCCCCATAGGGTAAACAACTTCAACGCCTAATTTCTCTAAAAGCTCTAAAGTTGCTATGCCTACTTGTGGATATAATTGATTGATGTAACATGGTATAAATAAACCGACCTTCATTTTTTGCTTTTATTAACTTCTTGAAATACCGAGTGCCAAACCTCGTAGTTCTGCTAAACCTCTTAAACGACCAATAGCCGTATAACCGGCATAGGCTCTATTATCTTCTAAATCTTGTAACATTTGATGCCCGTGGTCTGGACGCATAGGCAATTGAATATCCCGTTTTTTCTCTACTTCCAATACAGCTTTTACCACTTCGTACATATCTGAAGAGCCTTCTAAATGATTGTCTTCATAAAAACTACCATCGGCCTCTCTCTTTACATTTCTTAAATGAAGAAAATGAATTCGGTCTGCAAATTTTCGAATCATTTTAGGTAAATCGTTATCTGGATTGGCACCTAACGAACCTGTGCAAAATGTGATACCATTTGAAGGACTATCAATAAAACCAATTAAATCTTCCAAATCTTTTTCAGATTTAATAATTCGAGGCAATCCCATAATATCCATCGGTGGATCGTCTGGATGAATAGCCATCACAATCCCATGTTCTTCACAAACCGGAATGACTTGATTTAAGAAGAATGATAAATTGGCTTTTAAATCGGCATGCGATAAGTTATCATATTGTGCGATCATGTCTTTAAAAACAGGAATGGTTAAGTCGTCAACCGTTCCCGGAAGCCCTTTTAAAACATTATCTTCTAAAGCTTGCTTTTCTTCTGAAGTCATTTTAGAGAAACGCACTTTTGCTTGTTCTAGGATTTCTGGAGTGTATGCGGCTTCAACGCCTTCACGTTCCATGATGAATTTTTCAAAAACCGCCATATCCACTTTATCAAAACGCAATGCGGTGCTGCCATCTGATAATTTCCAAAATAGTTCGGTACGTGTCCAGTCTAAAACGGGCATAAAATTGTAACACACATTTTTAATGCCACAAGCCGCTACATTTCGTAAACTTTGCTTATAGTTTTCGATACGTTGTAAATAGTCGCCTTTTCGTAGTTTGATGCTTTCGTGAATGGGAATACTTTCTATAAAAGACCATTCCAAATCATGGGCTTCTATGGCATTTTTAACTTTTAAAATCTCATCAACTTCCCAAACGTCTCCATTGGGAATATGATGCAATGCTGTTACTACACCTGTTGCACCTGCTTGTTTTATGTATGATAATTTCACGGAGTCATTGACTCCAAACCATCTAAATGTTTCTTGCATTTTTACCTAAATATATAATTAAACACCACTAAAAGCACTAAAACCACCATCTACAGGAATGGTAATACCTGTAACAAATTTTGAAGCATCTGAGCATAAATAATGTAATGCTCCATTTAATTCATCGGCATCACCAAAACGTTTCATGGGCGTATTGTTAATAATGGTGCTACCTCTTTGCGTTAAGCTACCATCTTCATTTAGCAACAAAGCTCTGTTTTGGTTTCCAATAAAGAATCCTGGAGCAATGGCATTTACGCGTAACCCATCGCCATATTTCAATGCCAGTTCTACCGCTAACCATTTGGTGTAATTATCAATCGCTGCTTTAGATGCTGAATAGCCCGCTACTCTAGTGATGGCCCTTTCTGAAGCCATTGAAGATATATTAATGATAACACCTTGTTTGTTTTTTACCATCTCTTTACCAAAAATGGTGGATGGTATGATACTACCAAATAAATTTAAATCGACTACTTTTCTGAAGTCGTCCATGTTGATGTCAAAAAAGGATTGTGTTGGTCCTACAGTTGCTCCAGGCATATTGCCTCCTGCTGCATTAATAAGCACATCTATTTTACCATACTTCGCTATAATAGCATCAGCTACTTCTTGAAGGCTTTTTTCATCAACCACGTTACAAACAAAACCGTCAACTTTATTGTTAATCGATTGCATTCTTTTTACTGTATTATCCACAGTATCTTGTTTGTAATGTAATATAATAACGGTCGCACCATTTTCCAAAAGATACTCAGCCATACTTCCTCCAAGTACGCCTCCACCGCCTGTTACTAAGACAATTTTGCCCTCTAAATTAAATAGATTCATATTAATTCAATGTTTTTATTTCTTCAAATCACAAATTTAAACATCTCATCCACATATACTGTCCTGTACTGTACTTTATTTTAATTTCAAATGAAAACTCCATGGCTTTTTATAAGTTGAAATATTTATAAATGTCTAATATACAATTACTAAAACAACCTATTCCATAACCTTTTAGTTAAAAAAAACATAGACCTATAATGCATTTTTTATAAATTCATCAATTTTTGGTAAATTACAGTACAGTACAGGATAGAAACATTATTGGCTTAGTTTATTTTTGCTCAGTAAATTTTAACAATGCTCATGAATATAACAACAAAAAAATTCAAATACGTAGATTACCTTTGGGATGATAAGAAAGCAGCCGCTTTAAATGACGATCAAGTTGCTTTATTTTTATACCGATCCAATATATTAGGTGCCGATTTGAGAATCACCAATTACGGCGGTGGAAATACTAGCTGTAAAACCATAGAAAAAGATCCGTTAACAAATGAAAAAGTTGAGGTTATGTGGGTTAAAGGTTCTGGGGGCGATATCGGAACATTAACGCGTTCAGGAATTGCTGGTTTATACACCGGAAGATTACGTGATTTGAAAAATGTTTATGGTGGTTTAAGTGACGAAGACCGCATGGTTGGTCTTTTTAATCACTGTATTTATGATTTAGATAGTAAAGCACCATCTATTGATACGCCGCTTCACGGATTATTACCATTTGCACATATAGATCACTTACATCCAGATGCTTTAATAGCAGTTGCTGCTGCTAAAGACAGTGAAAAAGTGACTAAGGAAATTTGGGGAGATACTATGGGATGGGTGCCTTGGCAACGTCCTGGTTTCGATCTAGGCCTACAATTAGAAAAATGCTTAAACGATAATCCTGGCATTAGGGGAATCGTTCTTGGTAGCCACGGGTTATTCACTTGGGGTGATACATCTTACGAATGCTATATAAATAGTTTGGAAGTTATAGAAATGGCTTCTGAATATATCGAAAAGAAAATAAAAGAAAAAGGATCCGTTTTTGGCGGCCAAAAAGTATCAAGCTTACCTAAACAAGAACGTTTGGAAAAAGCTGCTCAGTTAATGCCTTTATTAAGAGGTTTGTGTTCTTCTGAAAACCAAATGATTGGTCATTTTTCTGATAGCGATGTGGTTTTGGAGTTTATCAATAGTAATGACTTAGCAAGATTGGCCCCTATGGGAACGTCTTGTCCTGACCATTTCTTAAGAACAAAAATCCAACCCTTGGTTTTAACTTTAGATGCTCAAGAGGATTTATCAGATTCCAAAGCTATTCTAAAAAAATTAGAACCTGCTTTTGAAACATATAGACAAGAATATGCTGACTATTATAATACGTGTAAAAAACCCAATAGTCCAGCCATGCGCGATCCGAATCCTGTGATCATTATTTATCCAGGAGTAGGTATGTTTAGTTTTTCAAAAGATAAACAAACAACCAGGGTTGCCAGCGAATTTTACATCAATGCCATTAACGTCATGCGTGGTGCCGAAGCTATAACGTCTTATACCTCGCTACCAAGACAAGAAGCGTTTGATATTGAATATTGGTTATTGGAAGAAGCAAAACTTTCTAGAATGCCAAAAGAAAAACCGTTATCACGTAAAATAGCATTAGTGACTGGTGCTGGTGGTGGTATTGGAAAAGCGATTGCCGATAAATTAGCTGCCGAAGGTGCTAACGTCGTTTTAACCGATATAAATGAAGATAGCTTAAAAGAAGCCAACGCAACTTACAAACGCGATGTATCTACTTATGCAGTATGTGATGTTACCAGTTATAATTCTATTAAAGAAGCTTTCGATAAAGCCTGTTTGGAATTTGGCGGAGTTGATATAATTGTACACAGTGCAGGATTGGCAATTTCTAAACCTATTGAAGAAACTACCGAAAAAGACTGGGACATTTTACAAAATGTATTGGTTAAAGGTCAGTTTGAATTGGCAAAAGTTGGTGTGGAAGTGATGCGCAAACAAAATTTAGGAGGAAACTTCATTAGCATCGCTAGTAAAAATGGATTGGTCTCTGGACCAAATAATGTTGGTTATGGTACTGCTAAAGCGGCACAACAACACATGGCCCGTTTATTGGCCGCTGAATTAGCACCAGATAAAATACGCGTCAATACTGTTAACCCAGATGGTGTTATTGTAGGCAGTAAAATATGGGAAGGTGCTTGGGCAGAAGGTCGTGCTAAAGCTTACGGCATTACTGTAGAAGAACTTCCTGCTCATTATGCAAAAAGAAATTTATTAAACGAAATTATATATCCTGAAGATATTGCCAACGGTGTATTTTCATTGGTTGCCATTTTAGACAAAACAACAGGAAACATTATAAATGTTGATGGTGGAATGGCCAACGCATTTGTCAGATAAGACATTTTGAGTTAGTTTTAGTTTGTAAAAAACTTCCATAGCATATTAAAATATATATGGGAGTTTTTTTTTAGAACAGCTAATTTTTTCTCATTACAACCCAAACCTAAAGCTTTTTAATTTGCTAACTTGCTACTAAAAAAATTACCAATTCATGAAATCGCCATTAACAAAAAGTTTGCTTTAAGCAATTGAAAATCATCGAACACCAATGAAAACATTTTTTTGTGAGATAAACACCTATAAAAATAAAGCGATTGCTTCGCCAG
>LLBY010016416.1_pt1 | contig 31768 bp, 20 predicted proteins | sample 1489401 | NCBI WGS metagenome assembly LLBY01 (sample SAMN04092656, study PRJNA295927) | soil metagenome | biome: Soil prokaryotic community; feature: Bulk soil; isolation source: soil from tomato rhizosphere | host: tomato cultivar Hawaii 7996 | place: South Korea | collected 2011-11-01 | reverse complement strand
CCAGTAGGTCGTGTCCAGCTGGCTGTCCGGTAATCCCATCATTTCCGACAAACTGGTGTAGACATTATTGACTTTATAGATCATCCGCTCGGAAGCCACAATCGGTACGTTGCTGACAATCTTAACCGGTCCAGCGTCGATAGCTGGGAAGCTCTTGAGCATGCTCTCCCCCGGCGCGAGGGTAAAGGGGCTGCCTGTCATTTCTGTTCCACCAATATAGACATGCACCATTGCCGGGGTATTCGTGGTGTTCGCAAAACGCAACTGCGTGTCTAAACCGATGTTGTTATACCAGGGGAACCAGTATGTTGTATCTAACTGGCTATCCGGCAGTGCCATCATCTCGGAGTAGCTGGTATCGACATTATTAACCTTGTAGATTACACGCTCCGATGCAGTAACAGGTACGGTGTTCGTACTACGGATCTCCACCGGTCCCGTGTTCACGCCCACATAACTTTTTCGTTGGCTGATATTGTTCGCCACGAAATCGCTTCCCTGTCCAACGCCGCCAATAATCGTATAGATTTTTGCCCCGGGGGTTTGCGTTAGCAAATTATCAGAGTCAATAGGATACGCCTGGCAGCCATCCGTTGCCAGATTGATCCGAATGTTTTCGCTTCCGTCAGAACGATCATAGGCCTGGTGGAAAGTAAATGCAATGGTGGATGTACCGGACGGAAGGGTTGCATTTGTTGAGAACGTGTAGGTCGGACCTGCCTGGCTTCCACTCCAAAGTGTTGTGCTGCCTAGAGCGACCTGCTGCAAAATCAAACTCTTGTCGAGTCCAACTAAATGCCCTCGATCATGATCCCAACGGACGAAGATATCCTCCAGCTCCAATGCCACACCAGTTGGATTCGTGATCGTCATCCACATCGTATTGCCAGAAAACATCCTGGGGCTGTGAGTGACCAGATTACAACTCGGAATTGTGTACGTTTCGCCGCCGGTAAATCCGCCATTCAACGGATTCCCGGCTAAGTCCAGGATCGTGTCATCATCCAGCACATCCAGGCGGATCGAGCCATCTCCCGTGCCAATGTTCACCGATACCGTATAGGTCGTACCTGAGCCGCTCACGCTGTTGATCACCGCGCCGGGCGCATTGGTTGTTGTAAGGGTAAAGTGAGGGGTGTCCACGCCCGTTACAGGTTCTGAGAAGGTCACTGTAAAGTCTACAGTACCCGATTGGACACTCGCAATCTGAACGGACGAGACAGTTGGCGGGATCTCATCCATGTACTCAAATGCGCCAATATCAATTTGTGCTATACCATCGTTATCGCCGTCATAGAAAGTCTCGTGTAACAGGCTAGGGTCGCCAGCGTCAATTGCAGGTGAACCTGCTGACAGTTGATAAGCGCCATTCGCAGCGTCGGTGAAAAGTGGGTCCAGATCGAACAAGTTATCGTGTTCGCTTGAAGAACCACTCATATTCCCCACGCGCCAGTTGGTAGCACAATTGCCTGTACCACAATCATCAAATAGGTTATAGCTGTACTCGACCTTGCTATCATCCCACGAAAGGATGTGAATGGGAGCGACGGCCTGACCGGAGAAAATATTGTTACGGATAATAGATGCATCAGCTGGCATCTCGGGCATATCGATGGTAACCCCAGCTGCCCCGCCAATGAAGGTATTATTTTCGATCGTGTATTTTATTGGACTACCCCCGGTGAGACCTTGAATTAATATACCGCCCTGTGCGTTGTTCTCGAAAACGATATGGTTTATCTGGATATTTCTTGGACTGCTGGGTGAAGTTTCAATCAGTTCAATACCGTAACCCATGCTGCCACTTATTTTCATGTTCATAATAGTAACATCGCTGGATGTAACTCGAAACACAGGTTGGCTATTTATCGTTTGAATAATAGTCTGATTCGAATCAGAACCAACTAGCACTAAGGGTTTGTCAATAGTAACTGACTCACTGTAGATACCCTCGGGAATAAAGATAATCGATCCTGCTACTGCTTGGTCTATCACACTTTGCAGCGGGACAGAGACACCAGACGCACAAACTACTGGATCAGAGTTACTGGGATGCCATTCAGCCATGAAATGGCTATCAAAGTCATCAGCAGCAGTATTGGTTTCCTGTGTACTGTCAATAGCTAAACTGTATTCGGCCAAGTCGTAATCTGCCCTTGAGAGATCAAGCTTATCTCCAAAAGCAGTCCAGTCAAAATTCTGGCTTCCTATAATAACAAGCGAATTATCAATGGAAAGCGCTTTGGTATGCATCGGGAATTTTGAAAATCTAGCCTCAAAATACTGAAGCTTGGATGAATCTTCCAAAGCAAGTTTTTCCTTAAGACTGCATATCCCCATTGTATTTACAGCTGTGTTTAGAATATCGCCAGGTTCAGGCGGATAACCGGTTTTTTTAGAAACGAGTAGCTTAACATTAACCTGGGAGCCTTCCTTTTCAAGAGCATCCAATATAGCTCTTGCGTACTCGGCAAGAACTATATTGTACGGTTGATGCTCAACATAGGGATTCATAAAGCGGTCTTGCATGATGTGGACATTAGTGCTCGCTGCCTTAATCGCCGCAATAATCGCTCTATCAGCAGTTTTATCTCCATTGCCAAGAGTTCTATCTCCATCTCGGTAGAGAGAAAAGACAATGTCATTTCCAGTGCTGATAATTGCTGGGTTGTGCGAAATTAGACCAACTGTGGCTTCTTGAATACAATGATTAGCATCATATTCCACACATTGCCTAGCTCCTGCCCACAATTTATCAAAAACTTGCAGAGAATGAGCAGCGATCGGGCCGCTAACTTGAAGTCCCATGTCGCGACGATTACTTCCATTCAAATAGCTATATTGCATGTTATAGCCAGTTACAATAACTTCTCGCCCATCAATAATCATCATCTTAGCATGGCTATGGTTTGCCTTGATCTCTCCATCTCGATAAAGTGCTACCTCAATATTTAATTTTGGATCATCTAGTAGGCTAAGCGTCTCTAAATCATCCAAGACGCGCAATCGCTGATCTTCATGATGAGGCTCATCAGACGGTTCGCGATAAGCTCCTTCCTTAAGCCCCAGAAGGATTCTTACATGTACGCCCTCTGGGGGATAGTTGAGCGGATTATTTTGAATCTTGACAGCGAGTTCCTGGAGACCTTTGAGTAAAATTATTCCTGGACTATCTCCCAATTCTGACCTATCTGGCCTATACGCATCCCATATCATAGTTGTAAAATCGATTTCATACTTAGCCTCTAATACTAGATTAAAAAACTGATCAAATGCCTCCTCTCCTGGAGGGAGAGTAATTAATCCATCGTCGTAATGGTTCCCGCAATACTCCTTCTGATCTACTTCAGCTTGTATTGCCTGTGCGATAGGAGATAGTACTATATCTGAACAATCATAAGCGGGATCAATGGTGTAAAAGATTTCCCAGTTTCCTGTACGTAGGTCGCTCCATACCATATGTAAGTTGCCAAGTACATCACTAGCAATTGTGGGTTGCCCAGCATTGCCTTCATTTCCTGTGATTATTGTGGCTTCTGTCCATGCGCCAGCCTGCCGGGAAGTTTCATAAATAAAACCATTGTTTCTACAAGTCAGTCGTGGTGAATTATCTCGATCTACCGTCAGGCTTAAATCTATGCAAAAGGCGTTGTCAAATATGTTCTCGGTTGATGACCATGATGCTCCGGCTTCTTTGGTTTTATACACTGGAGCAGTAGTAGTCAACCAAGCCGCATGGACTGTGTTATTTTGATCAACATAGATGATTGGATCAGATCCACTTCCCAAATCTTGCAGCGATGACCAGCTTGACCCGCTAAAATTGCTATAAAGTATGTTGACGAGAATATCGCCTTTCATAAGCAGGTGGAAAGATCCATTGGAATCTCCCGCCACGACCGGATCTCTATACACCCCAACATTACTATGGCAACCTGTTCGATTCGCCGGGGGCAGTCCTGGAGCGGGCCAAAGACTGTACATGATACCTATGAAGCCTGGCTCATACGACATCCACACAACCATTAATCTATCACTAGAGTCAATACCTATCGTAGGTTCAACAGCTTTCCAATCAAAAACATAGGAATCGCATGGCACACCATCTGACAGTATTGTTGGACTGGTGCAACCTGTTTCGTCGCATCGGCTGTAAAGAATTTCGAAATCGTCCCCATGATCATTATCCTCCTCTTGCCAGACGACATGTGCGATTCCACCACCGTCAACCACAAGTTTTGGGGAATCTGATGCAAAAGACGTGCTAAGGGAGACGTTAACAGGCGAAGACCAATTCGTGCCGTCAAAACGTTTATAGAAGATATCTTGCTTCGCTCCATTGACTGCTTCTCTCCAAACAACATGCACGCTCGCATCATCGCCTATTGCTAATCTCGGGTTGAACGATTCTTCAGCTGTATTCGAAATATTGACATGTGGTGACCATGCTGTGCTCAGAGGCGCTTCGACTTGCATCTCAGGCAGAAGTTGTGCTTCGTTGTTTTGTAGATCCTCTTGGATGAGTTGTGGAGTTGGTTCTATAGTTGGTAACGGAGTTGGTGTAATTTCCCCTTGTGCTGATACTGACGGCGAAATTAATGCAAATTGCACAATAATAAAAGACAAAAGGGCAGCAAGACTGATAACCTTACGCGGTAAAAGATTAGACATATAAGTCCTCCTAAATGAAGTTTTGTTTTTCCAGGTGGGTTGTGTGCTGTGGTGTTTCCCCCTGGAGGGAAGTGCACAAGATGTACGGCTTTCTATGAATTGCAAAAGCGCAATAATTGAAAACAACGTGTTATCAGGTCATAAATTCCTCCAGAAAGATATTTAATATAGTGCCCAATTAAAAACAATTACACGCGCTATTCAAGGTGTTGCTCTGAGCAAAAGATATTCTTCAGGTACTTTTAACTTTATTAAAGGCTGTGGCACTGGTATAGAGCATGTTCCTCCATCATACGAAGGAAGCTGAAGTAAGCAGGCGTCAAGAAACTTGTAGTAAATTACACCGCTGCTATCCGAGGCCCAGCCTTGTACTGAAAAATATTTCCCAGTAATGCCCCTAGCCGTATACGATTCAACAATTTTCTCACCACTTCCAGCCAGGTAAATCCCATCCTCACGAGCGATAAGTCTTCCATCTGGAGATAAAGCTTCTTCTTGAAAGCGACCTGGGAGAGCATGGTAATCAATACCATTCTCCTGTAGAAATTGCTCCCCACGATTTGGATCACGTCCTGGAAAGACCCTTTGATCAATATAAAAATTCCTTTCAGGAAAGGTTTGAAAATCTGATTTCAGAGCAACAATTATGTCATCGTCAATGAGATACACATCCTGAGCATCCTGTAATTCCATGGTAAGTACCTCCAGGTTTAGATCGCCGTTAGGATATAAAGCATCGCTCCGCAAGGATATAAAGCGTTGAATCGGATATTGTTTTCCTGTTGTACGGTCTAGGATATAGTCTCCACCTTCGTAGCCACGGCCATAGTGCAACGAAAGAAAAAGCAGATCATCGGTGAGAAAATAGTTGGAGCCTTGTCCGATGGCAAACGGGATTTTCTCATTTGACTGCAAATCCAATAAATAAGTTGATGAAAACTTAGAATTTTGCTCAATTACATAAAGTAAGCGTCCACTGGGTGCCAGGATCGAGCCTGAATAACGGCAGGCCGAAACAACCACATCTACATCTTCTGGGTAGCGCACTTCTTCGCTAGCGGGAGGGCAGCTGCACTGAAAAAGATATTGCAACAATAAGCTCTGTCGTCCCCACAAGCCCCAGCAGTAGCCATAATACAGCAACAATGGCGATACTAAGAGGATAGTGAAACAGCCTAGCCATAAGCGGCGTCTCTGTTGTTTGGAAGTGTCTTTGGTTTCTGGTGACAAAGCTTTCATTGTGTTCATGCAAACTCCGGATTCTTGGTGTGCAGCAACATATCAAGCTTGTGACGCAAAGTAACTGGCGTAAAAAGAAGTTTTGGTTATAGCTACAATTGTACCGGTAAAGCCGCCCGTTCATTTGGCTACCACTAGACACGTTCACTCGTTTCCCGTTACAGGCAAAACGTCACATGCAAATAGGATGTTTGTCATACAAATCGCGATCGAGCTGTTAATCATCCCCGCTCAACATGGATGTATCCACTGTCATCGACTGCCATACCTGGCTGCGAAGAGTCAGAGCTCATAACAGATATATTGACTGGGGTTGTCCAGCCTGAGGCAGGGGTAGTTGATGGGTCTGTGATGTTCTGTGCTTCAAGCGGCAACGACGGATCCTCTGTGGGAGGCGTAGGGGTATCAAGCATAGGTGTTGGAGTCGAGGTCGCGGGCGGAGGCATTTCCCCTTGTGCTGATGCTGTTGGTGAAAACAATGCAAATTGCATAAGAATAAAAGATAAAAGGATAGCAAGACTGATCAGCTTGCGCGATGAAAGATTGGACATATAAGTCCTCCTAAATTAGATGAAGTTTTGTTTTTCCAGGTGGATTGTGTTCTGTAGTGTTTTTCCCCCTGGAGGGCAGAGCATAGAAGTGCAGTTTTTTATAACTTGCAAAAATGCAATGATTGCGAACAATGGGTTATCAGTTCATCAATTCCTCCAAACAGAGTCTGAATAAAATGGCCAATCACAAATAATTACACACGCTATTTAAGGTGTTTCCCTAAGTAAAAGATATTTCTCAGGTACTTTGAGTTTGATTACAGGCTGAGCCACCTCGTAATAGCACCTACGATATTCTATGCCCAATCCCAACTCGATCAAACAGGGCTCAGGAAACTTGGAATAAATTACGCCACTGCTATCAGACACCCAACCCCATATCGAAAAGTACTGCCTGCTCAAAAGCCTCCTCACGAAATAACCGTCTTCAATCTTTTCACCTGTCTCAACCAGGTAAATTCCATCTGGCCGCGCCACGAACCTGCCATCTGGAGAAACCGCCTCTTCAATTAGACTACGTGGAATGAACTGGTAGACAATATTGTATTCCTGCAAAAACTGCTGTAGACTATGGCTTCCTCCTCCCGGAATATCAAACCGATCAGTAGTGAAGCTGTGGTCTGGAGTAACAGCAAAATCTGGCGCAAGAGCGACTACAGTATCAATATCATTGATCAGGAAAACGAATTCTGCCTCACGTAATGCTTCAGCAAGTAACCTCAGGTCCGCATCTCCATTTACAATAGCATCAGGGTGCAAATACCTAAATCTCTGAAGGGGATATTGTTCTCCAGTAGTACGATCTAGGATATAACCATCTGCTCCAAAGTTAAATGAAAAGAACACCAGATCATCCGTCAAAAAGTATATAAGATTTCCCGGAACGGTAATTTCTATTTTCTCATCTGTCTCCAGATTCAATATGTAAGACGAAGTAACACCATTCCATTCTTCATTCACATATAGCAAACGCCCGCTGGGAGCTAACCTCACACCAGCGTTACGACAGGCAGGAACAATCACATCGACCTCTTCTGGGTAGCGCGCTTCGTAACTAGCAGGCGGGCAATTGCACTGAAAGAGATATTGCAACAATAAGCTCTGTCGTCCCAACAAACCCCAACAATAGCCATAATACAGCAACAATGGTGACAACAGAATAGTAAAACAACCCAGCCAAAAGCGACGTCGCTGTCGTTTGGTAGTATTTTTAGTATCTGATGGCAAAGTTTTCATTGTATTCATGCAAACTCCAGATCCTTGGTGTGCAGTAAAGGGATATCAAACTTGTGGCACAGAGTAACTGGCGTAAAAAGAAGTTTTGGTTATAGCTGCAATTGTACCGGTAAAGCCGCCCGTTCATTTGGCTACCACTAGACACATTCAATGGTTTCCTGTTACAAGCCAAAGGTCATGTTCAGGCATGATGATTGTCATCCTAATCATGCTTGAGCTATTAATTGTCCCCACCTATGAAAGGACTGACATTCACTCTATGCAGTGCCAGGGGGAAGGCGGCAGGAGCAATTCTCGGTTCACCAGTACAATAGCTCCATGTTGCGAAACCATCCTCTCTTCCAAACCCTGCGCGAGCTGAAAGGCAATCCGCGCGTCACCGTGCTGACTGAGGTCATGTTCGGGATCCCCTATAATCTTTTCGCTCCATTCGTCTCTGTGTACATGTTGGCGCTTGGTCTGACGGACCAGCAAATCGGGAGCATTGCCAGTATTGGCTTGCTCCTTCAGATCTTTACTGCTCTGCTCAGCGGCGTCATCGTCGACAAGTTTGGGCGGCGCTTATCGCTGCTGGTCTTTGACATTTTATGCTGGAGCGTGCCCTGCCTGATCTGGGCCGTCGCACAGGACATCCGCTATTTCGTGCTCGCGGCGATGATGAACAGCCTGTGGCGTGTCTCGCACACCGCCTGGACGTGCCTGATGGTCGAAGATGCGGAGGAACGCCACCTCGTGCACATCTGGACCTGGATTATGATCTTTGCCTTTTGCTCCGCATTTTTTACGCCAATCGGTGGCTGGGTGGTGGAGCGATTTGGCTTGGTCCCGGCGGTACGCGGACTCTTCGTCTTCGGGTTTGTGGTGCTGACGGCGAAATTCGTCATCCTGTATATCTTCTCTCATGAGACTGTACGCGGCGTCCAACGTATGCAGGAGACCCGTCATCGCTCCTTTGTCAGTTTACTGGGTGAATATCGAAGTGTCCTCCGCCAGCTTCTGGGCTCGAAACCCCTCCTGGCGGCCCTAGCTCTGATAGCCATTACCAACATTTACACAACGATCAGCAATAACTTCTGGGGTGTGCTCTTCACCGAAAAGCTTGGCTTCTCCAGCGCACAGATCTCGACTTATGTGGCAGTCCGTTCCATCGTCATGACGGGCTGTTTCTTTCTGATCGGTCCGCGCCTGACGAACCTGCGAGGCTTTCGTCTACCGTTATGGATCGGTTTTGCCGGCTTTCTCATCAGTCAGCTACTGCTCGCCGTGATGCCGCCGCAGACCGTCACCCCGCTTGTGGTCAGCGTGGTACTGGAAGGAGCGGCCTCTGCCCTGGTCAGCCCGATGACCGAATCGCTGCTGGCAGTCTCGTTGGAATCGGACGAACGGGCGCGGGTCAGCGCGATGGTCTACGTCATCTTAATGGTACTGATCTCACCCTTCGGCTGGATCGCGGGCCAGCTCTCCGCGCTGGACCGCGCCCTGCCGTTCGCCTTGAACACGGGATTGTTTGCGCTCGGGATCCTCTTCGTGTGGTTGATTGGCAGGGCGGAACTCCTTAGCTTCACAGGCCCCGCTGCGGAGTCGCCTCAAGCTCTGACTACGACAGATCTCCAGTAGAATCAACTAGACATCTGTGAGGACAGGTGACGGTACCCACTGTCACCTGTTTTCTATTGACTCAGAAAACGTTTTCTTATATAATCTTTTTATCCAGAAAACGTTTTCTACATCCCGCCTAATTCCAAGTCGAGTACAAATATGTCTGTGAAGCTGGAAGATATAGCCAGAGAAACCGGTTTTTCGATCTCCACTGTATCCCGGGTGCTTTCGAATAGCAATTACCGTGTTTCGGAGCCCATCCGTGAGAAGGTGCTGCGCGCGGCCGACTTGATGGGCTACAGACCAAATCTCGCGGCGCGAAGTCTGCGCACCGATCGCACCAACACCATCGGGATCATTGTGGACGATCTCCTCAGTCCTTTCACACCCCCCATTGTCCGTGGCATCCAGGATTATTTAAATGAGCATGGCTTCCTTAGCCTGATCGTCAACTCCGACTGGGATCCTAGTCAGGAGCAGGCCGCGATTAAGACCCTGCTCAGCCGCCCGGTCGATGGCATCGTCTTCGTGGAATATTCCCACCAGACGCATAGTGACGATCTGGAGCGCTCAGACAAACCGCACGTATTCGTCCACCGCTTGTTCGGCTCTCCGATCAAGAACTCTGTGGTGCCTGACGATTATTACGGGGCAAGCCTGGCGACCGGGCATCTCATTCAACTGGGACATCGCCGCATCGCCTACATCAATGGCCCCGAAAACTGGCACACATGCCGGGCCCGTCTGCGCGGCTACCAGGATACACTGGCGAGTCACCACTTGCGTTTCGATCCGTCCCTCGTACAGCCAGGCGATTGGGAGATTGAAAGCGGCTACGCAGCGGCGAAAAACTTACTGAGTTTGGCCGAGCATCCGACAGCGATATTTGCTGCCAACGATGCCATGGCTCTGGGGGCCGTATACGCAATCCAGGATTCCGGACGGAACGTTCCCGCCGATGTAGCGGTGGTGGGTTATGACAACCGCAACTTTACGAAAACGGTCCGGCCCCGAATCACGACCGTCAGTATGCCTGTCATCGAAATGGGAGGAGTGGCAGCTGAGCTGTTGTTGAGGCAAATAGCCGAAGGGCGAAAGGAGGAGGAAGAAATCAAAGTCAAAGGCCAATTGATCATCCGTGAGACGTGTGGCGCACCTGAGGAAAGCCGGACCCAGCAGGAACCGGACCGAACCCTCTTCAGGCGCGTGTTGTTCAACAAGCAGCCCGAGGATTGATTCGAATCCATCGAGCGGTCGGTCACGCAATGGAGGTGAAGAGGATCAAGAACTATCCCTGTGCCCCAAGGACTGTGAATGAGCCTATTCACAGGATCGCTGTCCCAAAATCCACAAGAAGGAGAGAAATATGTCTCAAACGAGAAAGATTTCACGCCGAGACTTTATGAAACTGGCGGGGCTAGTTGCGGCAAGCGGGACGCTGGCGGCTTGTGCCCCTGCAGCCACCGAGGCGCCGCCCGCGGCTGCGACCACCGCGCCTGCCGTCGTCAAGGGAGGAAATGTCCGTATCGCGGTGGGCGGCTGGGCCGAGCAAAACCTCAAAGATCTTCTGGCCGTTACCGAATTCACCAAGAACACAGGCATCAATGTCGAGGTCGTACTGCGGACCGATACAAAAGAGACCGAGCTGGCGCGCCTCGCGAGCGCCGTCCAGGCGGGCGATACTCCCTATGACATCCTTGATTTTGAGGATGAATTAACGACCACGCTGTCACAAGCCGGATACATGCTGCCGCTCAACGACCTGATCTCACAGGAAGTGTGGGATGACCTCTCGCCGTCCATGAAGGCCTACACGGATGTGTGGAGCACCCATAACGGGGAGGTCTTCCGCATGATCCATAACTGGGAAATGCCGTACTGGTTCTATCGCAAGGACTGGTTCGACGAGAGGGGCGTAGACGTGCCCAAGACCTGGGACGACGTCAAGGCCATGGGCGAAGCATTCACCGACGAAGGCGCGGGTGTGTGGGCGACGGAAGACGGTCTCATCAAAGGCGCGTTCCTGAACGTCTACCTGGCCTGGATCACCCTGCAAGCAGGCGGCAACCCCTTCGACGTCGGTCCCGAATACCAGCAATCTCTCGAGTACATCCATGACCTGATGTACACGAGCAAAGCTCTCAACCCGGCATCTCTCCAGAAGGACTATAACCAGCAGAACGCAGACTATATCGCCGACAAAGTCGCCTTCATGCGCCAGTGGCCGTTCTTCGGCGATGTCGCTCGCAGCGACGATAACAAGGCCTGGTTCAGTGATGACAAGGTCGCGATTGGCCTTCCGCCGGTTGGGCCGGGTGGCCCGGGCGGGTCCACCTATGCGGCAGGCTGGGGTTGGGGCATCGTGAAGAATTCCCCCAATCTGGAACCGGCTAAAGAGCTGTTCAAATTCCTCATTTCCAACGAGGCAGCCGCAGAAGCGGTGAAGGTCGGCTTCTGGTTCTTGAGCGCGCGCAAGTCAGTCCTGGCAGTTGCTCCAAAGGACAGCTGGCTTGTCCAGGCGCTCAACATGTACACCGATGCAGATGTGATCGGCGTGCGCCCGCATCACCCCCAGTTTGTCGAAGCGCTCACAATCCTGGAAGACACGGCGGCGGCCTATCTGACAGATCAGATCAGCCTGGAAGAGTCGATGCAGCAAGCCAAAAACCAGTTGGCAGGGCTGAGCTAAACAGACACAAAAGTTTCTTCTCTTTTCCTTACCTGGATGGGGATGTCGGGTCCTCATCCAGGCACCGCCGTGTCTTGCGAGAAGGATCGGTTCCGTGCAGGCTCCGACCCAGACTCAATTCTACACTATGGAAACGAACCCATTAAGGATTGTCCATGGATAAAGCGATCGACAGACCCGAGAGGAATCGGGCTGTATCCTCGCGCTGGATTTCATTGTCGAGGACAACCCGCCGGCGTTATTTGCTGTTCCTTTTGCTGGTCGCGCCGGCCTTTTTATTACGCCTGATCACGGCGGCCTACCCGATCCTACAAACTATTTATCTGGGGTTCACCAATCTTTCGATCCTTAAGGGGACGAATGAGTTTGTCGGGCTGGAGAACTACCTGGCGATGGGCAGCAACATCGGGGTACGCAGTGCTACGGGCTTTACGATTGTGTTTATCCTGGCGACCACCATCCTGGATCTGGTCATTGGCATGTTGATCGCGCTCCTATTGAATTCGAAGTTCCGCGGCCTGACGTTTGCGCGCACGATCAACCTAATCCCCTGGGCGATCCCTACGATTGTAGCGGGATACGCCTTCCGCTGGCTGCTGGACGACCAGTTCGGACTCCTCCCATTCTGGGTGACGCAGCTCACGGGTCTGCGGCCGGCCATTTTTATCGATGCTCTTGCATCACAGATCACCGTGATCCTGGTCCATGCCTGGAAAGACGCCCCGTTCATGGCGATCATCTTTCTGGCCGGGATGCAGGGCATCCCCGAGGATCTGTACGATGCGGCCCGCGTGGATGGCGCCAATGGCTGGCAGCGCTTCTGGAAGCTGACCGTTCCCCTCATCATGCCGCTGACGATCACGATGGGACTCTTCCGCCTCGTCTGGTCGCTGGGAAGCTTCGACCTTGTATACGGTCTGACGTTTGGCGGGCCCGGTGTTTCGACTTCGGTACTGGCCTTACAGGTCTTCCGGGAAGGTATTCTATTCTTCAAGTTTGGGTTTGCCTCCGCCATCAGCGTGATCCTCCTCATCCTGGTGGCTGTCATTGGCGTGATCGGTTTATGGTTATTCCGAAAATCGGAAGTCACCTATTGAGGCTGGAGATTCACCATGAACATAAATAAACCTCTTCCAACAATCTCGTGGCGTAAAACCGCCTCTTCCATCCCGCTGTATCTTGCATTTATCCTCTTCACCATTTTGGTCCTGCTGCCTGTCTACTGGATGACACGCTCTGCATTTGCTGTTTCGACAGATCTGATCAAGCTTCCATTGATCTATTTCCCGCATCCCACGCTCAAGAATTTTGCGACATTGATCGAGCAGGTGCCGTTTGGCCTGTACCTCCGAAACTCATTTTTGTTCGCCCTTTCTACTACCCTGGCGACCTTACTGGTCAGCTACCTTGCAGCCTATGCATTTGCCCGCATCCGCTTCCCGGGCAGCGCCGTTCTCCTGTGGGTCTTATTACTCTCCATGGCGCTTCCGGACATTGGCACGATTGTGCCGCTTTATCAGATTCTCAAGACACTCCATCTTTCGGACAGTATCGCCGGTATCAGCCTGGTGTTGACCAGTACCCTGACACCCTTTACGGTGTGGGTCCTGGTCTCATTCATCAAACAAGTGCCATACGAGATCGAGGAAGCCGCTATCCTGGATGGCGCGTCGCTGCCGCAGATCCTCTGGCATATCCTCCTTCCGGTGACAGTTCCCGGCCTGGTCACCATGGGGCTGATCAACTTCGTGAATGCCTGGAACAACCTGTTGTATCCACTCTCTTTCACGACCTCTCCCTCCGCCAAGACGCTGAGTGTGGCGATCACCGAAATCTATGCCGGCTATTCTCCGTGGGGAAAGCCGTGGGAATTGATCATGGCCGTCGGCGTGACCATGACCATCCCGATCGTGATTCTGGTCCTTCTTTCTCAGAGGTCCATCGTCCGGGGTCTGACGGGTGGAGCAATTAAATAAGGTGACAGTCACTTTTTGTTGATGCATGCCGGACAGGCTGCATGTCAGGTGACTGTCACCGGTCAATTTGAGGTTCCAGGAGATCATCATGTCGGATGCGCCAGAGAAAGCAACAGGTCCGGTCGATAATTCGAACAGTCCGAATAGCACATTTAAAGTTTTACACAATGAGGCAATCCGCTTCACCAGGGGATTTTGGTTGGAGCGCCAGGATTTGAATCACAAGGTCAGTCTCAAGCATGGGTATGCCATGCTGAACGAAGCAGGCAATCTTCATAATCTTAAGATGGCCGCCGGTCTGGAGTCGGGTGGTTATTGCGGCATGAATTTCGCGGACGAAAATGTCTACAAGTGGCTCGAGGCGTTGGGCTGGGAGCTTGGCCGCGCCCCCGACGACGATCTGCAGATGCTGGCGGACGAGGTGATTTCTCTCGTCAGCGCGGCGCAACAAGCGGATGGTTATCTAAACAGTTATTACCAAACCGTGGAGCCGGATGGCAAATGGTCGGACCTCGACTTTGGTCACGAGCTATATTGTGCCGGCCATCTCATCCAGGCGGCGATTTCTTTCAAACGCGCGGTGGACGACGAACGCCTGCTAAAGGTCGCCTGTCGCTTCGTCGATCACATCGAAACCGTATTTGGCCCGGGGAAGAGAGAGGAAACCTGTGGGCATCCTGAAATAGAAATGGCGCTGGTGGAGCTGTCGCGTCTGGCGGGCGAGAAACGGTATCTCGCGCTGGCACAATTCTTTGTGGATCAACGCGGCAAAGGGAAAATGCGTGGAATTGGGGCCAACGGCCCGGCCTATCATCAGGACCACGCGCCGGTTCGAGAGGCCGAGGGGGTGATCGGCCATGCCGTGAGACAGATGTACCTGGCTACGGCGGTCGCCGACCTGTATATGGAATCCGGGGAGCAAGCCTTGCTGGAAACTTCCCAACGCTTATGGAATGACATGACGCGCGGAAAGATGTATATCACCGGCGGCGTTGGCTCGCGCTATGATGGCGAAGCGTTTGGCGAATCGTATGAGCTGCCGCCCGACCAGTGCTACTGTGAGACCTGTGCGGCCATTGGAAATTTCTTCTGGAACTGGCGGATGTCCCTGATCACGGGCGAAGGTCGCTACGCAGATTTGATGGAGCGGCTGTTATACAACGGCATCCTGAGCAGTCCCAGCCTCGATGGGACCGGCTTTTTTTACGTCAATCCGTTGATGCTGCGCGATGGAAAATATGTGCGGCTCTCCTCAAATCCGGACCAGGCGTATACAAACGCTGGTCGCCCCAATTGGCACAGCGTATCCTGTTGTCCGCCGAACGTGATGCGCCTGCTCGCCAGCTTATCCAATTATGTTGCGACGCAGAACGAGAGGGGCATCCAGATCCACCATTACAGTAACATGGAAATTTCATCTCCGTACGCTAGCCTGACCGTGGAGACGGATTATCCCTGGGATGGGCGTGTCAAAATCACCGTCACTGAAAGCCGAGATGAGCCCTGGACGTTATCCTTACGCGTACCGGGTTGGTGTCAGAGCTTTGCATTGAGCATCAATGGCCAGAACGTAAACAGCAATCTGCAAAAAGGATATGTAACGATCGAACGAGTGTGGAAGACGGGCGATGCAATCGAGATCGATTTCCCAATGACTGCGTTCCTGGTGGAGGCTGATCCGCGCGTGGACAGCCTGCGCGGCTGTGTCGCCATCCAGCGCGGCCCCGTTGTGTATTGTATTGAGGAACACGATCAGGAGCCTGGCGCGAATCTGCTGGATATAAAAATCGATCCGTCTGGAGAATTCTTCAGCCGCTGGCAGGGCAGTTTGTTAGGTGGGGTAGTGACGCTGGAGGGAACCGGTTATCAGATGGATCGATCGGCCTGGTCGAACAATCGGCTTTATCGTCCTCTCGTTCCTGGAAATGAGAATCACACCCTGGATCGAAGAGTGAAGTTAACAGCGATCCCTTATTATGCCTGGGGGAACCGTGGTCTGAAAAGCATGCGGGTGTGGATACCACTAGCGATGGTCGAGTAGCCTCGCTGCTGACGGGGTACAGTTAAACGGGGAAGTCCGAAAAACGGTGCAGGTGTTCGCGCGGATTTTTTCACCTTTTAGCGAATGTCGCTGGAGCGCTACGAGGCAAAGCAACGATTTAGCCTGATTCCATCCCGCCAGAACCCGAAAGCCGCAAAGACTTAAAGATAAAGTCGTGAGATTTCGAAGCCGCATTACTGCCCCGAATCTTTGAGGTGCTTATGGGTGGATGATCAGGGTGTAACCTTTTGTAATGGTGCTTTGTGAAATTTCGTGCTAATATGCAGTAGAAAATTATTCAGGTCTTTAGAACGATTCATCAAGAAGTTCTCTTCTGGGGGACATCACAGCTCCAACGCCCCAGACATCACAATTTAGACAATCAGCGGTGGGTATCTACCCCTGAACCGGTTTCTTTCAACCAGCCGGTGTTCGCAGAAGAGATGAAACCTGTTTCGTATCGGCTACCGAGTGATTCTGTACCTGGCTTGCCAGACCCCGCCCTGCGCAGTCCCGGTGTTCTTCCGGGGAGCCATATCGAAGGGATGCCGCTGGCCGATCTTCCCTTGCAGCCCTCGCCCCTGCTGATCATCGACTACACCTACGATGCTCTCCACCGCCTGACGAGCGCGGCTTACAGTGATGGCAGAAACTTTGGCTATACCTACGACGCGGCAGGCAATGTGCTTGAATTAGAGCAAAATCTGGGTCCCGGCACGGTGATCACAACCTACACCTACGACGCCGCCAATCAACTGGACACCGCCCAGCAGGGAAGCCATTTCGTAGGGAACAACACCAGCCAGCGGAAGAGTTATACCGGCGTGAACACTGGTCCGGTGAAAATTAGCAGTACAAATGGAGTTCCCTTCATCCCCTCTGCGCGAGTGATCTACAAGATAGGCGGCGTCGATACCAGCTACTCCGAGATGATGGCACTACCAGACAGCCAGTTGGACACGACCTTCTGGTTCCCCTGGTATAACAATATCGGTTTGGACACGCAGTTACGTTTTGCGAATACGACGAGTACCCAGGCGACGGTGCATGTCTATATTGGTGGAACAGAAATGACAGGCAGCCCCTTTACCCTCGCGCCGGGTGAGAGCATGCTCAAGAGCTTCCCAGCTATCGACGCTGGACCGGTGAAGATCGTCAGCAATGTACCGATTGTGGCTTCCGAGTGGATGATCTATAAGGTCAATAATGTTTACACCAGCTACTCCGAAATGATGGGACTACCGGACAGCCAACTGGACACGACATTCTGGTTCCCCTGGTATAACAATGTGGATTTGGATACCCAGCTCCGCTTTGCGAATGTGAGTGGCTCGGAGGCGACGGTGCATGTCTATATTGGTGGGACAGAAATGGCAGGCAGCCCCTTTACCCTTGCCGCGGGAGCTAGCGTGCGCAAAAGCTTTGCCGGGATCAATGGCGGCCCGGCGAAGATCGTGAGCGATGTACCCATTGTCGCTGCGGAGCGGGTGGTCTATTATGTAGACAACGTGCAGACCAGCTACGCCGAGATGATGGGCTTACCGGACAGCCAACTGAATACAATCTACTGGTTTCCATCGTACAACAACGTTGACCTGGATAGCCAGCTGCGCATTGGGAATGTGAGCAGTTCCACGACGACGGTCCGCCTTTATGTCGCTGGCGTGGAACTGACCAGTGGGTGTACGCCTTACAACAGTCCTATCCCGTTGGCGGCCGGCGCGAGCGTACGCGTAAGCTGCTCGGGGGTGAACAATGGTCCGGTAAAGGTCGTGAGCGATGTGCCCATTGTGGCAGCCGAGCGGATTATCTACAAGGTAAATAACGTCTTCACCAGCTACGTCGAGATGATGGGATTCCCAGATAGCGAACTGGACACGATCTACTGGATGCCACGGTACAACAATGTGGACCCGTTGAATACAGAGTTGATCCTGGCGGTCGGGGGCAGCACCAGCTCTGGCGGGGAAGGCTTCACGGGCATGAGCAGCCAACTCAGTGAGGTCTTGGAAGGAGGATCTTCCCTTGAAATAGAGTCTGCCAGTGAAACAGAGTCTACTTTTGATCCCTATGAAATCACCGTAGAGGACGGTTCCCCCTTCTGGCAAGGGCTGATTCCAGGTGCCAGCCAGGACTCGCTCGTGACGTTTACAAATCTTCACACGCCGGTGGGTGAACAGCACAGTAATGGTGTATGGGGTGAAGACTCCATCCAGGTACTGTACGACACGCCGAACGAGCGCATCCAAATTTGGACATACTCAGCCGAAGATGGTTGGGTGCAGCGCGGCGAGGATATCCCCGTCACGTTTGCGGACGGAGATGTGCTCCGGGCGCGTGCCCTCGAAGATGGCACAGTAGAGATCTATCACAATGGCGCCTTGCTGATCCAGCAGGGAGCGATGGGGAGCAAAGCACCGAAAGGAAGCTGGTTTGCACGCTTTGTGTCGTATTTTCTTCCAGCCCCTCTAGCGCAAGCCAGTGACACGCATACACCGACCGCTACGCAGACAGCAACTCCGATTGAGACGCCAACAGCGACCTTGAGTCTTACGGCCTCCACAACGCCTACTGCGATAGACACGCCTGCCGTGACTTCTACTCCTTCGCCCACCGGCACACTGACGCCTGGTACATCCACCGCTTTGGCGACGCTCTCCCCTACGGGGACGATGAGTCCGAGCCATACACCGACCGCTACGCAGACGCCAGTGGGACCGATTACGATCGAGTATGTCTACGATCCTCTGAACCGTCTCACGGAAGCCAACTACTCGAATAATGATTATTATCATTACACGTATGATGCCGTCGGCAACCGCAAGACACAACAGAGTCTGGTTAGTGGAGTGCTCACCAATGACGCCTATAACTATGACATTGCGAATCGACTCACCGATGTTAATGGTGTGCTTTATCCCTGGGATGATAATGGCAATCTACGCAATGATGGGGTAAATACCTATGGCTACGATTCGGCCAATCGCTTGAAAACTCTCACGGGACCTTCGGTGAATGCTGCCTACTCATATAATGGGTTAGGTGATCGCCTGCAGGAAACCCTTAATGGGCAAACGACCACCTTCATCATGGACTTGAATACAGACTTAACTCAAGCTCTCAGCGACGGTACAAACACCTACATTTATGGTGTAGATCGCATCGCGCAAACGCAAGGTGGGACAACCGAATATTTCTTAGACGACGCACTGGGTAGTGTACGCCAAATGACCTCAGCGAGCGGCACAGTAACCTATGCAAGCGCCTACGACCCCTACGGTGTAACCGCACAAACCTATGGCGCTTCGCAGACGGCTTATGGGTTTACTGGCGAGTTCATCGACAGTTACATTAAGTTAATTTACCTGCGCTCCCGCTGGTACGACCCCGCTTCTGGACGTTTCCCCACCAAAGATTCATGGCAGGGCGATTATAACAGGCCGCTGTCACTCAATCGCTGGAATTACGTCGAAGCGAATCCGGTTAACTATACTGATCCATCAGGACTCGCATCAAGTGCTTACAGTAGATTACTTGAGATTAGAGATGAGGTGGCTCCTAACGGTGCAGAGGCACTCTTTAGATCATTTGAGGATTTTGAACTTTATACAAAATGGGGAAATGAGGCGGGTAGAACATCTCGTGCTCGATTAGAGTGGCTATTAAAAGTGACAACCGGTGCCCCCGACCCTCTGACGAATGCAATCGCACCTGTTGTATTAGTCAATTTTGCTGTTGACTTTGGGAGTGATTGTGGTTTTGCAGTAGAATTCCGGGATAGTGGATTCTATGGACTCTGGGGTAAGGATCCTCAAGATTCCAATCAAGTTGGACATTTTTTGACCGCGGTTAATATGACCTATTATTGGGAGCTTGTACATAAGTCAAATGCCCACCCAGACTCTATGGCTGCGCATTCTAGGTGGGCATTATACCCAATCATTGGGCACGAACAGATGAGCGATGACCCCCCTTATAATGTGGCAATTCAACCTTCTAAACCTACAACATGGGATTTTATCTTATGGGATCAAGCAGTTGAGTTTGACAGTAAGGGGCAATACCAATGGCGTGATGATGCATTATGGGCAATCCTGAATTTTCCTGCAAATATCCCAATGGGCGGTGTAGATCGTCGTAGAGTTGGTAATAGCCTCCAGGATCTACGTCTTAGCTTGAAGGGCTATCGATTTGCCCACTGGGTATGGGATAACCCAACTACACATCCAGCACAAGCAGGGAGATGGCTAAGTCTGAACCGACAGCACATTCCTGACCAAAAAAAGTTCGGAGGAGCCGACAGGTAAGTGCTGACAAAAAAGTGTGTGGAAACCGACAGGAATGGGGGATGGATGTCGGTTAGTGTTTCAAGAAAGGATACGCCCAACGTTTGAAGATGTGTCCTTTAACATACACAGTGAGTTGTGCACGTTGCGTATCCAAAACGATTTTGAGATACTGACCTTTCAAGCGTCTGCCAACTCGGTAGGTCTGGCTGAGCAAATGGAGGTTGCCATGTATGGTCACTTGACGAATAAAGGTGACGCGTCCGGCGGCAACCGGCAAGGGTTCGGTGGGCACGACGAAACGTGGTGGCAATTTTTGCAGTTTCTTGCGATGCCGATATTGTTCCGGCGTCAAACCGCCCAAGCGACGTTGCACATGCTGCGTATTGACAGTCTCCTGCAAGCGTTGCAGTTCGCGTTTGAGCGCACTGACTCGAGTAAAATGGCGCTGGAACAAACGTGGTTGGAACCAGCCGTTAAAGTTCTCCACGCTTCCGTTGTACTGAGGTCGGGCTGGTGGAATGAAGATCGGCTCGACCTCAAAGCGCAAGCACAGACGGATCAGTCGCGAAAGATACCGCGCCGCGGCTCCCCAACCCAGATACTCGCGCGCGTTATCCAATTGGACTTGTTTCGGGCGACCGAGTGTTTTCCAGCAATCGCCCAAAAACTCCAAAACCGCCTCGATTTTGCGCGTACGAGCCAATTTCAGGCAGACCGCACCATCAAACACATCTTTGCAGACAAAAATGTAGTAACGCTGCTTCTGCCCTTTCAGGTAAATCGGACCGACCAAATCCACCTGATGCAATTGATTGGAGTCTTGGGCCTGCGGCGTCGGATACATGTGCGTAGGCAGGAAACGCGCCAGACGTACTCTGGGCAAGGTCACACCATTTCTTTGTAACACGCGCTCAATGGTTCTGGTGCATGGAACGGCACGGATATGCAAGGCTTTCAATTCGGCTTGAATCGCACTGGCGCCAATCAAAGCGTAACGCGTCTGCGGATGATAGGACGACTCAAGTCGTTTGCGGATTGCCAGAATAGTGCGTTCCATCTCCGGTGAGATCAACGCAGTGCGCTGGCGTGCGCGGGTCACATCATAGAGACCCGCCGTTCCCATCGCTTGATAGCGCCGCCACCAGATATAGAACCAATCCCGTGATCGTTCCAAGCTTTGGCAGATGACTTCCACAGACTGACCTGCCAGACGCAGTTTGATCGCTTGATGCCGATCTGAGAATTCATCTTTCACAGTAGCCTCCGTTGAAAATTGTTGACGGTTTCCACACGGGGCTACTGTAAAGCAGAACATCACGGTTCGAGTTGTGTCGTTTCAACCGACACCAATGTCAGCACTTACATGTCGGTACTTTTCAAACTTTCGTCAGGATTTAACTGTCGGTAAAGTGTCAGCCATGTACAGTCGGTTCAAAGCTAAGAATGAATATTGGAATCCCTAGCTTGTTTCGCGATTAGTGAAGGAGCAAAGATGAGCAAGTCTCTGATCGGGACGATCGCAGGTCTGTTTACATTTGTCCTTCTCTCGTGCACACCACAAACAGTTAATCATGGTGATGGACTAATTGTCAAAGCAAGTCGACATTGGACTCTTCCACCGCGTAGCTATGTAATTGACGTTTCTGACGGTACAGAGATTTCAGGTATGAAACCGAGAAGGTTCGGTGACAATCCAGATCTCTCCCCTGATGGTGAATGGATAGCATTTGATACGCAGTATATTGATGGGTTTGACCAATCACAAATCTATCTTGCCCGGTGGGACGATGGCAGACCTATACAGGTGACATATCATGACGGGGGTAGCTTTAGCCCAACTTGGTTTCCAGATGGATCGCAGATCGCGTATGAGGCTTCTGGGAAGATATACCTGCTAGATGTAGCATGTGTTTTGATGGAAACCAATTGCGATTTCACACCCAAATTGATCGCATCCGGAATGTATCCAAGTTGGGCACCTGATGGAAAACATCTTGTTTACGTAGATTTTGGCTACGGTCTTCGAAACGATAGAGTCTTGGTCATTAACGCGCACAGTACAGAAAATTCAGTAGATATTACTCCACCAAATTCTTCATATTGCCGTTACCCAGAATGGGCTCCCGACCAAACAAAAATTGTCGTTAGTTGCGATGGCCAAATATATGTTGTAATGGCAGATGGTTCGAGTGTCATGCGGGTAGGGGAAGGCGATTACCCTCGATGGTCGCCGCTTGGAAATAAAATCGCCTTTGTTTCTGACCGCGACAGTGACCTTGGAAAGCCACTAGACTTCGAAGGATCAATTACATCCAACGCGATTTATATAATGGATGCTGATGGATCAAACATACAACGCATCACTAATAGGAACGATGAAAGTATTCTGTGGTTTGTTTGGTTCCCACGAAAATAAAGACGAACCAAACTGGGAACAGTTCGGCTCGCCTTCCGTGGGGGTGACTGAATTGTACTGCCAACTTAGCTAAATGCAAGAGCTACTGCACCTTAAAAACTCTATACCTTTGCTTCCTCCTTGCTCGCCAGCGAGAGAATCCCTTGCCGCAACGCCTGCAACGTCTCGCGTTGATGCTCGTTGAGCGTGCCGCTGCTCAATGAGTCTACCAGGGCCACCAACTCGGCAGGCGTGGAAACGGAAACCTTCCGGCTCCCAGGCAGTTCGAACAATCCTTCGACCTGGTTCATGGCATGGTAGTAATCCGCCGCGATGGTTCCATCGTACAAGCGAGCATAACCAAGCGTGGTATCCACCTTCTCATGCCCCAGCAGGGACTGCACACTCAGCACCGGCGCGCCCGCGTTCAGCAGCAGCGTGGCGCAGGAATGCCTGAATTGGTGCGGTGTGATCCTGATTCCGCAGCGTTTTCCATAGGTTCTCAGCCGCACTTGGCAGTAGCGGCGGCTCATGGGCTGGTGGTAGATGAGAAACACGCGGTCTGCAAACCGTTCGGGCGTCCCGCGCAGCTCCAGCCAGAGGCGCAGCGCCTGAATTGTAGCGGAATTCATGTACACCAGGCGGTCTTTCAGCCCCTTGGACTGCTCGATGCGGATGCGGCGGTTCTCCCAATCCACGTCTGAGAGCCGCAGGTGGCGCACCTCACAGGTGCGCAAACCGCTGTACAACATCAGATAGATCCAGGCGCGGTCCAACACGCCCATGCGCTGCTTGTTGCCATGACCTGCCTGCGCTTCTCTCTCGACCTCGACCAGGAGTATGCGCAAGTGAGCAATGGGCGCATCTTTCGGAATGCGCGGCCCCTCCTTGAGCGGATCCACCAGCAGTGTCCGCTGGCAGATGGAAACGCCCTGTTCATCCAGGAAGCGCAGAAAGACTTTCAGGCAGGATAGCTGCGTGTTGATCGTGGTGACGGAAAGCCCCGCTGCCATCCTCGCGTCCAGGTACTCGAACCATAGTTGCGGCGTAATCTCCTCGATCCTCTTCATGGGAATGGACTCTGCCATCCCGCGCAGGATCTGGCAAAGCGGGCTGAGCGTCCCGAGGGAACAACGATACCGATCCTCGATCCGCCAGCTCTTTTGCCTGTGGGTAACGTACTCCCGCACCTGTTCGCACAACCAGTCTGGCAATCCGTTCAGGTAATGTTCCCAATGAATGAGTTTCGGGCGGGCGGCTTTATTCTGGCGCAGGTAAAGATACTCTGCCAGCTTACGCAATCCCTTGTTGTACTCACGGCGGGTGGATGGCTTGGCATAATGTCCTTCGATGTAACGATGCACCTGTTCCAGGTCCGCTTCCGGATCGATCGTCCAATGCGGTTTGTTCAGGTAACTCAGCGCCAGACGCGCGGCGACCGAGTACGTATTTAGCGCCCAGGGGCTGTATCCACCCGACTTCAGCCAATGATAGAACGAGTGATGGAAACTGCGATTGGGAGTGGGCCACTGGGCAAGCGGCGTAATGGTGGGATCATTGGGCGTGGAATTTCTAAAGTGATGTCGACGTTGTCCTGTGCTGCGCGTCATGGCACACACTCCGCCAGCGACAAACGCTCCATGATTTGTTCCATCGCGGCTTCATAATCTGCCTGCACTTGTTTATCCGAGATGTGCAGATAGATCTCGGTGGTGCGGATGCGGGCATGCCCCATGAGTTTTTGGATCGTGGTGACCGGCACACGCGCTTCCACCAGATGTCGACCAAACGTATGTCTCAGTTGGTGACAGGTGATCCATACGCCCGCACGCTGGCAATACGAAGCCAGTTGCAGTTGAATACCAGTAACCGTGAGACGTTTGCCTGAACGGTTCACAAACACGGCTTGCTCATTCCCATGCGGGCGAATCTCGAGCCAGTTCTCCAGCGCGGTCATCGCTTGCGACGAAAGATATGCCACGCGTTCTTTATCCCCTTTGCCATGCAGCCATACACGCGGCAACCCACTGGAAAGGGAATACAGATATAGATCGCTCAGCGAAAGATTGCGGACCTCTCCAACCCGCAGACCGCACCGCAACATCAGCAGAAACATCGCTTGGTCTCGGCGCGAGTCGATCACCGCGAACAGACGCGCCAAATCTTCGTCTTTCACATCGCGCGGCAAACGCCTTCCGCATTGAATGAAATGTCGTTTGGGATGCACAGGATTGGCTGGCGCCTCATCCGACATCATCGCCAGAAACCGGTAGAACGAACGGAGCGCCGCGATTCGGCGATTGATCGTGGCGATGGCATGTGCCTGCTCCTGGCAATGTTCGATGAAGCGATCTACATCCTGCACATGGACTTCTGCAATGGGCACAGGCAGCCAGGCGAAGAACAGTTCCAAGTCACTGATGTAGTGAATGGATGTGCTGCTGTGGGGAGCCTTGCGCCGCAGCCATTTCTGGAATTGCTCGATTTCTGATAACATGGACAAACCTCCTGGTGGTAGATTTGGATCGAACCTTGGTGGGGCTCGTCCAGACTCTTACCACCGGGAGGCACTTCAGACAATGGTTGTCTGACAATTACTTAATGTAACGACCCCAGCGGGATGGTGTACTTGCGGGCGCGGTATTACATGCCCAACGATGGTCGCTTCCTTACGCGGGACACGTGGATGGGGGATTACAATAACCCGCTATCCCTGAATCGGTGGATGTATGTGGAGGGGAATCCAATTAACTTCACTGACCCAACAGGACACTGTGGCGAACCCGGGGAATCTCCATGTCCTGACTGGTGGAAAAGGTTGAAAAAAAAGCCGTGGAAAAATAAACCACACATATACGTTGAAGGATATGGATATTTCGACGCGAATCATCTTCGTAGAGGGTGGAACTATGCGGAAACGTTTGTCAATTATATTGTGGCCGCACTGAACATCGGCGGCAGCCACACCGGTATGGTGCCGCTACCTCGTATAAAACCAGTACCTTCTTACTGGGTGGATTACGCTGTGTCTGCAAGAATCACAGAGGATCAGATATATGGTGTAGCATATGCAATGTATATGGATTTTGATCGTGGATATGAAGAGTATCAAGATAGTACGTGGAGGTTTTTATCAGGATTTGCTCCAGAAGATTTACCATCTGATCATCTAGGTTTTTGGGCCAATATCAATGGATACAATAAGAAGGAAATACCGGATTTAGTGCAATGTCTAGGTGAAGTGGAAGTTTTGTTTCCGCAATTGTGGGGTATTGTTGGCATTGCAGAGAATCACGAATTCTTACCCATGATAAGGGAGCCTGTTCTCGTGGGAAGCTCAAAAGGTTATAGAACAAAAAACATAGCCTGGCCATCATGGTTGGAAATCCAGCCGATTCCAAGCGGACCGAATACATGGCAAGTAAACAATAGGAGTCACAAGTGAAAAAGATTATTAAAATTGTGTTATTGCTTGTCTTAGTCCTTGTGTTTGTCTGTGGCTTGGGCTTCTGGATAGAATTCTCACCGGTTGGCTATGATTACCAGTGGATATATAAACGTAATACTGATGAAGACCATTTGGTCTTTGCATTTGCAACAGCACTGCGGATAAATCATCCGGCGGCTTATGACATGATTGACCCAAGCTTGAAGCCTCGCCTTGACGAATGGATGAATACACATCAAAGTAAGAAGTGTGAGGACGTTCCTTATTATTCCAGTATTGAGCCAGGCACGAGGCGGGGAACCAAAGTTGTTTCTGAATGTCTTGGAAACAACGAATGGTTAAACTTTAGTGTTGATAATATTGTTGTCAAAGATATGAAAGTGATGGATTGGGGTAAAGTAACAGAGGCAGTGGAATGACCAACGGGTAACGTATATACTGGTTCGATATCGTTCAATCGCCCGTCGTACACTGCCGTAGGCTTCCGATAGCAGCTCTGCTCGGCGGTGGTCTCCTGACCCCGCCGAGTTTTGTCCACACCACTCCTACCTTCACTCCTCCATCGCCTGAACCATACGACCTACAGCGATGGTAGAAGCTTCGGCTATACCTATGACGCGGCAGGTAATGTGTTGGAACTGGAAAAGAATCTAGGTCCAGGTACCGTTGTTACAACATATACATATGATATAGCCAATCAATTAGAAACCTCGACTGGAAATGGTGTGACGTGGCAATATCACTATGATGCCAATGGCAGCCTGATCTCTGATGGTGTAAAGACCTATACCTATGATTCTGCCAACCGCTTAGTTACGGTCGACGGTCCATCGTCCACGGTCAATATGTCCTACAACGGCTTGAGACAGCGCCTGAGCATGACTGCCGCGGATGTCATTGCTCACTACGTGATGGATGGCGATCAGCCTCTCACAGCCACTTCAGCAGGCAACACGACTTTCTATCTATATGGACTTGGTGCAATTGGCGAAAAGACCATTGCCTGGAGCTACTCCCTGCCCGATGGAACAAATACGCCGCGCCAACTCTCGAATACCACTGGTAATATTACCCTTTCTGCACGCTATACGCCGTGGGGTGATGCATTAGATACTTACGGCACCGGAGGTTTCACCTTTGGCTACCCTTCGATACGGCTTCGCCACTCAGGGCAGGCTTTGGCGGCGTAATGGATGGATGCCACGACGGGACTATTGAATGTAGGCAATGGACAGTATGGAGTTTACCCTGAGCCTGTCGAAGGAATCCCGCCACAGGCAGATTCCTGACCCGCGACGCGAGGCCGAACAATAGCAATCCTTACTTGCCATGGGATCCCACCGGCGCGATCGTTGGGCCGTTGGGGATGATGGCATTGTTCTTTGTGAGGAGAAAGAAAGGAAGTAAATGGGGTACTTTGCTAGTATTACTGTTGGTTGCTGTGACTGTAGGAATAACTCTCGCGGCGTGCGGTGGAACTCCTACGCTGTCACCGCCTAATCCTACCTCCGCTCCTGATAACAGTCCGCCTGCTGTTCCACCTGCTTCTTCAACACCGACTGGACCCGGTACCATTCCTACGATACCAGTAGAAACACCCACAGCACCATCTGAAACTCCATTGCCTATACCTTGTCCAACCCCGATAAGTACATCAACATCTACTATTACCCTCGAACCTTGGAAAACTGATCGAGGTTATGAGGCTGAAACAGGCAGCCTTGGTTATGATTCTGCCTCGAATAGTATCTTGCGATGGGGAACAGATAATAGCGAACCAGCGCGCCAGAAAAAAGCCGAGAAGGTTTATGAGTGGATATGTCAAAGCGGTGGATACTGGGGTTCAGGTTGCCCTAACGAAACAACTTTAGCTGCTTGGCTGCTTTTTAAAGAAGGCGGTGTACTTTATGTTGAAGATCAATATAATATGAGTAGAGGAATCCATTATAGATTCGGAAGATGGGGGTTTAATTCTTGGCAATTGAGTGCATTTACGGCTTTCCTTAATCCTAAGAGAGACGATGTTTTCAATGAAATAGATTGGAAATGGCTTACGATGCCGGGAGATATGTCTAGTTATCAGCAAATAACAAATGAAATTTATTCTGTGCCATATACTGAACTCGACGGTAGGTTCTTGTATTGGTTTGGAGGGGATGAGATGGAATGGGTTGGGGTAAGAGAGGGAGACATCAAACCTCTAGGGCCCTATATTAGAACCAATAGAGTCGATGGTTCACCATTTTACTTCACCGGAATTCCTAACGTATTTAGGTGTGCTACTCAAGGTGGCAACGCTTGTCATCCACCAAAGGAGTGAGAATAGCTATGAAACACAGCCTTCTGTTTAGTATTATGTTCTTGCTATATGGATGCATGGCTCAGACTGGCAGAACAGAAATACCCTTAACTGTAGTTGCGACTCCAACAAAAACCCTCGAGTCGCCCAAGACGCCATCAACAATATTGACGCCTTCACTAGAGACATTATTTGCTGTGGCAGAGAAATGTCTAGCAGACCGATTTGCGCTAAACAGATATACTGAGTTCACATCTGATGTAGATTTAGCGACGTTAATCAATGGCAAGCTTGCCTTGATTAACCTGAAAACCGGGACGCGAAAAATTTTTGATCAAATCATAACTGATGTCAACTCTTTCTTTGCTAGCCCTGATGGCAAACACATTTCATTTTTGTCGGTGAATGGCACAGATAGAAAATTGTGGGTGTTCACACCATCCATTGAAGAATCGCCCAAATCTTTTCCTGTATCATCGGATGTAGTTCGGCTAAGTTGGATCTCTAGCGACAAGATTGCTCTATGGAGCTATTCTGATTCATATGGATGCCAGCAATATGAGGGTTTCTTTGATCTGGATACAGAGACTATCTGGCGACCTCAAAACGGATTACCTGAATTGGACCAGACACAATGTAGAATTTTACCAACAATAAGTGATGATGGATTAACGGCATTTTATCCTTGGCAAATTCGTGATCTGAATACCGGCCTTACATCTGAGCTTCATGTTAGCGATGACATCACGACAGATCCTCCGCAATATGTGCTGGATTTGTCAGATGATTCAATTTCAATTTTGTCTTTTAAGGAAAACCTCCTCTCTTATGTATTAGACCTACCAATAAGTAACTTAGACCGTCAACCCATTAAGTTACACACTGTTCAGATGCCAGCTTTTGCTACAAAAAGTCATTATTGGATGTTGCCAATAGTTGGATCAAATTTGAAACAATTTGGTTGGGATTTAATCGACCAAAACACTGATGTTTCGGGCTATTATGCTGACCCAAGTAAAGGTAACCTACCCACACACTTTTATATGGTTAGCGTAGCTTCCTCTCAATTTGTGAACTATTGTTTGGATCGAAGCGTTCCTCATAACCGAGAAAAAATGGAGTTTGCGAAGCCAGTGCGACAAGGTTATTTTTCTCCTGATGGTAAGTACTTCGCATGGACAATCTATAGTACCGCCGACTATACTCCTCCTATAGAAACACAAGTGTTAGATCTTGAAAATGGCAAAGTGATAGTGATTGAGAACGTAGAAACGTTTGGGTGGGTTATTCCATAGAATAACCTTGCCGACAAACAGATACCCCCACGCCAACGTTGACCTTTACGCCCACGTTTACTCCTACTCCTATCAGGGCTGGCCCCCTGACCATCGACCACACCTACAATGCCAACGGCAGCCTGATCTCCGATGGGGTGAAGACCTATACCTATGATTCCGCTAATCGCCTGATCACGGTCAACGGTCCATCGTCCACAGTCCAAATGTCTTACAACGGCTTGGGACAGCGCTTGAGCATGGATGCAGCGGGCGTGATCGCGCATTATGTCATGGATGGCGATCAGCTACTTACAGCCAGTTCAACAGGCAACACCACTTTCTATCTGTATGGGCTTGGTGCCATTGCCGAGAAGACGGATGCCTGGAGCTATTCCTTGCCGGATGGCACGAATACGCCGCGCCAGCTCTCAAATCCCACTGGGGAGATTACCCTCTCTGCACGTTACACTCCCTGGGGCGATACGCTTGATACATATGGCACAGGAGGTTTCACCTTTGGTTATTTTGGCGGCGTTATGGATGCCGCCACTGGGTTATTGTATGTGGGCAATGGGCAGTATTATGATCCTGCCACAGGCAGATTCCTGACCCGCGACGCGAAGCCAAACAATAGCAATCCCTATGTGCCGTGGGATCCCACCGGCGCGATTATCGGGCCGGTGGCGGCAATGGCATTGTTCTTTGGAAAGAAGCGTAAACACGGCAAGTGGGATGTGTTTGTTATCATTGTATTGCTTGGCATTACCACTGGAATTGGGGTGATTGCCTGTTCTCCTGTCTCAAGTTCTTCTAGTACCACACCTCCAATACTACCTGGATCATCCCAGTCACCTGGACAAACGGGGCCTGGAACTGCCTCGCCTGATTTGCCAAGTGCTACACCTTCACCTACATTAACTCCAACATTAACACCTTGTCCGACACCAACGAGCACGCCTACGCCGACGTCCACACCAATTGATATATTAATGATGCCTTTTCCTGGTGGCCAAGCTTACAATGAAGCTGGGGCCTGGGAGAAAACACTACAAAAATACAAAGATATTCGAGATTGGGCGCTTTCAAACGCTCCAGACGATTTAATCTATTCAGGTGATCCTGATGGTTATGGCTACAGATTCAAAGATGAGGTCTTGTTGTCAATCATTATTAGTGTCGAATTTGTTACCTTAAGATTCTACGACATATTCGAGGCATCATTGGGCGCATTGAGCAATCAATATATGAGCCCAACATTTTGCAGCGGAAACTGTGATTCTGTGAAGAAACAATTAATATGGCTTTCAAACAAACAGGGTATTAGACGTGAATCGGCAGACTGGATAGGGCGTTGGTATCCACAAATGATCGATTATGGAAAATCGGTGAAAAATGGAGGTTATTCAGGTCGGCCAGGATGGGAGTGGGGAAACTATTTAATTGATTCTCCATTCGACAAAAATCCTGATAAATACCCAAATGTTGCCTATATGGATATACTAGATCCTCCATATGCAGGATTTGTGGTGTTTACAAGTGACCAAGATAGTACTTGTGGTACTTGCATAGGTTGGTGACACGAAAATACACTGCGCCTAATAAGATGCTTATATAAACATTTCATCCTAACTATTTTCTAAAGGGATTTAGTATGAAGATTTACAAAAATAAACTTATCCAAATAACAGCCTTCCTCTTCATTGTCTTTTCCTTGGCGGGATGCAGTTGGTTAAAAAGACATAATCAGAGTATTCTGCCCTGTTTGGAAGGAGAAAGCCCTGTAAAGTTGAATGAGAACTATAGATTCTCCGGGGATCTGATTTTTAGAAACAACGAAAAAGGCGATATTGTTGCGTTTAATGGAGAAACTCACGAAATAACCCCTTTGTTTCGTGTTAATGATGGCGATTCTTGGCTTGCATCTCCTTTGTCATGGGATAGTAAGAGTTTGGTTGTATATCCTTATCCACTTAATTTTTCCCATGATGGATTTCTATCAATGTCGATAATATCTTTTCAAGGAATTGCCAAACAAGTTATGTCAACCTCCCAAAGTTA
>LLBY010001358.1_pt4 | contig 31800 bp, 26 predicted proteins | sample 1489401 | NCBI WGS metagenome assembly LLBY01 (sample SAMN04092656, study PRJNA295927) | soil metagenome | biome: Soil prokaryotic community; feature: Bulk soil; isolation source: soil from tomato rhizosphere | host: tomato cultivar Hawaii 7996 | place: South Korea | collected 2011-11-01 | reverse complement strand
AAAAATATAAAAAGATGAAAATTAAAGGTTTACGTTGGTGGATTATTACATTGATTTTTATAGCTACCGTTATAAATTATGTAGATAGAACTGCGTTTGCATTGTTGTGGCCAGAAATGGGTAAAGATTTAGGTATGGATAATACCGATTATGCTATTATGTTAAACGTATTTATGGCTACTTATGCCGCAGGCAAATTTTTATCTGGGAAATTATACGACATCATTGGTACACGTTTAGGGTTTGTGGTATCTATTGTTGTATGGTCATTAGCATCCGTGTTTCATGCTTTTGCGCGCGGGTTGATTTCGCTCTCCATAGTTAGGGGGCTTTTAGGTTTGGGAGAAGCAGGTAACTGGCCTGGTGCAGTAAAAAGCAATGGCGAGTGGTTTCCTATAAAAGAAAGAGCCATTGCCCAAGGTATTTTTAATGCAGGAGCTTCCATAGGAAATGTGATAGCACCATTTATAATTATATTTTTATATGCCCAATTTGGTTGGAAAACGACTTATATCATTTTAGGAGCTGTTGGAGTGCTTTGGGTAATCCCTTGGTTGTTTCTGAACAAGTCCACTCCAGAAAAGCATCCATGGGTAACTGAGGAAGAAAGAAATCTTATTGTCTCCGATAGAATTGATAAAGACGAACTCATTGATAAGAAAAAGGTGAAAAGCTTAAGTTTACGGAAAATTTTAAGCTATAAAGAATCTTGGGGGGTATTGCTTTGTAGTTTTTTTATTGAACCAATCTGGTGGTTTTTTGTGGGTTGGATGCCTATCTACTTACATTCAAAATTTGATTTAAGTATAGAGGAAATTGGCGCTACTATATGGATTTCTTATCTTGGTGGCGCAGCAGGAAGTATCGCAGGGGGATGGTTTTCGGGTAAATTAATGGAAATAATGACTGTAGATGCATCACGAAAATTGACTATCACATTAGGAGGAATCATGATTTTCTTAGGATTATTGGGAATTATTTTCTTGGTAAACGAGAATAATTTTATGACATTTATTTACATAGCTACATTTGTGCTATTTGGATTCCAGTTTGCTATTGGAAACATTCAAACCATATCAAGCGATTTGTTTAAAGGCCCTTCCGTAGGTACCTTAGCAGGATTAGCAGGTACGGTAGGTGCAATTTCAGTCATGGTAATGAATTGGTTTATAGGGCAAATTACCACAAATTCGTATACGCCAGCTTTCATAGTCATAGCAGTAACTATTCCACTATCTCTTTTGGTATTATTTACATTAATAAAGAAAATTGAACCTGTTGAGGAATAATTAATACCATCTTAAATGAAAAGCGGAAAAAGCTCATAGGAACGGATTGAAAATCATTTTTGCAGGTAAAAAGAAAAGTTTAAATGACTTCATAAAAAAGTTATTACATTTAAACAAAAAACAACCAATTTGTTTAACAGAAATACTTTGATAATCCAATTAAAAAAGCAGCCTGCTTGGGATGTGATAATTATTGGAGGAGGCGCCACTGGATTAGGTGTTGCTTTAGATAGTGTCACACGTGGATTTAGCACCCTTTTATTAGAACAAGTAGATTTCGCAAAAGGAACCTCTAGTCGAAGCACAAAACTGCTTCATGGCGGTGTTCGTTATTTAGCGCAAGGCAACATTGATTTAGTAAAGGAAGCACTATACGAAAGAGGCTTGTTATTGAAGAATGCCTCACATTTAGTCTGCAATCAGTCTTTTATAATTCCAAACTATACGTGGTGGGACACATTTAAATATACTATAGGGCTTAAAATTTATGATACGCTAGCAGGTAAATTAAGTTTTGGAAAATCGATGCGGATTAACAAAAAAGACACCCTTTCAAGATTAAGTACTATCAAAAATGGAAAACTTAAAGGAGGTGTGGTGTATCATGATGGACAGTTTGACGATTCCAGGTTAGCGGTAAATATTGCCCAAACGGCCATAGAACATGGGGCTACTGTTTTAAATCATTTTAAAGTAAATCAGTTGTCGAAAAACGATGATGGCATAGTCAATGGAGTTATAGCTGAAGATATGGAAACTAAGGCCACCTATACCTTAAACGCCAAAGTTGTTATAAATGCTACAGGTGTTTTTACCGATGAGATTTTGAAAATGGATAATTCAGAAGCAAAAGACATGGTGCGTCCAAGCCAAGGAATCCATTTAGTTTTAGATAAATCTTTTTTGCCCGGAAAGGATGCTATTATGATACCAAAAACCACTGACGGCAGGGTATTGTTTTTGGTGCCATGGCATAATAAAGTGGTTGTTGGTACCACCGATACGTTACTTGATAGTCACAGTTTAGAACCAACAGCTTTAGACAAAGAAGTAGATTTCATCATGACTACGGCAAATAATTATCTAACCAAAAAAGTGGGTAAAGAGGATGTGTTGAGCATTTTTGCAGGCCTAAGACCACTGGCAGCACCAAAAGATAAGTCTGAAAAAACAAAGGAAATTTCCAGAAGCCATAAAATTATCGTTTCAAATTCTGAATTAATAACCATTACCGGTGGCAAATGGACGACCTATAGACGCATGGCGCAGGATACCATAAATAAAGCTATTTCGATAGGGAAATTGAAGTATGTATCATGTAAAACAAAAAACATAAAAATTCATGGCGCTACAACATCTAATGATAAAACCCGCCATCAATATATTTACGGAAGCGACCAAGAGGGCATTCAAAGTTTAATTGCAACAAATCCTGAATTGGGTGAAACAGTACATGAACGGTTACCCCATACCAAAGCAGAAATTATTTGGGCGATTCGATACGAAATGGCAAGAACCGTAGAAGATATTTTGGCTCGACGTGTTCGCACCTTGTTTTTAGATGCCCGCGCAACATTAGAAATAATTCCTATGGTGGCAAAAATGTTGGCTGAAGAATTAGATAAAGATGCTGTATGGGAGCAACAGCAAATTAAGGAATTTACAAATATTGCCAATCAGTATGTTTTAGAGACTGTTTCGTTAAAAGAGAATAGAATAAAGAGAATAGAAAATAGAAAATAGACCAGATGAAACAAATTGCTATGAATATAAATTTAAGTTTAGAAATATGAATAAAAATCAAATGTTAGCTTGGTTAACGGCACAAGCAAGATGCTTGCGCTAGTGGAGAAATGCAAATAAACATTTGAATAGCAATCTCTCTTTGCTTACTTTTTTACTCCGCCGTCACGAGCGGGGACTTCGACAAGCTCAGTCCGACAATGTATGGTTTAAACTGGTTTTATCGAACACAGTCTGTCAAGTTGAGCTTGTCGAAGCTATATGCAGAAGTATTTTGGATTGGACTTCGGCAGAAACCTATGTGAGACGATTTAATTTTTGTCATATACTATAATCTATTTTATTAATAATTCAGAAAAAAGTACATTTGTTCAATTAACGCTTATAAAAATAAATAATATGAAGAGTTTTGGAGCAAGCAACATTTTTTTATTAGGAGATGATATTGAATGGGAAGAATTAGGAGGCGGAATAAAAAGAAAAATTATGGCCTATGATGATAGAATTATGCTTGTAAATGTTCATTTTGAAGCTGGAGGCGTTGGCACTTTGCATAGCCATTACCACTCACAAGTGACGTATGTGGCTAGCGGTGAGTTTGAATTTACAGTTGATAACGAAGTGAAATTAGTTAAAGAAGGAGATGCCCTTTATATCCCGCCAAATACCATGCATGGAACCATTTGTAAAAAAAGCGGTGTTTTAATAGACGTTTTTAGTCCTATAAGAGAAGATTTTATGCTATAGGTTCTTCACATGAGAAGAGTCTCTAACAATCAATTCAGCATCAAGTATTATTTTATTTAATGTTTGTTTCGTTTTTAGGTCGTTTACACGTTTTAAAAAGGTTTGTGCTGCCAGTTTTCCAATGTCATCACTGTGTTGGTTTATGCTGGAAATAGACGGGGTTACCATAGATGTAAAAGGTTCGTTACCAAAACCAACTAAAGCAATAGTATTAGGTATTTCAATGTTGTTTTCTTTTAACACTTGTAACGCCCCTAAAGCGGCATAATCTCCAGCAACATAAACGGCATCGGGTCTGTTTTTTAAGTTTAGCAGTTGCATCATTTTATCCCGACCGTCTTCTAAAGTAAGGCTGCTTTCTATTAGTAGTGCTTCATCTAATGGTAAATGATGTTTTTTAATAGCATCAATATAACCTCTTATTCTGTTATTAAAAATACGCGTATGCCTATAGCCACCAATATGTGCTATGCGTTTACAACCCTGTTGCACTAAATGCTCAACAATCATGTGGCTGCTGTCGTAATCATTTATACCAATATAATCGACATTCAAATCGTTTTCACCACGGTCAAATAGAATTAAGGGAATGCCTTTTGATTTAATTTTCTCGTAAAAATCTAAACTGATGGTTTCATTGGCCATGGAAGCAATGATGCCATCAACCTGTGTGAATAACAGCGTATCAATATTACGGCATTCTTTTTTATAAGATTCGTTCGATTGGGTAATGATAATATTATAACCTTCTTTATTTAAAACTTCTTCAATATTTTGAATCACCGAAGAAAAGAAGTGACTGTTGGTTCTGGGAACTATGACGCCTACCAAATTGCTTTTTCCTCTACGAAGCGCACTTGCTAGGTGATTGGGTTGATAATTTAAGTCTTTCGCCACCTTTTTTACAGCTTCCTTTGTTTTGGCACTTATGCGTGAATCATCATGCAATGCCTTTGAAACTGCTGCGGGAGAGATATTTAAAACGCTAGCAATGTCTTTTATGGTCGTTTTTTTTTTGTTTCTCAATTTTTTATATATTTTTGCTTAATCGTTTAAGCAAAAATAGTACATTAGTTTTTATAAACAAAATAGATAAGTTTATTTAATGTTTTTGTTATATTTACTAATAAGCCTTTGCTTAAACGTTTAAGCAAAATTTAATTTAACTAAATTTATAATTTAATAACATGAGTAGAGTAGTTACATTTGGTGAGATCATGCTACGATTAGCACCTCAAGGATTTTTAAGATTTTCTCAAGCAGACAATTTTGATGTTGTTTATGGCGGTGGAGAATCTAACGTAGCAGTATCATTAGCAAATTATGGTATTTCTGTAGATTTTATAACCCGTTTACCTAAAAATGACATTGGTGAATGTGCGATGATGGAAATGCGTAAAAGAGGTGTTGGTGTAGATAAAATTGTTTGGGGTGGAGACCGTTTAGGTATATATTTTTTGGAAACAGGAGCGGTATCTAGAGGTAGTAAAGTCGTTTATGACAGAGCACACTCTTCTATGGCTACAATTCAATCTGGTATGATTAATTGGGAAGAAGTATTTAAAGGTGTAGAGTGGTTCCACTGGACAGGTATTACACCAGCTATTTCCCAAAGTTCTGCCGATGTTTGTTTAGAAGCTGTTAAAGCGGCTAGCAAATTAGGTGTTACTATTTCAACCGACTTAAATTACCGTGCAAAGTTATGGAAATACGGTGGAGACCGTGAAGCTATCATGACTGAATTAACTTCTTATTGTGATGTTATTCTTGGTAACGAAGAAGATGCTGAAATGCACTTTGGCATTAAGCCAGAAGGAGCAGCAGTTCAAACGCATGGACATGATGTGAAGGCTGAAGCTTTCTTATCGGTTTGTCAACAAATGATGAAAAAATTCCCAAGAGCTAAAAAAGTAATCACAACGTTAAGAGGTTCTATTTCTGCATCTCACAACACATGGGCTGGGGTTTTATATGATGGTAAACAAATGTTACAAACCCGTCAATACCAAATTACCGATATTGTTGATAGAGTAGGTGGTGGAGATTCATTTATGGGTGGTTTAATATATGGATTATTAACGTATCCAGATAACGATCAAAATGCTTTAGATTTTGCCGTAGCGGCATCTTGTTTAAAACACACTATTAAAGGTGATGCTAACTTAGTAACTGTTGATGAAGTAACCAAACTTATGGGTGGTGATGCATCAGGTAGAGTTGCTCGATAATAAATTTATAGCCTGCAAGATTTTCAAAACCTTGCAGGCTTTTTAAATTTATTCTTTGGCTTCAACTAAATCTTTAAGATTCTTAATAGTGTATGAAAAAATCAATTGCGATTATTTGTGGTGGCGGTCCTGCACCAGGTATTAATACTGTTATAAGTACGGTTGCTAAAACCTTTATGAAAGATGGGTATGAGGTTATAGGCGTTCATCATGGATACCAAGGGCTACTTTCAGAGAATCCCGAAGTGAAAATTTTTGATTTCCATCATGCCGATCGTATTTTTAGTCGTGGAGGTTCTACTTTGATCATGAGTAGATTCAAACCCAAAGACAGCGATTTTAAAGCTGATTTTTTCAAAAAAAATAATGTAAAATTATTGGTAACTATTGGTGGAGACGATACAGCTTCAACCGCTAATAGATTAACAAAGTATCTTCAAACCCAGGATTTATCGGTTGCACACGTCCATGTTCCAAAAACCATAGATAACGATTTGCCTTTGCCAGATAGAAACCCAACATTTGGTTTTCATACAGCAAAAGATGAAGGTGTTCGTATAGGTAATACGGTTTATGAAGATGCCAGAACTAGCGAAAATTGGTTTGTTATGTCGGCCATGGGTCGTTCTGCAGGTCATTTAGCTTTCGGAATTGCTTCGGCTTGTCACTTTCAAATGATGATTATCCCAGAAATGTTTAACAAAACAACGATTACATTCGATAAGATAATCAATATGATTATTTCTTCAATCGTTAAATGTAAATTAGAAGGTGTTGAATATGGGGTCGCTTTGGTAAGTGAAGGCGTTTTTCATTTTATGGATGAAAAAGAAATCATAAATTCAGGTATAAACTTTACGTATGATGATCATGGGCATCCAGAATTAGGTAACGTCAGTAAATCGCATATCTTTAACTATTTATTACAAGTTAAATTAAAGGAACTGGGACTAGTCGTAAAATCAAGACCAGTAGAACTTGGTTACGAATTAAGATGTTGTAATCCCATTGCATTCGATTTAACTTTGTGTACCCTACTAGGTATAGGCGTTAAAAAATTGTATGACCAAGGTATTTCAGGTTGTATTGTTAGTGCAAACTCAAGGGGAGATATTACACCGTTATTTTTAAAGGATTTTGAGGATGAAAACGGAAAGATTCCACCACGGTTGGTAGACATCAATTCTGATATGGCACAACTGTTCATCAATAATTTATTCTATATTCAAGAGAAAGATTACCAACAAGCAAAAAAATATGTCCCCAATCCAGAGGCATATGATTTTAAGAAAATATTAAACTGGAATTAAAAAAATAAAAACAATAAAAATGGCACAATTTTCAAGATTAGAAGTAGCTCAAGCCATGAAAGATACAGGGATGATTCCTTTGTTTTTTCATAATGACATTGAGTTAAGTAAAAGGGTATTAAAAGCTTGCTACGATGGTGGCGCAAGATTAATGGAATTTACGGCGCGTGGTGATTTTGCTCACGAGGTTTTTGGTGAATTAACCAAATATGCTATTAAAGAATTACCAGGCATGATCATGGGTGTTGGTTCTGTTACCGATGGAGCTGCAGCATCTTTATACATGGCTTTAGGAGCAAACTTTATAGTAACTCCTGTTTTAAGAGAGGATATCGCCATTGCTTGTAACCGTAAAAAAGTATTATGGTCTCCAGGCTGTGGAACATTAACCGAAATAGCTAGAGCAGAAGAGTTAGGTTGCGAAATAGTAAAACTTTTCCCTGGTGATATTTACGGGCCACAATTCGTAAAAGGAATAAAAGGACCACAACCTTGGACAAGCATTATGCCTACAGGTGGTGTATCTCCAACAGAAGAAAATCTAAAAGGTTGGTTTGATGCTGGTGTAACTTGTGTAGGTATGGGATCTCAGTTAATTTCTAAAGACATTATAGCTAACAAGGATTATGCAAAACTAGAGCAAGACGTAAGAAATGCACTTGCAATTGTTAAAGCTGTTAGAAAATAATTGAACAAGTTATTATAATTTTTATAAAAGGAAAAAGCTGAACTTAATAGTTTGGCTTTTTTTATTCCACGCGTTTGTAATTTTCGGCATATATAGGGTGACCTAAGCTATCAATTTCAACTTGGGTAAATGAGTTTTCGTCAATTGTTATATCGAAAATAAATTTCTTTTTTGCTTTTATACGGCTACTCATAGCATGAGAACCATAATCTAAAACTTCGGTTAATGTACCATCTTTAAAAGTATAATCTCCAACTCCAAACCAGTCTAAAGAGTCCCATGCCCGTAATCTGCTCCACATAATCTTAGTTTTAGAAAACATCTTCATTTGTTTGTATACGTTGGAAGATTTTATAGTATCTACAGAACCATCTTGTTTATAGTTCAAAAAGCTAACTAATTCCCATGCACCTTCTAAAGAATGTTCTTTTATAGGCTGTTCAACGTTTTTATTGTTGTTACAGGAAAATATAAAGGACGTACAGAAAATAAGTATAAATGTTTTCATAAATGAAGAGTTTAATTAATAATCATACTACTACAAGTTACGAAAAAAACGGGAGAAATAAAATATTGGATAATAAGTACTTATACGATGATAATATCTTTTGATAATTTTAATGCAAGTTTTGAGTCAAAAATTCTACTTTTGTTAAGATTAAAATTAATAGTGATTATGTCAGATACAATTGAAAAAGTAAAATGTTTAATAATTGGTTCGGGACCAGCAGGATATACCGCAGCGATTTATGCCGCTAGAGCCAACATGAAGCCCGTTTTATATCAAGGAACCCAACCAGGAGGTCAATTAACAACGACCAATGAAGTTGAAAATTTCCCTGGGTATCCAGATGGTATCACAGGACCAGAAATGATGTTGGAGTTACAAAAGCAAGCAGAACGCTTTGAAACCGATGTGCGTGATGGCTGGGTTACTAAAGTAGATTTCTCGGGCGATGTACATAAAGTATGGGTTAATGAAACTAAGGAAATTCATTGTGATACAGTTATTATTTCAACAGGAGCATCTGCTAAATATTTAGGTTTAGATTCTGAACAGAAATATTTAAAATTAGGAGGCGGTGTTTCAGCTTGTGCTGTTTGTGATGGGTTCTTTTATAGAAATCAAGAAGTAGTTATTGTAGGTGCTGGCGATTCGGCTTGTGAAGAGGCGCACTATCTTTCTAAATTATGTAAAAAAGTAACCATGTTGGTAAGACGTGATGAATTTAGAGCGTCAAAAATTATGGCTAACAGGGTTAAGAACACACCAAATATCGAAATATTGTTTAATACGGAAACTGATGAGGTTTTAGGTGACGGACAAGTAGTTACAGGTGTAAGGGCTTTTAATAATAAAACCAATGAAAAACACGTAATTCCCGCAACAGGATTTTTTGTAGCAATTGGTCATAAACCAAACACAGATATATTTAAAGGTTTTTTAAATTTAGATGAAACAGGCTATATTATAAATGTACCCGGAACTTCAAAAACTAATATTGAAGGCGTATTTGTGTCGGGTGACGCTGCAGATCATGTTTACAGACAAGCCGTTACCGCTGCTGGAACAGGATGTATGGCTGCGCTTGATGCAGAACGTTATTTAGCAGGTAAAGACGCTACGTTTGAAGTTTCTACATCAACTTATAATTAAATAACAACTTTTATTATATGTACAAGCCGGACTTTGCTTCGGCTTTTATTTTTTTATAGGTATTCTTTATGCATTTTATTTTTAATTTTTTAATAAAATGTGTTTTCTTTGCACCAAATTTTAAACGGGATGTGGCCCTTCGGAAAGTTCACGATAAACGACACTTTATCACAGTTAGAACTTCCATAAACCATGATTAACTATTTAGTGATAGTCATCACTTAAATGTAATTTCGGGATGTGGCGCAGTCCGGTAGCGTATCACGCCGATGGCGTGATGGTCGCCAAAAAAAATAATGGTTTTGCAATATGTTGTTTATATCATTTACAGCGAAAGTATAAATAGGTATTATGTAGGGCAGACTAATGATTTGTCAAAGCGCTTAAAAGTCCACAATAGTGGAGGGAAGAAATTTACATCCAGGGGAATACCTTGGGAACTGAAAAAGTATTATAATTGTAACTCTCGATCAGAGGCGGTGCAATTGGAACGAAAAATAAAAAAGCGAGGTATAAAAAGATACCTGTTGGAAAATTAATTCGGGATGTGGCGCAGTCCGGTAGCGTACACGGCTGGGGGCCGTGTGGTCGCAGGTTCAAATCCTGTCATCCCGACGAACCCTATTTTTATAAAATTAGAACACTGTTAATTATATGATTTTCAGTGTTTTAATTTTTTTTGATATCATTTGAAATCAATTGAAATCAACAAAAAGGTGTACAATTCGGTGAATCACTTCTTATCAAAATTGTCGTAATTTTAAAGAGCTTTTAAGAGCAATTTGACTTTTGTTTTACAACCAAAATTGTTTAACTTAAAACTCGCAAAATGAAGACAAACACCACATTTTCAGTACTTTTCTTCACAAGAAAATTATCCAAGTCCGCAGATAAATTATCAATTTATGCACGTGTTACTATTAATGGAAAACGGGCAGAAATTAGTTTAAAACGAATCGTCCAAATTAACGATTGGGATAATAATAAGGGAAAATGTAGGGGAAATACATCAAAAATAAGATTTTTAAACGCCTATCTGGATGAGGTACATAGTAAATTATTGGATTGCCAAAAACAATTATTTGCGGAAGGTAAAATGGTTTCTGCCACTGCCGTAAAGGCAAGATACTTGGGTGAAGATGAAAACCATAAGACTTTAAGGGATATTATCAAATACCATAATACAAACATGGTTGATGTTTTAAAGTTCGGCACCATGAAGAATTATTACACTACTGAAAAATACCTATATACATTTTTAGCTGATGAACTAAAGACAAATGATATTTATTTAAAGCAACTAAACCATAGGTTCATTTGTGATTTTGAGATTTTTTTAAGGAACAGCAGGAATTCGAAAAACGAATTGACCTTAACCAATAACGGTGTGATGAAGCATTTGGAACGCTTAAAAAAAATGATAAATCTTGCCTGCAAATTGGAATGGATAAATAAAAACCCATTTCAACTTTTTCAGCTTAAATTCAAAAAATTTGATAGACAGTATCTTTCGGAAAGGGAACTGGAACGAATTGAAAGTACGCTTTTCACAAAAGAGGCATTGGAACGGGTTAAGGATTGTTTTTTGTTTTCATGTTATACAGGGCTGTCTTATGTTGATGTTAAGATGCTTAAAAGCAATCATATCTCTAGAGGTATTGATAATAACTATTGGATTTTTACCAAACGGGAAAAAACAAATGAAACGGTTAAGATTCCCATTTTACCTAAAGCTTTAGAAATCATAAATAAGTACAAAACGTTTTCAGAATATATGAATGGTGAAAATGTATTGCCACTTTATTCCAATCAGAAAATCAATGTTTATTTAAAGGATATAGCCAAGGACTGCGGCATCCATAAGAATCTGACCTTCCATGTCGCCAGACACACGTTTGCTACGACTGTCATGCTATCCAATGGCGTGCCTTTAGAAACCGTATCAAAGCTTTTGGGACACAGCAAGCTATCGACCACACAAATCTATGCTAGGGTAGTGGAAACCAAGATAAGCGAGGACATAGGCAACCTATTACAGCGATTTGAAACAAAAAAGCAACAATCAGAACAACAAACCAAAACAACATTTTTTCAGGGCTGAAATTGAATTCCCTTTCAATGCGCTCTTCACAAGAAAACGGGAGCGTATTGAAAGGGAATTTTATTATTTATATGAAGGCTAGGAGTCTTCGGGACGTGGCAAAATTACACACAACGTTTCTCGCATTGAATAGGAGCAGAAATAGGGGCAGAGTTTTTTCCGCTGAGATAGAATTTTCTTGGTTTGAAAAATGCTACAACTTACTAAAAAAAACAGGTATTTAGCAAATGCGGTGTTAGAGGCAGGTTTTCTATTTGTTGCCATAAATTGTCCAATTCAATTTAATTTCTGATAGTTTTTCGTACTCTGTAATTTTTCGCATTATTGACTTTTTATGTTCGGCACCAATTAAAAACACTGCTTGATTATATTGGTTTCCTTTGCTGTAATTGTAAATATTCTGAAGCATTGCGTTTTCGCGATTATCGTATTGTTCTGCGTGAAATAATTTGTAAATATTAAGTAATCTATTCTTCTGGATTTCAGATTCCATAATATTTTTTTCTAGAACCTCCTTTTCATTTAATAAGTCTAAAAATTTATTGCTATTGAGAAAATGAAAACCTTCCTGTGCTATCAAAGCCTCTTTCTCATTATCTAACTTTTTATAATCTTCGTATTTGAAGAATGTATGAATCATAAAGTGAATTTCCTGTTGGTATTTAGATAATTTTTGGGTTACATCAATATCGACAGGAAAAATTTTAATGTTATAGTTTTCTTTATATCTTTTGATACATTTTACTTCAAGAGGTACTACTGGAGGATGCCGATTAAGCAAAATGTTGTTGGCACAATACATATCAAACGAGTCGCTATAATACATATCAGAAAAACGGGTCGTCAATTCATCAAAAATCACCTCGGGATTTATAGGTTCGATAATCTTGTGCAATTCATCAGAATTACATTGTCCATTTTCCAAATGTATAGTACCAATAAGGGTTATATTATACATCTTTTGTAGTTAACCTCTCGGTCTCTCTTTTTTAGTCCACAAACTTGCCTCTAACTTTTCTCAGCTACACCCAGTCAGGGGATTTTTAGCACTGCACCTTATATGAGGCAAACAGTTTAAATTTAGCACAAATTTTCATAAGAAGCCGTTAGCCCCGCCTGACGCAAAACTGCTGTTGCAGATTGTGATTTACGTGTCTATTCGTCAAATGTGAAATTCGTTTTATAAATTCATTTTCGTTTTCAATAAGTTCTCCCATCGTTTGATTTTCAAAAACAAAGACTCCATCAACCACAAAGTGAACTTCATTATTATTATCACCATATAAAGTTTCAGTATGAGAATATTCAAAGTCTATTTTCTTTGATAATGGGTAAATCAAACCGCTTGCGATTAAATCGTCCTGATAATAACCAGAATAAGAATGTATTTGATGCAAATCCGCTCTATCAATGTCTTTGCTCTGCATTTCCATTTTTTTGAATTTTGCATCAAGAGCAATAATTTTCCCGCTTGTTTTATGTGTCATTATTAAATCTGGAAACATAGACCTGCGATAGAATTGTTTTTGATAAATTGGAATTTCTACTTGACCGCTTACAAACCATTCGGGGAAGTTTCTATTTAAAAGTTTTTCAAGATATAGTTCATACAATTCTGCAATGTCAAATAGGTAGCCTGTTGTTGCTATATCTTGCCTTTCATTATTGAGCATTAAATCTTTATTTAGCAAAATTATTTCGGCATACTCCAATACTTTTTTAAAACCACGATACATTGGATTGTATATCGTTTGATGTGTTTTAGCTTTTCGTATTGTTTCATAGCTTACAAAACGTCCCGAATACTGCTGTTTTAATTGTTGGTTCAATCCAAGTAAGCGGCTGTGAATTTCTTTTCCAAAAACATTTTCTAATTTTCTCAATGCTAAATATAGAACATCTACGATTTCCTGAACATACATTCGCTCTCTGAAAGTTGTAGTTAGTTTTCCCTGAAACGGAATATCTCTTTTTAAGTAGTCGTTAAAGTCTATACTGCCTCTTACTTTGTGGCTTCTTTCTTGATGTTTTTGGTATTGTTGTGGTAAACCTAAGACAACAGCTTTTTCTAATGATTGAATAAATAAGTGAGCTATTATAAACAAAAACTGATTTTCTGTTTCGTCCTTTTTAGCGTTGATTTGCTCGTTATCAACATAAATATCATTTACTAAATTGAGCATACGCTTTAAAAAAGTGTCACCATACTTTGTTGTAATATTGATTTTACAACCCTTGTGAAAAAGAACACCAGCGTATAAACCAGTCTGAATAAAATATTCTTTCTCTTTTCCTTCCTTTTCTTTGGAATAAAGTTTTAGAATAAGACGTTCTTCGTCTTGCTCAAAAAAACGATTACGTTTGAAATTGAATACTTTGACTTGCTTTAGTTGTTCTGCTCCAAGTTTTAACTCATAAACAGAAGAAAATATTTGTTGCAAATATTTAACGCCTGACCTTTTTACGTTGAAAATATTCCCCAAATCCGCTTCTGGAATAGGTGCTTCTTCGTAAAAATTATGATTGACAGGTACGCTAATTCTCATTTTATTTCAATGTTTCTTTAAATTTATTCAAGGCTTCATCTAACTTATTGTCTAATTCACTTTCCGCAAATACAGCTCTTAAATATTCTTTCAATGTTGGGCGTAGATACAAGTTGAATAAAACTTCTACATTGTTTGGGGTAATTTCTTTTCGTTTAGAAATGCCGCTTATCTTCATAAAAAAGGAATGACCAAATTCATACGATTTGCCTAATCCCAATTCATTAGAAATATAATTGTTTAATTTTTCGCAAGATTTTATATATTGACCAATATTGCTAAATTCCTCTTTGCCTCTAAAACGTGTTTCTTCTTCAATTACTTCGTAATCGCAATCTTTTCTTATCCACTTAAATCTTCTGCGAAGTGCTAAATCGAAAGCGTCAATGCTTTTGTCAACATCATTCATCATTCCTATGAAAAACACATTTTCAGGAACACCAAATTTCACCTCATTATTATCAATACAGTAAGCTAAATGTTTATATTTTTCGCTGTCTTCGTTAATTAAATCTTCAATAAGAGTTGAATATTGAGTTCTAAGTAAATTCTTATTGTTTTTGCTGTCGTGGCGATAATCTTTTTCCAAAAGTGATAAGGTTTCTCCAAATACAGTTGAAAGATTGGCTCTATTTATTTCGTCCACTACGAAATAAAAAGCCTTTTCAGGGTTATTTTTAGCTTTAATGCAAAAGTTCTTAAAAACTCCGTTTACTAATTCAAAACGGATATTTCCGTCTTTTGAAACACCTTTGGGTTTTATTCCTTCAATGAAATCTTCGTAGGTAAATGACGGATGAAACTGTAATATTTCGTATCTAGAACTGTCGCCTTGACAAACAAAATCCAAACTATTGATTACTGAATATGTTTTACCGGTTCCTGGTGGTCCATACATTATTACGTTTGGATTGTTTAAGTCAGCAATAGCTTTTGAATTTCCATAACGCCACAAAAAACGTGAGAGTAAAATAAGTTCGCCTTTGTCCTGTTCGTTTATACCTAATAGTTTTTTTGCGACAATACAAACGTGATGGTTTTTGGTGAGAATTCCTTCGGAATCACTATCAATAAATTCGTTGTATAATTCGTCTAGCCATTGTGTAGAATAGATATATAAAAAGTCTGATAGATTATCTAAAACAGTTAATTTCATCAAAATCTGTTTAGCACTATAACCTGTATCTTCTACCAAACGTATTTTTTCTAACGGGTCAGATGTCGAAGCAATGCTCCGAAATAGATTTTTGATGTAGTCGTTGAAGTAAGTTTCCGCTTCTTGTCGAGTGGCATTCTGCTTTTTTTGACTTTTGATAAAATACGTTTGGTTGTCATTATTAAGTTTTACTTCAAAATTTTCTGCATTACCTGGTTTAGAAGAACCTAAAACAGTTCGAGTTGTACGTTCCAAAAAATTGCATAAATAGCCTCCGGGCATTGTTGCTGTAGCACTTCCTAAAGTATTTGTGTAATCGTCTAAACTTAATGTGTTATTTACAATTTTATCCCTGTATAGTTTCCATTGTGTAATCAAATGGTCAATCTCTTGATTATTAAATCTCTTATCTTCTTCTTTGGTTTCACTTTTGAATTTGTTCCAAAGGGCTTTGATTTGAGATTGTCTTTCTTCCGATAATTTTATGTTTGCCATTAGTTGTTTGATAATTTGTTTGTTTAATTCAGCCGATAATGAGTTCACAATTTTATTGTCTGCTTCAACTTCGTTGGGTTTTAAATGATATAGTGTAGCAGGTTGTTTTGATTCTCCCCAAGTGCTATCATTGAAGTCAAGCCATAATTCGTCTAGACGTTCTTTAGGAATTGTAAATTTTAATTTTCGGTTTTGTGATGTGTTGGGTGTTCCGTCCACATACTCATATCTTGCTTCAGAATCTACAATTCCACACAAGAAGAATTTTTTATTTGAGTTTTGTCCTTGCGCAATAAGAATTACATCGCCAATACGAATTTCATTTTTAAACATTTGACCAAAACGATGCTTGTCGTCATATCCAATAAATGCTCGTTTTAAATCTTGTATAGAGTCTTTCCAGTCCGCCTCATCTTCTCCATTCATAACATTTGGAGATAATATCCAATACTTTCGTTTCATTTATGATTTAATTTTCTTTGGTTGTGGGTGTCCTACCATAGCCTCTAATTTGTTTATATAATGAGATTTTATATTCTTACTCAACCATATTTGACGGTATGTGAATGTTTTTGTACATAACATATTTTACCACCCTATAAAAAGAAGAAAATTCTTTATGCAATTTAGTAGTATTTTATAAACAATCAAACAGTTTTATTTTTTTTCTAATTAATCAAAAGTGTAAATCGAATTGGGTTTCATTTAATGTTTACTTACAAACGTTAAATGCTAAGCAAGTTAAGGTAGGATATAGGCAACCTACATGCAGCGATTTGAAACAAAAAAGCAACAATTGGAGTAACAAGCCAAAACAACATTTTTTCAGGGCTGAAATAGAATTCCCTTTCAATGCGCTCTTCACAAGAAAACGGGAGCGTATTGAAAGGGAATTTTATAAGATTAACAGACAAATAGAAATCTAAGATTTGCGTTATATGTAGTTTTTGAATTTTCTATAGAGGCTGAATGTAATAATGGAGAAACAAAATTAAAAAACTAAAAAGCTTGAAGCGGGAAAATTTCTTAATGAATATACTATTTTTTCGTAAATATGATTGAATGAAATTATTAATGTCAAAAGATATTGATCAAATTTTTAATTCTATTAACTTATTTCTAATTAATTTCCTTTTCTATACCTTCGAGGAGTTCACTAACAGTTAACTTAAGCCCATGAGAGATTCTCATGAGGGTGCTTATTTTCATTTCTTGGTCTCCTCTCATGTACTTACGGAGATTTTCGACATCCATATTCGCATCATGTGCCACATCTTTTTGTACCAATGAAGTTGATTTAATGGTGTTTTTTATCCTTTTTCCTAAGGCATCTACAACTGGATGATATTCTTTTTTCTTATGCGTCTTCATGAGAATGAAATTAAAACAATCAGATTATATTTAAAGGATTGTTTATAATCAGGTTGTATACAACCGAAATTTTATTATATTTGTCTAGTATTGATGTGTTTGTGATTATTCAAATTAAAATATTTAGAAACATTCGCTTAGAATCTTGAACGGAAAACTGGTAATTTAAAGGAACATGATAAGTAAGATACTCTCGTCTCTCAATGGGCGTGGGCTCACTTATTGTAGCACGGTATACCAGTACCTCTGATGCAGTAAGCTGAGTTCCATGCCTTTTTTTTGTTTCTATATACAAATGGATTAATGGAGTATTGGCCTTGTTTTTCAGGCAACTTCAACTTTGCAGACATTAAAAAGAAGCATGTATTAACCCAAAACCTGACCCTCATGGAAGACAACAAGAAACCTATAGACCCCAACTCCTTTATATTGCCACAGCACGATATTCTAGACTCACTGGCACTATTGCTGGAGAGGTCAAGCCTCAGCAATGCCGTTAAAGAACACTGTGGCACGGCACTCAAGGTTATGGGCATTATATATACCGACCTGGCATACAACACGGGAACACAGCTTTTATTAAGAAAGGAATTCGACACGTTCTATGAATCGTTACCAAGCGTATATTTTACCAATAGGGAACTGGTATCCATCTATACGCTGACCAAGAACATAAAAGGGTGCATCGAAACTAATGATGTGGTGGCTATTGGCAGGGAAGGCACAAAGCCATGAAGCAAGGCGGAAAAGAACTGACACTTAAGGACTACAACAAACTTTTTAAGAGCCTGTATCCACAACTATGCGTGTTCGCATACAAGTACCTCGATAGTTTGGAAACTTCAAAAGACATCGTTCAGGAGGTATTTATCAAGGTATGGGAAGACAGAACCGTTTTTCATGATGAAGGTCATACCACGGGATATTTTTATAAAGCCGTAAGGAATAAATGTCTCAACCACCTTAAGAGCAAACAGCATCTGCTCACAGAGCGTTATGGACAGGAAAACATGGAAATCTATGGCACGGAAGAATTCCTTATGTCCGAGGCCGTAATCGTGGAAACTACCGTTATCATAGAAGACGCCATCAGGGCACTACCGGTCAAAGCAGCCCAGGTGATAAGGCTCAGCATCAAAGATTATACAAACGATGAGATCGCCAAGGCACTGTCCATCTCTGTCAATACGGTGAAAGACCATAAAAAAGTGGCATACCGAAAATTAAGAAAGCTTCTTGGTTTTTTAAGGCAGGTTCTGGGTTTTTGGGCTGTTGGCTAGCTAGTCCCATAACACCATTAAGACCACTTTCCACGGTTGCATGGAAATAGGGTTTTTACGCCAACAGGGCAACCGTTTTTAAAGTGATGGATTCAGGGGCTGTGATTAAAAACCGTTTTTTTGTGTTAGTTCCAAACTGAGCGAGGGGAATCCATCGCTTTAAAAACGCAGCAAGCCCGCCCAAAGCGGGTGCGGTAGAAAACAGTTTAAGCCATACCGTTTTTCAATGCCATGTATTCCTGTTCGGTTATTTTCATGACATAGGAATTGGTACTAAAGGTATGTTTTACTGGTTTGAATTTTTCGACCATATCCTTGAATCTATGCTTAAGCTCATGGAGCTCGGTCTGCTTTTTAAAATAGGCATCACGGTAATAAGTGAGTTCTTCTTTTTCCGTGATTAATTTTGGTTCTGGGAAGTCTTTTTTTTCGGTTTTCAAAGGTTGCATATCTTCCACTTCCTCAAATAAAGATTCAAGCATTTTCTTGGTTGGCTTCAATTGGGTTTCTTCAACATTTTTTAGAATGGAGACAATGGCATCCATGCGCTTGTCCAATATATTGGATAAAGACGTAGTGCCCGTTCTTAAGGTGTCATAGGGAGATAGATGGTTGTCCTCAAAAAAGGCAATCATAAAATCCAGCGTTTCGGAATAACTTGGACTTGTTTTTTTAGAATATTTTTTAAATTTATCAATGGTTTTTCTCTTTAGCCGAATCGTATTAAAATCATCCATAATTTATTGGATTGTTACAATGAAACATTGGTTTTACTGGGGTGAAAATCGAATTTACTGCAAATTTAAGAAACAGCAAAGAAATTCATGGTTTAATTAATTGAATATCAAATAAATGTGAATCAGTAACATCGCGCAGCGTGTTACCCTCTTGCTATTCCTTTCTAAATTCATATTTCCACTTTTCTAGACACTTTATGGTTGTAAATTTAATGGGTTTATAACTTATTATTGGGGAATACTATTCTTAGTTAATAATCAAAATAGAATTGCATCTTTTCTTTTTCAAGTTGTTTCACCATGAAAGTGTGTTCACATATTTGAATTGTTCATGAATAATGAACGTTAAATAAAGTGAACATTAATGATAAAATGGATTCATTTGTATATAATATAATGTACCACGTTATGTAACTTGAGCTTTGGTAAAAGCATAAGTTTATCTATAATTTCTTGAAAAAATTTATTCTCAAAAGTTTCTTCTACAATGTTAATGGAACACTTTTTATGCGACGACGTAGGAGGGAAGCATCATGTGTTTGGAATAGCTATTTTGCTTTCTGTTTTAAATTATTAATTTAGTTTGACCCCAAGAATCCTATGAGTTCTTTGAGTATATGTATTCTTCTAATAATTTTATCATTAATTTCTCCTAATCGCTCTGGTCGTAAAATTCCTTCTTCCTTTAAATTATCTAAAAGGCCACCATTTTGAATAGTCTCCACAACATTTTGGATATCAGGATCAAAATCGAGATCTTCAGGCTTTATCTCATTAAATATATCCATCATACCATTATTTTCTAAACGAGTTTTTACATGTCTAAGAAAAAATGTTGATTCTAAAAGTAAGTTTAAAACAACATTGTCATTAACATTAATGCCTGTAGTATCAAAATTATCCCAATCTGCTATAACGTCTCTTATCCAACACCTTAAATTAGATATAATCCATTTATCTTCACAATCTGCCATAGTAACTAAAGCTTTCTCTATTTCAGCTTTGGAGTCCCCAAATAATATTTCCAATTCTTCTTCGTCAATTGAGCCGTTCTCAAGTAAATTCAATAATTGTTCTAAGTCGCTTTTTGTGAGTCCAAACGTTTCTTTGTTATTATTTGTAGTTTGAATCAAAGCATTTTCAGCGGTATTAAATAGTACCGGTTTGTATTCAGGATTTAATTTCACCAATTCATGCTGCATCATATTTATAACAGATTGCATATTGTTGAGCATCATCCCCATTTGATTGGTATTGAAACCAACGGCTGTATTTATATAACTTAAAGTTTCATTCACTTCCGATTTTGACCATGCTACACCAATAATTTTCGAATAGTCGCTGGCTAACATTTTCTCAGGGCCAATAGATTTTGCAGTACCATCTCCTTTTCCTGAAGGTAAGATATAATCTCCCATTTGAGTTTCGCCAATAACCAAAATGGGGACTTGACCCATAAGCGCTACTTTTTCATAATTATCTTCAAATCCTTTTTTAGGCATGGCACCTACAATTATCGGATTGCTTGTAATGGCCATAAATTGATCTGCTTCAACAAATGTTTTCGAAATAACGCCATTTTTTATTCCAACAACTTCACCATAGGTAATTGTTTCATTCCGATTGGCTTTTTTTAACCACTCGGCATAATCAGCACCACCAGATTCAAAACTTACTCCACCACCTTTACCAACATTTATAACATGCTTTAATAAAAACGCCTTTCTTTTAGTAGCCGCAACTATAACAGCCCAAATTTCCGCAAAGGGGTCATCACAATCCTCAACACATACTGTAAAAATAGCAGGAATCACATTAATTAATAACTTACCTGAAGATTTCCATACTTCCAAGGTTCTTTCAGCATAACCTACAAAAAACTCTTTGTTAGGCTCTATATGCGCAGAATACAGTCCCTTTAAGTCTTCTGTACTATCAAATGCATAAGACACACCGCTAATAACAATATTGGGGTCACCAGCTTGAATAGCATCAATGATATCAATTACTGTTTGTCTGGCCAATTTTGTACCACCTTCAATCCTTCCAACGGCCTCTCCATCGCCACTAAAGAATGTCACGAAGTTATTATCCCAGCCAGGGTCTTCGTCATTTACTGTAATTGCAATGCCCTGCCCACTACCTGAAACTCTTAAAGGATAGGTGTTAATATTATTTTGAAGGCTATTGGAAAAAGTTGCATTTATTGTAACCTGTCCATTTAAATTGGTAATGCTATTTAAATCACTTGTGCCTACATTTAATTCACCAGTAAGCATAGTAGGGCTTTGGTTCTCAACGGTAAAATTACCGTAGTTAATGGTTTCGCCATCTTTTGTATTTAAAAAAGTATTTCCTTCAACATATAATTCTGTAAACGTACTTGGCTCTAAAAATTTGGTTGGGAGTTTAAATTTAATACTATCTGTTGTTACTTCAATACGCTCAATATCATTTGTTACAATACTCAAACCAGCAGTATCGGTAGTTCCTAATTTATCAATTTCTGGATTTGAATTCCTATTACCTTGAAGCGACCAAACATTTGCAGGAACCCCATGTGCAGTTCCTGTATTCAAATTATTATTTCCAATATTATTACCGTTCATTGTGAGTTTTGATGCCGTATTGGCATGAAAGGCATAAGGAACTGAGAGCAATTTACTATCGCTTATTGTAGAATAACTGCTGTCATTCCCATATTTAATAGCTATTTCCATCCAAATATCATCATTGCTCCAAGGTATATTAATAAAATTTCCTTTGCCTTTTTCACCCTCTCCAATTACAAGCGAAAAAAGACCAAATTGATTGGTTATAATTGTATGTTCTTCAGAATAATAAATTTTTAGAGCATTTTTATTACTGCTATGTAGATTAACAATTAAAGAAACTTGTTGCTCTGCTAAAATATTCCCAGAAAGATCTCTGGCTATAGCCTGATATTTCATCCCTTGAGAAGTGACCTGAGCAAAACCTGTGGTCAGAAATAAGCTAAAAACAAAAAAAAGGATAAGTTTTTTCATGGTTGTAGTTTTTTATTAATTCTTTATTATTTTATAAACCTCAATGAAAGATTCATTTTCATTTGAAATTTTAAGGATATAAATACCTGACTTAAAATTCACAACATCAATCCAAAATTCTGGTCCTTTAATATTTGTGAAAGATTCTAGAGTTAATCTACCTGTTAGATCGTAAATTTTTACGTTGAATTTTGAATCTGTATTTAGTCCTAAATTAATATGAAGTTTATGGTTTACAGGGTTTGGAAACACAACAGGTTTAAATTTGCTTTCTGAACTCATGTTTAATCCTAACGTGGAAGCATTATCAAAAAAGCTTTGATGAAATCCTTGAGTAATTATGCCTTTATTAATGTAACTTGTTTCAACAATATTCTCACCAAGCGTCCATGTAAGCAATATTGATTTGGTTTTATTGACCCCGCCTTGTGAAGAAATAATGGAAATAGTATTTGGCGAATGAAAATTTTGTGAAAAACCAATGGTTGTAAATAATGTTAAAGCCAAATATAAAACTATCATTCTCATGGTAAACTATGTAATACCGCAGGAAAGAATTGTAGAATTAAGGAAATAAGATTTCTTAAGTTCTTTTATTTCTAGCGAACTGTGAAACTTTATCGTTTAAAATATGATTATAAACGTTTAAATACCAGTGAGTTAATTTTATAAGTTGATTTTACTTATAAAAACATTTATAAACAAAACTGATACATTATAACTTCAATCATGTCAAATATTATCTAAAAGCACTATAACGCTAATTGTTATAAAATTTACTAAAATGTACCGTGTGAAGTTTAAACTGAGCAAAGTTGTAGGATAACTTGAGCTTTGCTCGCCTCATTTTATTTGAGAAAGAGGTGTTCGCAAATCATCTTCGTCGATTTGGTGCTAACCAAACTCATTCAAGATTCACGAGCTCCTATTTATCAAATAGGAGTGGAGTGAGTAAACACTTTTTATGCGACTAGCCTGTACTGAGCGAAGTCGAATTGCGGGATGTTGAAATAAATCACATGTTTAAAATGAAATGATTTAAAAAAATGTATTTTGTCGATTATATAAGTATTTCGTCATATATTTGTAGTATTGCATCCAAAACTAAATGATAATTTACTTATGTTGAGATTCAAAATCTGGGAAAAACCAATACTCATCATTTTTACACTTTTTGTGCTTACCTCAAGTGTTATTATACCTGCTTCAATTCCTGAAGAAGGTGTAATAATGTCAAATAGTGTTGATAAACCTTTGGTCAATCAGAAAGAGATAATTCAGAAAGAGGTAAAATTGTATAAAGTGCATCAGCAAAATTTGAAAGATGCCCTTAATACATATTTTAAAAAGGCTATAGCTTCAGGAGATATTGTAGGATCCGGAGTTAGTATTGTTAGAGGAGGTTCTATCGTAATCTCTGATGGATTCGGCAAAAAGAATATTAGTTTTAATGATGGTGTCGATGAAGAAACAATATTCCGACTCGGATCGCTGTCAAAAGGGTTTACAGGCGTTTTGGCTGCCGATTTAAAGTGTGAAGGCAAATTAGATTGGTCAGATAAGGTCAGTGACTATATTCCTGGATTTCAATTGGGAGACAGCAATAATAGCGATCACATAACACTGGCCAACATTTTATCGCATACTTCAGGGACACCTTACCATAGTTACACCAATCTTATTGAGGCTGGATTGCCATTAACGGAAATTGCCAGTCGCTTTAAAGCTGTAATACCAATTTGCAAACCAGGTTCGATGTATAGTTATCAGAATGCTATGTTTGCGCTTTCTGGTGAGATGATGCATCAAGAAACCGGACAAGATATTTCCACATTATTGAATACTAAATTTTTCAAGCCATTGCAAATGGATCATACCTCAATGGATTATGAAACTTTAGCACATGCAGAAAATGTTGCCTTACCTCATTCAAAAAGACGCCACGGCTGGAAAACCTTAAAACTTAACGATCATTATTACAATGCTGTTGCTGCAGGAGGCATCAATGCCAGTGCACTTGATATGGCCAAATGGATGCAGTTATTGTTGGGCCATCATCCGGAAATTATGGATAAGACTGCTTTACAGGAAGCGTTTAACCCATTTATAGAAATTAAGGGGCACAGCAAATATTACCAGCGTTGGCCAGGGCATGTAAGCTCTTACTATGGCTTTGGGTGGAGAATCCATAAATTTATGGATCTGGATGAGCAAAAAACCATCTTGCATCATGGAGGAAGTGTTAACAATTACCGAAATGAAATAGCAGTCTATCCTGAAGACGATTTAGGGATTTGCGTACTTTTGAACAGTAATTCCAAATTGGCAAAAACGGTGATTCCAGATTTGTACAAGATCGTGAAAGAAGTGTTTAACGATACCAATTCAAAAATCACTCCTGATCACAATACAAAAGTTGCGTCGACATTTTAAATACTACACAATAATTTTTTATATAACGAAGCTGTAATTATGTCAAATATCGCTAAAAAGCGCTATTATGCTAATTGTTATATTTGCACTATAATTGTTCATATGTTGAGTATAGTTGATTTTATGGCATCTGACCTTTTAAACCTTAGCCACTGGAGTTCCTTTCATCCCTTCTTCTACAAGCCAAGCAATAAACTTGGCAAATGCCTTGATATTTTTGCCCACGCTGGCGTCTTCTAAAGCACTCATATAGCATCCGCTTAAAAATTCCATCTTAGGCTCACAAGAGGAACTAAGAAGGGATTAAGATAAAACGCTTAAATTCAAAAACTTAAATAATATTGATGCCTGTCTTAGGCTCTTTATCTCTGAAATAGGAAACAGAGACAAAGAAGTCATTAGATATTGGGGTAATTTGTTTTTTAGCACTAATTAATAATTATAATACATCATTAAATAATATTATTACTTCAATTATATTTAGATGTTAAAGTTTCTCAATGTATTACAACTATATGGTTATGTTTTGTTTATTAGTATAGCATATAGCAACCAACTGGATTTCTGTGTAATGTAAAATGATTCTAAATTCAGAAAATTTGCTCTTTTTAAAGAGTAATTACTTACTATTATTTATTACATTTAACATCTCCCTACTACTGATTTAGCATTTTATTTATGAACGCTTGCGGTTTTCCGTATTCAATGTTATGTAAAGCGATTTACATTTGACATTTATATTGTTTTATTATGGTCTTATTTAAAATGAAGAAACATGGATAAAAAGATAGAAGGAATTTAAAGTTCCGTATAACCATGCAAAATGGATGTGTAAAAGAATAAAAATTTTGAATATGAGTAAGTTAGCAGAGATTATAAAAAACAGACAGAATTAATAATATGGCAAAAAATGTAAATCAAGCATTTGATGAATTTAACAAAGATGTAATAAATCTTAAAGGAGAATACTGATAGTGCTCACAGCAGTAGAGACTGGTTAATCTCTCAACTATTGGCTTTTTCCGAAAATGTTGAAGACTTTTCAAATAACTATCCCAATGAGCATATAAAATTTGGCTCATCCGAACCATGAAAAGTGAGCATACTATTTAAAGACCCCAAGTAGCGTCTTCAATATTGCCTCGGTAGGATATGATAAAGAAGCACGCATTTTAGAAATAGAGTTTCACAATGGGGCGGTTTATCAGTATTTTGATGTGTCTGAAAATGTGTTTGAATAATTGATGAGTTTATCAGCAATAGGAAGTTATTTTATAAATAAAAAAAATAGATTTAAATATCAAAAGAAATAAAACTTGAGGGTAGTATTTTAAAGAGATTTTCGGCAAGAAAATTAAATAGGAATGAATAATTAAACATCAAATATATATATATGTGGGCAGATAATGAAACTTCAGAAGACTTATTAGGCTTTAAAGTACACGCAGATTTATTAGTTGATGTAATCAACGATGATAAAGTTTTACCTGTAACAATCGGCGTATTTGGAGATTGGGGAAGCGGAAAATCAAGCATTCTTAAAATTGTAGAACAAGAATTAACCGGAGGTGAGGAAGACGGATTTAAAGACGGTACTCTTGTACTCTATTTTAACGGTTGGGTATTTGAAGGATACGATGATGCAAAGGCAGCTTTGTTAGAATCTATCATTGAAAAGTTTGACAAGCATAAGACAATTGGAAATAAAGTAAAGGACAAAACAAAAAAGCTGTTCAAATCCGTAAAATGGATGCGTTTATTAGGATTAAGTTTTAAAAAAGTCATTGTTCCTGGAGCATCAGCTTACTTAACAGGCGGAGCTTCTTTATTGCCATTCTTAGTAAATGAATTTTCGCAGCTTCAACCGAAAGATGTAGCTGAAAAGCTTACTGGAGAAGGTGCTGAAGATTTTTTAAAAGAAATAATCAAAAAGAATGAAGATGAGGAAGTAACAATAGTTCGTGAATTTCGTGATGATTTCAAAGAAATGATAGACAAGTCAGGAATAAAGAAACTTGTTGTAATCATTGATGATTTGGACAGATGTACTCCTGACAGACTTATTGAAAACCTTGAAGCGATAAAATTATTCTTAAATGTTGAGAAAACAGCATTTGTAATTGGGGCAGACCCAAGAATAGTAAGACACGCAATTGAACATCGTTATAGGACTGATAGTATTGAAAATGCGGATGACCCAGACAGTAGAAATAAACGTATTGTAAGTGACTATTTGGAGAAATTGATTCAAATACCTTACTATTTGCCTAAGTTAACAGACAACGAAGTTGAAACTTACCTAACATTACTTTTCTGTAAGAAGGCAATGGAAAATGACTTTCCAAAGGTAATAGACGCTTTCAAAACAAACAGAGAGAATAACAGGTATGATGTTTTTGGATTAGGAGATATTCAAGAAATAGCTACAGAAGAGCAAAGGAAAGAATTGACGGAAAACGTTTCTCTAATAGCTTCACTATCTCCAATTATTACAGAAGGATTGAAAGGGAATCCACGACAAATTAAAAGATTTTTAAACACTTTCACTTTAAGAAATAGACTTGTCAAGGTTGCTAAATTGTCAGATTTCAAAATAGATATTCTAGCAAAACTAATGGTATTGGAATATGCTTCTACAAATTTATTTAAAGAAATATACAATTGGCAATCTCTACAAAAAGGAGAGCCCAAACAAATTATTGAGCTTGAAAAGTTAGCAGGAGCAGAAAATACAGAAGAAATAAAAAAACAATTTTCAACTGAATGGGCTTCGGAAAAAGTAATGAAGTGGGTCAATGCCGAACCAAAACTTGCAAACGTTGATTTAAGAGATTATTACTGGATTTCAAGAGATCAGCTTTCTACTACAATCAGTGGAGCATCTTTGATTCCGCCACATATTCGGAGCTTAACTAAAAAACTAATAAACCACGGCTCAGGAAGTATTTTGGAAAATACTATTACACAAGAAGTAATCGGAAAATTAAATGAAACAGAAAATGAAATACTGCTATCTCTACTAGAAAAGGAATTGATTAAGTTTCCGGAAAATGATAGTATTCATAAAGTTTTCATTGAAATGATGTCTAAAAATGCATCTGGAATAATTGAATCTTATGGTAGGGCAATAGCAAAAGCAGACAACAGAAAAATACCATTTAGTTTACGTAGTGAATTTACACTGGCAGAAGGAAAAAATAAAAATGTCAAATCTCTATATAGTCAGTTTGAAAAGACATCGCAAATCTATAAAGCATTAAATTCTAAAAAATAATGGGAACAACACAACGAATGACTCCAGGAGTTAGAGGTGAAACTAATTGGGGAGATTTGAGTAGGAGTATAACTCACATATCTAAAACCGTTGAAAAGGAGAAAGAACTTGATAATAATGAAAATACTACTTCTCAAGATGAAGCGAAGCAATTTAAACGGATTTTTGACAGACGGTTAGCGCATCTCAAAGCTGCATTTAATAATCTAGTAAAAACTGGCGGTGGTAGGTCGAAAATCAGTAGTGGAAAGTCATCTTCTATTGGTAAAGCAGGTAGAAAGTCAGCAGGAAAGATAACAAGTTTCTTTACCGGTGTTGCAAGTAAAGGCTTGCAGCAAGCCTTAGATGATATTGGGTTTGGTTCATTGCAGGGAAAAAGCTTTCAAGAGGTTCTTGACTATCTACTTGTGTTTTGTTCAGATTCTAATGAAGGGATGGACGAAACTGCTGCCAACAATGCTTCTTGCGAAATTATGAAAGAGCTTGCAATATTGGCCGGAAATGATTTAGATAAATTCGAGCTACTTGTTAAAGGGTATGTTGAAGGAACAGGGTTCGCAGAATTACTTTGTAAGTTTTGGGGCTTATATATATTCGAGCATCTATCTCAAAGGTTTGAAGAAAAAGTAAAACAGCAAAAGGGAGCAGAAATTGGAAAAGAAACCTTCAAAATAATTAAAGCCGATATTCTTGGTCAAGTAAAAGTTTTAAATACCCAAAGACCTGTTTCAAAAATTGACTGGAAAGGAAATGACGGCCAAAAAGAAATAGAAAATATTTTTGATTCTGTAATTAAAATCATTTGCGATGAAAACGATTAGCATTAGTAAACTTACCTATGATAAATCTTCTGGTACAGCTTTGATAAATATTGAGGAGACTTCTGGTGGAAGTTCTACGCTTAATATTGATTTGGAAACACTTTTACCATTTGCCAATCTCGTTAGCAAAGAGGTGTTCGATTTCTTTATAATAAGTGCCTCAGTTTATGGAATAGATAGATTTGTAGAAAGAAAGCAGAATTCAGTAGATGGTTGGTCAAGAGAACTGAAAGTTAGCTTTCCAGTTCATAATCCTTCAAAATGGAATGCATGTAAGGCTGATTTAAATAGATTATTATCTTTCTTAACCGGAGACTATTGGGATGTTGGATTTAGGAATGAAACTTTTGATATACCCAAAATACCCTTAGACAAGGAATATTCAGTTCCGTTTGAACAAGTTAATTTGTTATCGGGTGGCTTGGATTCGCTTATTGGGGCTTTGGATTTTCTAAAGCAAAATCCTAAAAAAAGAGTTTTATTCGTTTCGCATTACGATCCTCAAATGAGAGGGGTTTTAAAAGATCAAGGGAAAATAATTCCTAGTTTAGTAAAAATCTATCCAAATCAATTTGCATACATAGACTCCATTAAAGTCACGTTGCAAAGAGAAGCAGGTATTGGAAGAGAAAAAACTTTTAGAAGCAGGTCAATTTTGTTTGTTGGATTGGCTTTAATAGCTGCAGAGGCTACGAAAACAAAAAATATTATAATTCCTGAAAATGGAACTGTTTCTTTAAATTTTCCGCTTAGTGCTTCAAGGAGAAGTTCTTGCAGTACAAGAACAACACATCCATATGTTTTAGAAATCTTGATTTCTATATGGAATAAACTTTCTATTAATACTCACATTTCCAACCCATATGAGTTTAAAACGAAAGGGCAAATGGTACAAGAGTGTTTAAAAAATAATTCTAATCTTTTAGATTTAATTGAACATTCTAACTCCTGTGGAAAAAGGGGTCACGTGAAAGATTGGACGAATCGAAACGCAAATCATTGTGGAGTTTGTATGCCCTGTATATATAGACAAGCATCATTATTAACTCTAAAGGACAAATCAAAGTATGGAGATTTAATCAATAACTTATTTCCTATAAAAGAAAAGCGTGACAAATCTCAAGATTCTGGAGCTATGTTAGATTTTTTAAATAATCCAATCACCAAAGAAGAAATTAAGCAAGAATTGATTGTAGGTGGGGTGAAGAATTTGTCTAAGCTCAATCAATATGTCGAGGTTGTTTGGCGGACTAGAGAAGAATTAAAACTATGGACTAAAAAAGTCGGAAACTCAACGGTTAAAGCAAAAGCAGGAGTTTAGATGTTAGATACACATTGCCACATTGATTTATACCCCAAGCCGGAATTAATTCTTAACGAATGTGATAAGAATGGATTTGCTATTCTTTCAATGACTAATTTACCGAGTCATTTTGAGAGGGGCTTTCCATTTTTTCAGAATAAGAATAAAGTAAGGCAAGCATTAGGTATGCATCCCTTGTATGCCCAGCACTATAAAAAGGAATTCCCAAAATTTCTACAAAATCTTTCAAAAACATCATACATTGGAGAAGTTGGATTAGATTTCTCAAAAGAAGGTATTGATACTAAAGAAATACAAATTCGAACATTTGAAAGTATCTTGAGTATAATTGCGGACAAAAAAAAACTTTTAAGCATTCATTCAAGAAAAGCCGAGAAGGAAGTTTTGAATCTACTAAAGAAGTACAAAATCAGAAATGCAATTTTTCATTGGTATTCTGGTGGACTTAATTTAATTGATGAAATTGTTCCAGAGGGTTATTATTTCTCTATTAATCCTGCAATGGTAAAATCTATGTCAGGAAGAAAGATAATCTCTAAAATACCTAAAGAATTCATTTTGACTGAAACTGATGGCCCATTTATTGAAGAAAATAATTCTCCTCTAAAACCTGGACAAGTACAAACTGTAATTTCATTTTTAGCTAAAGAATGGAAAATAAATGAAGAAGATGTAAAAAAAATAATTTGGTCAAACTTTCAAAATATTGTCAACCGTTTGAAATAAGCATAGAACTTTTTTTTAGAAATGAATGAACACACTCCCAACAAAACCAACATCTTCTGCACCCTCTTTAAAGGACGTTAAGATGTGTTTGCAGTTCGTTGAGAGAAAGGAAACAAATCGGGCTATATGCCACTTATTTTTATGACCCATATCGTTTTTAGGCACATAAAATGAACGGTGGGACATTTCAGAATCTTAACGAGAAATCCTATCTAAAACTTACTGATGAACAATTTCAAAAGCACTTAGATGGATTTTAGATTTTTGTTTTGTACAGATATTAGATTTTTATGTATTAAAACCAAATAAACACTTAATTTATTGTAATTAAGAAGGAATGAATACAAATGATATTATATAAAATCTTTGAACCAAAATTTTATACTATGAGGATTCTCTTAATATAGTTTATGGATATCTGATAAAATTTGTATATTTATACCAATAAAAACAAATAAAATTTTGTTTTTAAATAGCTCTTTTTGACTTTAGTGTACAATTCGGTGAATCCACCCAATAAAACCATATAAATTACTGATAAACAGCATCTTAAAATTTGTAAGTTAGTTCTGTTATCCCGACGAACCTAAAAATAGGAAATATCAAAACACTGGTAACTGTAAGTTAGCAGTGTTTTTTGTTTTTAGGTATTTAGACAGTCTCTTAGTTTAAAACCACTTCACAATTAAAACTGTTCGGAAACCTACCAATAATTGTAAAACAAGAATGAGCAGGTAATTTTCATATTTAAATATTTAAAAACCATTCTTAGGTATAGAGACTACTCTAGCTTAGGTACAACACTATTAATGAATTTGAAATGAAAATTTATGACCAATGTGACCGAT